>JAAEAW010434552.1_pt1 | contig 33999 bp, 47 predicted proteins | sample 7277851 | NCBI WGS metagenome assembly JAAEAW01 (sample SAMN13876994, study PRJNA601929) | soil metagenome | isolation source: soil | host: Panicum virgatum | place: USA: Fermi National Accelerator Laboratory | collected 2010-11-19 | reverse complement strand
GGTTGTACGGGCTGAGACGTCTTTCCCCAGTCATAACCTGCACGGGCTGAGACGTCTTTGGTAAGTCATGGTTGTACGGGCTGAGACGTCTTTCCCCAGTCATAACCTGCACGGGCTGAGACGTCTTTGGTAAGTCATGGTTGTACGGGCTGTACGGAGTGAGACGTCTTTATTTGCAGTCATGGATGTACGGGCTTGTACGGGCTAAAGACGCCCTTAGTAAAGATCGTGAGACGCGTCTATGGAAGGGTATGGGAATGTTCTAGGAATGAGCAAAGAATGAGTCAAGAAAGTTCTTTTATTTATCTTTTATACATGTACAGTACCATCATTATGATCAGAAAATCCGAGGAGTCTCTTCCTGTGCTTCCAATTCTCTCAAAGTATTGTCCTGTACGGAAGAAAAATCTGAGTCGTGGGAATATATACGTACACGTACACGTTCCGTATTTATGGCATAAATAACCAATAAATTGAATACAAATAGAACTAAAATGATAATAAAAAATAACGAGATCAACAAGATAAAATTTCCTACTGTCGGGTGCATTTTGAAGAATGAGGCCTACTTTTCTCGAGTCGCATACAACACTTCCAGCACTGCCCTCTCATACTGAAATTCGATCCATTTGATTTGTTCTTCCACATGTTCACAGGTGGGTGGGCTGCTTATATATCCATCCCATATATCACAGGGTTCCTGCTCCGTTCCCAGTCTATTCTTCCAGTAAGAAGGGATGGCTATGTCAAGCCAGCACTTATCCCTACTTTCATTATATCCATATTCAGCAGCTTTTAAACAAATCCAAATCCTTTCATAAGGATCCATAATTTTATTCAACTTGGTTTTCAATTCTGTACATTTATAACAATCGTTCATGATGAATTATGATCTACTCTTCTCTACCTCCATCTCTTTTGTAATCGTACAACTATGATTCATTGGCACGGGACTATGAAGCCGTTCCACAGCCACACAAGGGTCTATGCAGGTACATCCCTGTTTGAGATGGTGAAGAGACATCGAAGACAAGAGGTCATTCATGGTGTCATACACGGATTCCGCATCTTCTACGACTTCCCTCACCGATTCATAGTCTTGGAGGAACCCTACCACGGATTTCATGGTCTCCACGGCGACGGACAAGCGTTGCAACTGTACAGTATCCATTCTGAGAAAAGGTAATTGAAGAATGAACCTCACTGCTTAAAAAATCTGCACTCCCTTGCCGAAGAGCAGATTCTGAAAAACCCCGTCGGTGTGTGTCGGCCCGAAGAGAGACATCGTCCAACCGACACGGTGAAGGTGATCGGCGACGGTCATAAATAATTCACCGCGGTCCGGAGAAAGCAAACAATCAATAGAATAGAAAAATTGAACCCTTCATAATTCAAACATATCTAGCGATTAACGGTACTGTACACACTATAACGAGAATGAATCCATTTGTTGAATCCAGTGCGGATCGATTAGAGAAGACCATGTTGCGGTTGTTGGAAACCAACCGTGAGTTGTTGCAAACAAATAGAAAGATTTACCAAACTCTAGAAGAATGCAAAACAATCTTAGAGCGTACCGATAAGCAACAATCAAATGCGCCTGCAATTGTGGACTTGACCATTCGTTGGAGTCAATTTCAAGGTTTGTTAAAGAGACTTCCTTCACTGAACGAACAAGCGGCGATCTGTGTCAAAATCATGCATCCAGAATGGACGGTACCCATCTCCAGTCCCTTTATTTTGCATAGAGGACTTGAACTTTTCCCAAACAAGCAGGAGTTGCACTACAAAGCCAATGAAGAGTACGGAGCCATTTACCGACAGGGGCTGCTCAATTGGGGTCCACAAGTTCCAGACACTTCTTCCGATGAAGAAGACGCCGACGGTGAAACGTATAAGGAAGGTGATTTACTCTTGTTTGTGAAGGCGGTTGGTGCAAGTGTATTTGGTATAAAGGAATCTCTTCCAGAAAAAGGTGATGAAGCAACCCATACCACAACTCAAATCGACTCCGAAAATTATTATAAAGAATTAAACGAAACACTGGACGATTTAAGAGATAGTTTAGCTAAAAATGACCACCCCACCCAACCCCAAACTGGAAAAATGGAACAGGATCGTGGAGCAGTTTCAAGCTCAAGTGGATGTGAACAAGAGAAACTTTGAGGGTGGTTATGCACAGCCTTCCGTCAAACATCTGTTAGCTTTTGACTCAATCATGTTGGAAGAGATGACGCTGTTGAAAAAGATGCTCGAAGAGGAGCAGCTTAAGGAGGTAACTTACTCAAACAGTTCGAAGATGGAGTTTGTTCGATTCTATGCGTTTTTATTACACATGCGAATCGATTGCACTCACATCATCAATAAACTCATTGATGAAGAATTTCTAGACAAGGTTCATGTATAACTTTCTATGGTGTAAACATAAAAAACATACACTTTCACAACTCAAATTTCTTTTCACTTTCACCATGTCTGTTCAACTCATCTCCGTCACACAAGCCATCGATAAAGATGGATGGACTCCGGAAGATCTCATCGCATACATGGCACGTGTGTCGAATCCCGAGAACCAACTGTACTGGGAGACGTACCCTAAATTGCTGTCGTATTTAATCAAGCATGGTCACTGGAGCCCATTTGAGATGGTACACATGACCGTCCAAATCGAAACGAGTCGAGCGATCGCGCATCAACTCATCCGTCATCGATCGTTTTCTTTTCAAGAGTTCTCACAGCGGTACAGTGATGTGCATGCACTGGACCAGTCACTCGCCGGAGTCGTACAAGCCCGCGGGCAACACCCACAGGCACGACAAGGTTCACTTGACAATGTACCGGAAGAAAAAGCCGAGTGGTTTGCACAGTCCGTTAAAGATATGAAAGACCAGTGTTTCAAGTTATACAAGGACGCACTGCAAGCAGGCATAGCGCGTGAGCAGGCACGTATGGTTTTGCCCGAGTCATGTCGGACACGGCTATACATGACAGGGAGTGCACGATCATGGATGCATTACCTCGATGCACGTCTGTCTTCGGATACGCAGACGGAACACCGGTTATTGGCACAGGAGATAAGAAAGATTTTCAAAGAGCAGTTTCCCACGCTGGATGATTGCCTCTTTGGTTTCCCTTTCGCTTCCTCTTCATAATTCATTTTTCCTTCTTTCATTCACCATGTCTTACAAGCAAACCTACTATGTATTAGAAATTGTGTACAATGTAAACATCCTCGGATGGACAGCATACAAATGGTTAAAACACCGTGATCAAGTCATTCGTGATGCGGTGAGGAACAAGCGAAATAAAGTTTTACCGCTGGAACAACTCCAACCTGGTATCTTTCCATATTATAGACATGAGAAACCGTTCCAAGATATTTCGAAAGGGGATTCACAAATCTTTGTTTTTTGTGCGGAGATCAGTAAGGAACATCTCACGCGACAAATGTTGCGTAAGTTTGTGAAAGACTGTCCGTATGCTTTTTACGGTATGTTGCAAGCACCCCTGTGTGACAAAGAGGATGAACGTGTGACACTGCAGATCGACTCCGATGAGGTGAAGAGACAGGCACAAGCACAAGCGACGGCAATGAAGCATCGTGTAGAGAGATATTTAAGAGAACGGCCTGGGTTCATACAGGATGTGTGCACGTACCGTACACCGTCAACCGAGGAGAGTCATTCACCGACGGCAGAGTTGACCGTGACGGAGGAGAAAACGGAGGAGGAGATGACGTGTATACCTGAAAAAGAATACGATTCGCTTTTTTCATCTTACTGTTCAGACTCTCTCTTTGATGACATTAACAATCCATGGTGGACAGAAGATCTGCTCGGTCCTCAATCACCCAGTCTGTATCCGATGATGGGTTATATGGATTGATTTACAGTGTAATATAAAATTCCTTTTTCCTTTTGACCCAACATGTCAAACCTCTCACATTCCATTTGTTCTTTTCTTTTGACAGTACTGTACAATTCGTCATGGATTCTTTGTCAGGTTCCCTCGGTGTCTTGCCGTACCGTACGAAACATGTACGTAGCACAAGTATGGTCTGTGCGTTGCCCAATTGTTTGTATGCCGGTGAAAAGTCGTACGATACGTTGTTGTGGTGTCACCATCCGTGTCATCAGGATTGTATGGATGCCTATTTGGATGAAAATATGGATGAAAAGGTCAAGTGCCCGGTAAAAGGATGTACCGTCATGTTTTGTAACAATCTGAATGAATATATGAACAAATTCGCAGTTACATTTCCCGAGATCTCGGTGAAATCAGCTATGAATAACGCTAGGCGTTGGGCTCTGACAGAATTACGAAAAAAATCACTTCAGACGGAAATGGACCGATTGATGGAGGAACGAAAACGAATGGACAAACGGTGGGCAGACTTACGCAATGAAATGTTTGAAACGGAAAAACCGGCAGAAAATATGTCCCGCAAGGAGAAGGAACCCCGCTCAAAGAAAACCAATGAACTAAAGGAACCGCGCGTGTATTCTCAAAAGAAACGTAAAATCTCGTTAACCGAATCCAAAGATTTGGGGAAGAGTCAAACTGCGCCTCCAGCCATGAAACGACCATGTAAGGCACTCGAGGCTATTCCTGTGGGGGTGATTGTAGTACAAGACCGAGAACAAGATCATCAGGAAGATGATCAGTGGCCTGTCGATCCGTTGACTGCCTTTGATGGGATTGGATCTGACATCGAGGAAAGTGAACGACACTGCTTATTTGATGCCGTATTGTAAAAATCATCTATCAAAACGCACAATGTTGAATACAAAAAATCTCCCAATGAAGGGGTATATTTCAATTCGATCAAATCCAACATGTCGTTTGTTCGATATTCCAATCGTAATCGACAACGCGAGCGTGAGGTGGAAAATGATGGACAAGACTTGGTGGATCTTCCTGTTGTTCAACCCCGTCGTCGAATACGTGGACGAAACGAACCCGTAGCAGACTTGGCGCAACCTGCAGAGCGTATTGCAACACGTGGTACAACATTGACGGGGCGATTGCGTTATTTGGAACAGCATCATGTGGAAGTACAGTACCTTCGGATGAATCCACGCAACCGAGAACAAGCGCAAGCAATCGACTATGTCTTGCGTGGAACACGATCGGTGCGCTTTAGACACGTCCAAGAAGAAAATTTACCCCTCCATATTTTACAAGTATCGATGCGATCGTTTGAACGGTATTTGACATCGATTCGACCCATTTTGGTGCAGGCATTGAATGCCGCGTGGACGGAATTAGGTCCGTTCCGCGTAGCCCTCCATATGGACATCGAAGTACAGGAACTGAATGACTTGTTGATGGGAGATCATCCTATCCCCATTCCTGGGTCGTTGACGTCGAATACGTCCACAGGTCCGGGTGATTTACCCGTGCCACCGGTGGAAGGGGTGTTTCAAATTCAAAATGTACTAGAAACTATGCTTCGAAAAATCCGCACCGATCTCGAACGCATGCAAAGTCAAGGTTCTCAGATGATCTTTCATCTCGTCCAACGTACTCGCCTATCTTGTGCTTCGATGGGACTACGCCGATCTCAGCAACGAGTCGCACGCCGTGTCCGGGCCGGTCTGGGTTCGCCGCTGGAAACACAACCCGGTTGGGACGAACTGAAGATGCCGTCCTTGTTACGTCGATGTGTAACCAATGTCTATACAAGAGAAGAAGACGACGACATGTGTTTTTATTATGCAGTGTGGTATGGGATGCTACGGAAACTAGCACCGGCGAACTTGTTACCCGATGAAAACGAAGGAGAAGTTGCCGTATTGCAAAGTGACATGGACGTCTTGAACGTACACTTTCCAGCGTTACAAATTCTCCACAAATTATCGACAGAAAACCCGGACCTCTTCCCGATGCATCCGAATGATATCTATCGGGTAGACATGCAACTGCAAAAAGAAGGGTTTGCTCTCAATGCCTATCATTATCAAGGCAACGAGCATGTCATCGGTACACTGTTTACTTCACATGCTGCTCATCGAGAAGGAATTAAACATATCGACTTGCTGTTGATCAACACGGAAGATGACGCCAAACATCCCATCAATCACTGGGTATTGATCACCGACTTTCCCATGTTGGTGAGTGCGAACGAGATGTTCCAAAAAGCCTACAAACACTTAAAAAGCAAGAAGCGTGCCATGTTGCGTATCTGTGCCAAGGCATTGGATCATGATTGGGTATGTCGTATTTGTTTCAAGAAATGCAAAAGTGATGAAGAATACACAGTACACACACGTTTATGTACATTGGATCGGTTGGGTGGGAAAGGTTGTACGGAAGTCTACAGTACACCGGAGAAAGCACATTTTGGATTTCACGATTACAGCAAGATGTTTCTCGATCCGTTTGTTGTCTACGCAGATTTTGAGTGCTTGGTGCAGCAAATGCAAACAGAGGAAGAGGGAGCGAACACCATACAAGATCAACGACACATTCCTATCAGTTGTGCATTACGAGTGAGTTCGTCTCACGAGGTGTTTCAAGATTGGATTCCACCCCTCTATCAAGGTATACTCATGTTGATGGACCAACATGTCTGTATGGATTCATTGCAGATTTCCAAAACTACAAACGTGGCAAAACAGTTGATTCGGCAGTTGATTGAACTTCGACAGTCCATTGTCGCTCGGATGATGGATGCGGATTATCTATGGGATACACCGTATTCCGTCAGTGACTATACGAATCTCCATCCCGAAAATTCCGAATGTTGCTGTTTCTGCCGCATTGCCTTGGGAATACAAAACCTCAATCATCCTTTGTATGAGGATCAAGACGCATTCGACCGAGGTACGTGTGTCGCATTTCAACCGTTTGCTTCCCTGGAGGAGGATGAACGAGTCCTGGGCTTGGCACATCGACTGTGCTTTTGGAAGTTTTTGGGTGCTCCATACAGTTACAGTGGTAAGTTTGGAAACAATCAGACAAAAGCCATCCAAGAGTACAATACACGTGTCAAAAATCTGCCACATTTATTTCACGACGAATATGCAAGCCTGCAAATGGAAGAACTGTTTGCCGATCTCGTCGAGCGTGTGGGACATCGTTTTTATTATGAGAAATACACTCTAAAGATTTTCTTTCACAATTTGACGGGGTACGACGGTCACTTGTTGATTCAGGCGCTGGAAGAAGAACATGTCGACATTCGTGCCATTCCGCAGACAGGAGACAAATTTCTGTCGTTACAATTCAGTGGATTGCACTTTCTGGACTCGTACAAATTTCTGAAAGGAAGTCTTGATGACTTGGCTCGAACGGTGATTATGTGTCATCCGGAAGGTGACGAGATGGTGTTTGAACACGAGGGAGAGCGACAGAAAAGCTTGGCTCTCATGCGATCGGGACTGGAACAAATTGGAGTGCGGTTTGGTGTGACGATGACGGAGCAGCGGGTGTCGCTGTTGTTGCGAAAGGGTGTGTTTCCCTATGAGTACTTTCAAACACCGGAGGTTCTCAAAGAAACATGTCTACCGCCGATGGAAGCGTTTGACTCGAAACTGTACGATGCACATATATCGGAAGCCGATTATCGACATGCACAACGAGTGTGGGAGAGTTTCGGTATGCAGACGTTTCAAGACTATCATGATTTGTACTTGTACGTGGACGTCATGCTCTTACACATGGTCTTTGAACGCTTCCGTATAGAAGAATATAATAAGAATGGAATGGATGTCACGCGATTCTATTCGTTACCGGGGTATGCCTATGCACAGTGCCTCTATTTGGCCGATCCCCTGCCTGAAAAACCCAACTCCATCTTTCAGTTGGATTTACTGCACAATCAGCAGTCGGAAATTGTCAAGATGTTTGAAGGAATGAAACGTGGAGGGATCAGTTGTATTATGACACGTCATGCCCAGATTGAAGACCCGGAAACTGAAGAAATCAAGTTGTTTGACGCCAACAATTTGTATGGATACGCCATGGAGCAACCTCTCCCCATTGGTGGTTACCGATACCTTTCTCAAGTGGAGATCGATCAGTTTTTGGAGTACAACATGTTGGAAACGTATGATCGGTTACAAAGTCGAAAAGGCTATGTGTTGGAAGTGGATCTCCATCTACCTCTGGATCTGCATGAGAAGTTTCGATACTATCCCATGTTCCCCATCAAGCGTACCATTTCGTATGAAGAGACCAGCGAGTACTATCGAAGTCAGAAAGAAGAACGTGATCATGATGGCAAGACGGAAAAATTGGTGTTGGATATGCACGACCGTTTTTACTACTCGACACATGTCGGGATGTTACAGTTGGGTTTGAAAGAAGGTTATGTATTGAAAAAGGTACATCGTATTCTCGAGTATGATCAGCACCCATGGATGCGTTCACACATTCAACGTCAAACAGAAGCACGGCAAAAAGCAACGACAGCTATCGGCAAAGATATACCGAAACTGATTGCCAATTCAACCTACGGGAAAACCATTGAAGACAGTCGTCGTCATCAGACGGTGAAAATCGTGACAGAAGCCGAACAATTTACAAAAAGTGTTCGTAGTCCTTTGTATCAGTCTCATCGCATCGTGAATGAAGGCATTGCTGTTGTACAGCAACGGAAAACACGCATCCATATGAATCGTCCGGTGATGGTGGGGATCATCGTCTTGGAATTGTCCAAGTTGTTGATGTACGAGTTCTATTATCAAGTATTGTACCGAACGTTTGGAGATCGGCTGCGTCTGTTGATGACGGATACGGACTCTCTAGGAATTCACGTGACCGGGCTCAAAGAAGGAGGAATTCTCGAAGAGTTGAAAGAATACCACGACAGTTGGTTTGACTTGGCAAACTATCCATCGGAAAAGAATTACTCGACGAAAAACAACAAAGTGGTAGGGAAAATGAAAGACGAATTCATCAAGGACAAGACGCAGACAGAGTCTGCAAAGATCAAAGTGTGTGAAGAATTCATCGGCCTCAAATCGAAAATGTTGTGTTTTCGTTTCCGTGAAGAGAAGGACAAAATCGTCGGGAAAGGAATCAGCCGCACGGTTCTGAAAAAACACATTACCTTCCAGTCATTCAAACAAGCGATGTTTGGAGATACGTCGGTGCCGACGATGGAAATGCGGTCAATTCGATCTCAAAACAATCGGCTGTATACGTATCGGATGCACAAGTCTACGCTGGATGGTTTGGATGACAAAGTGTATTTAGAAAACCGCACAGAGTGTGTTCCGTACGGGTATGTATCGTCATGTATGTCTTAAACTTTGAATGATATGCAATGCTTTTTGCCGCAAGTGTCGGCGATATACATTGGAGGGGAAGTGTTCCACTGTAGTCAGCGGTTTTTTCGATTGTATACCGGTGTTGAGCACAAGAGGACGGAGAATCCGCTTTTGGCGATTACGAATGGATTTCATTTTTTTCATGGTCATCACTTTTCATCTAGCTCTTTCCAAAAATGTCTCGCTTTCAAATCCAAAAACCACGCGAATTGTTCCCACCTTTGTCGGTTGGTGTTTCTGGTGTTTTCCAAACACGTGCCGGTGGCAACTATGAAGACGTAAATGAACTGATTGTAACTCCCGAAGTCGCCAGTGATCAGATATTGAAGGTTGCAAAACATTTTGAGTCTGCACCAGGTCAAGGTACACCCACCACGTGTATTAAAGTAGATCGTGATGGAGTGTACAGCATCAAGTTGAATGTGAAGGCTTTTGACGGGATTAAAAAGATGCCTCCGACACAACAACAAAGCATTTTGGCTGTGATTGAATATCACTGGTATTCAATGACCAAAGAAGATGGAACACCTGGATGTGGAGTCTATGCCAAGCTTAAAGGATTTTAATTTTTTTTGTTTATTCATTGTTCAAACGACATCTTCATATAAAAGAATAAATTTTTTTTTGACCATGATTTTATTCTTATTACTTCTTCTCGTGTTGCTATTTGTATTGTTAGCTAATGCTATAAGGGGACAAGTATTGGAACTAGAGCGTTGGGCAGAATCTCTTCAAAATCGGCTTAATCAGGATCACATACGGATTTTATTGTTGGAGAATACGGTATCGGGCATCCTTCGACGTGAAATTGAAAATGTCCAGAGTCCCGTTTTTCACACCGAGACCTCTGACCGACTGGACGACGATGATCGAGCAGAAGTGGATCGCATGGAAAAAGGCTGTTCCGTACGCAACCGTGTGCGAATCGGAGTGGATCAAGAAACAACAAAAGGAGGAAATGGAGTACCTCTTTAGAAAATACACCGAAAGTTTGGATGCGCTCGAAGAATATCACGATGTAATTCACGCACACACTCCTATGCAGGCCTTTATGAAAGTGTACTGGAAAGTGGAACAAATCAAATTGCTTTGGGATACGTACAATTATCTTCGTCGGGTGCGTGAGTTGGAATGGTTACACAGTCAAATCCTGTCCAATGAAAGAACACTCAAATTTATGTTTGTCTTGTCTGAATTACGTCCATAAATTTATTTATTGTATATTTCATTTTTCATTTTTCAAAAATGTCCAAACAATGCCCAACTGTCACACAGATTGTTACAGAGGAATACAATAACATCACGATTGCACTTAATTTGCACGACAGTGTTACGCGCAGCAATCATAGGCTTAATTACTTGGAGACCACTGACCACATAAATGAAGGTCAACGTTTACGTGCTAAGAAGGAAGTACTCGGAAAGCTTCTTTATAAAATTATAACAGAGTCGGACAAGGAGGATTGTAAATAAACACTTCATACCCAAACGAACAAGCCTCTTCGGCTACAGTTGTATTGCGACCACTGACAAGAGCGTATCGCACATAGTAATCATGTAAGGTATACACGAGATGGTTGCGTGCATCACAAGATAGAATGAATCCATCCACTGTAAAAACCGTTCCATGTTGAGAATTGACGACGGGAACACCGTTCAGTTGAACGTTGAGTGCCCAACTTGGAGAATGTTTGGAGTCTTGGGGTTTGACATAGATGGTCAAATTAGGAGAAGAGAGAGTAGGAGTAGAAAAGTCGTATTGAAGTTGAGTGTATGTAAAATCAGCGTGTACAAATATGGTACCGCCGGGAACATCTTTAATGTCCGATACGAGTACGTTACAATCGACGTAATTAAGCGCAGATACATGAGCGAAAAAGATTCCGAAGAAAATACAAAGTAGAAAATGAGCAAATCGAGACATTTTCGAAAAAGTTTATAAACAAACAACGGGTTTACCGAGCACGGTGGACGAATGAGGTAAAGGTTGAAATAATTCCTTGTAAATCAGAATACCGTGAGCATTGTATTGATTTTGATCCATGGGTTGCGTACATAAATAATGCCAAAACAGTTGGGCTTCACTCCGAGTCAAATGAAAGGGTGTTGTACTGAGTCGGGCGACAAAGGGAGCAAACAGAACATTTTGACCGGGTAGGCAAAAAACCATTTCGACAAACCGCAAGATACGTAGACGAATCGGATTCGTACGAACCTGTCCCGTCAGGTACACAAATATCGTGTCATAGAACATATTATTGTGGACACTCATTTCCGTTTGGATTGTGAAGAAGATCTTCGCTTCTTTTGGATTCGCCTTCTACGAATACCACTTCCTTTTGTCTGCTTATCTGCAGGTGTGCTATGGTTTACCATGTGGTTGGCGAATCGAATCACGGATTCTTGGAATCCTTCACGCGGACCATGATATTCTTGTAAATGTTCAGGAAGTTTTGCTGTATGTCCTTTCCAAGTGGCATCGGCAATTTTCTTGTTGTGTTCCCGTTCCCACATCATTCTCGATCGATTCGCGGGGTCCAACATAATCCTTTGTTCCCGTATTCCTTCGTCTGGATCTGCTTGAATCAAACGTCCATGTCTTAGCACATCCGTCATATACCGATTACGAGCTGCAAGTTCGTCTTGTTCATTCATATGCGTATTCATCTGATCCACAAATTGGTGGAGATCTTTATCATGTTTCGTGGGTCGGAATACAGTGGGACCTCGTGTCCGTTTACGAGAAATGCTAATCATATTTCAACGGGTAGTTGAGTAGGTGTTTCCAATAATAAAACGAACGAAGATGTCGGACGATTTATACGTCACCGATGCACGACTGCAAACTTGGCTTGCAGGGCGCGGATACGTTGCTGGAAAGCCAATTTTTACGGGTGTGACCAACATCAACACAGCATTTGGGGCCGTAGGGGATAATGTGACAGATGATACAGCTGCTTTTCGTGCTGCGTTTGCGAATACCACAGGCACACTCTACATTCCAACGGGTACATACAAAATTACGGATACACTTTTTCTAAAAAATGACTTGACCATTGTGGGAGACGGTATAGGATATACAGTAATCAATGCTGCATTGGTGAGCAATGGGTCACAGTCTGATCCAGTACTCGGGGATCGTCCACTGATGTCTTTTGCAGGGAGTGTATCGAACTACATCCAAAATTGTAACTTTGAGGGGTTTACATTGGATGGAGCAAATATGATCGGATTCATGGCAAACGGTTCTTACGGGAAAGGCATCTACGCTGTCTACATGCGAAACTGTGTGTTTCGAAATTTAGCCATTCAAAATTTTCCCGCTACAGGATTAGGATGTGACTTTATGATCGGATGTGAAATTGCTCATGTCACGGTTACCGGAAATGGACGTCGTGCAACAAGTATAGCGTCTGCTCATGGTTGTGCAGGTATCGGAATTGGATGTTATGGAGATGCAACGACCGGTGGAATGTTTGAGGATATATCCATCCATGATTGTAAAGCTTTATCGAATTATACATACGGTATCTTTGTGGAGACGCAACTTGCAGATGGACCCTCTACCTATGGAGGGCGTATCTATGCAAATGTATGCAAAGGAAACAACGCGGGAATAGGTGCTTGTGGAATGCTATTCATGACCATCTTTGGAAATGTAGTACTCCAAAATACGAGCATAAATATTGCCGTGAATGGTGGAACGTATACCCCTGGTCAACCAAGTTATCAATTGATCATTGCGAACAATATGATCGGTGGGATGGGTACGACGTCAGGTAATGATGGGATTGTATTGGACTATACCAAATTCAATGCAACGACATTGATTTCCGGGAGTGTCAAAGTATGTGACAACTACGTCGTCAATTGTTCACGTGGTATCAACTGCTTCGTAGGAAGCAATGGGGTAAATGGAATATTACTGCAAAACAATTTTTTGGACAACAATCAACAGGATGGTATTAAATTACAATATGCATCAGGAGTGCTCACAACGGTCACCGCAAACTATGTGATCATCCAAGGCAACACAATTCGTGGAGCTGGTAACAGCGGAACTCCAACGAGTGCCATTACTGTACAGGCTTCTACCATTCGATTGTCCATTCTTGACAATGTATTTGCCAATCTAAAGTCACCCAGTACCATGACCAGATGTATTGGATTTTCTACCGCCGGTACTCCGGCAGTATCGCACAAGAATGTAGTCATCATGAACAATAACTTTGACCTGCAGGTAGCACCTACGATGGGAATTACAAACATAACGAATGCGGATCCGTGGACGACGAATAATACGATCTTGACAAATAACATCGGATTGGATGTGCAGTATCCCCTTATCCAGCTGGTACCACCCACCTAGTTCATTTTTTAAAACGTGGATTTTTGATTACGTATGATATAATTTAAATTCGTGATCATGTCGGACGAAGATGACTTGTTTGTGACAGACGCCCGTCTGAAAAACTTTATTGCAGGTCGAGGTTGGATTGCAGGTAAACCCCAATCTGGAGGTGGAGGAGTGACTACCTATGTAGCACTTACCGATGCTTCAACCGTCTCTTTACCGACAGTCAACACCCCTCTCAGCACGGCGTTGAGTACCCTGAATACATCGATTGCTGGAAAACAGAACACCTTGACGGCAGGAAACAACATTACGTTGAGTGGTAACACCATCAGTGCAACAGGGGGTGCATCTACATACGTACAATTGACGGATCATGAAAGTGTGGATTTGCCGAGTATGAATACTCCATTAAATAATGCTCTTAGTTCAAAACAAGGGACTTTGGTGAGTGGAACAAACATCGTAGGAATGGGAGACGACAATGTCATCAGTGTCGTTAGTGATCCCACTTTCGCTTCGGTTTCTTTATCAAGCATCAATTGGAGCAGTTCGTCGGGTCCTGCTCTTGATTATTATGACATGCAAACGTTGAACCTTTCATTTACAGCTACTGGAAGTTCTGAAACGTACCTCTTCGAAATTTGTCGTCTTGGAAATATGGTGACTTTGTCTTTGACAGAAACCATTACTTTCACAGCCGTAGCAGTAACTCCGTTATCTACTGAAATACCACAAAATTTTGGAGGCGGTAACAAATATTATTTTACCTGCCTGTTGGATGGAGGGACAACTTTTTCTCCCATTACAGCGTCTATTCAAAGTACAATTTTATCTTTGGGCCTGGAAGACTTTGTAATAGGTACGGAATATAGCATTTTACCATTTTCATTCACGTATATGGTTTAGTATGTCTCATTCTCCATACGACTTGTCACGAATACGTATCTCAATACATTATTTATTCATTAAAGATGTCCGACGATGACAACTTGTTCGTGACGGATGCACGTTTGAAAAACTGGATTGCTGGACGGGGATGGATTGCTGGTAAGCAAATCACTCCCGGAGGAGGGGGATCGTCTAGTGGTGCAGATACCATTGAAGCCTTTCAAGAAGTGTTGCAGAATGCCATTGCTCAGCGTGTGGTTATTGCTGTGTTAGGAGACAGTATAAGTTATGGAAACTATTCTTCCGTAAATACTCAAGCCGATCTATCACATCCCGCTACGAGTTATGTAGGGGTCTTGGCGACTGCCTTACAGACCAAGTATGGGGACGGAGGCAGTGGATTTTCTCCAAATTATTATGACAGCAATGCGACAATCAATGCCAAATATCCAACGACAAACAATCGCCATGTAAATTGGACTGCTGGTCCGGGTGGTGGTGCTGGTTGGACAGTTACCAAAGACAATACGGCACGTGGGTATTTAGGAAATGTAAAGATCGTACCTTCGAATGGTTCTAAGGCTCAATTTCTGACAAGAGGAAAACATGTTGTTGTCTATTATGGGGTACCTCCTTCGACCGCTACTACAGATTCTTTCACAGTTTCCATCGATGGTACCACAACGACTGTAACGGTAGATGTAAATGCGGCAACCAATCCAGTCATGAGAGAAGCCACTTTTGATGTAACCGGTACCGGGATACACACGGTGATTATTACAGCGAGTTCTTCACCTACTACAAGCATCAATGGTGTGTGCGGGTTTAATGACACTGGTGTCGTTGTCAACAACATCTCCACTCCAGGAATGCTGCTCTCGAGTTACGGTAGTGTGACAGCACTCGGAGCAGCGAACAGTTGGACGTATTCATTCTTGGGATATTCGACTTCGAATGGTGCTGCTCTCACTCCATCTTTAAAGGCAGATGCATTGATTCTCGAATTCGGACTGAACGATGCCAATACTCCAGTGGACACAGATCTTGTTCTGGATCCATTGGTAACGGCCAGTATTTTTTGGAGAAATTATGCAGGTACACCTGTGAATTTAGGAAATGGTAAAATGATGCCTTTAATGTATGTACAGTCGGCGGCGGGCGCATGGTCTACAGACTCCGACAGTATCAATCGTCTCACGGCCTATTCCGATTATTGTGCGGCTTTTAATGCGTTGGCACAACAGTACAATGCTGTTTACGTTGATCTCACCAAGACATATAACAGTTATGTAAAAGACAAAGCCAACGGATATTATTTTAATGATACTGTAAACACAGCCGGAGCAAATTCAAACGCCACGGATTTGGCACAAGCGGTACACATGGGAGACTTAGGTCATGCAGCCATGGGAAATATTGTCTTGAAAGCTCTCGATCCCACATTTGCATAAAAAAAAATTTTTCCTCAGATATCATTTTGTTACCTGTTTATGTTACATCGTACATAAAAACTTTTCCAAACGAAAAAAAAATGTTACCCGGTCAAATTCCCCCACTTTTATTTCCTTCCAGAGCACCCATCAATTTGAATCAGTATCATGACATTAATTTTACCACTGTCAAACCCAAGAATAAATATGCCATCAACAAGATTGAGAATCAATTGCAGGCACCTATTTTTCAGGCAGGTCCTCTTATGAATGGTGCAAATGTTCCACTTCCATTCATGCCACGTGCCGAAAAATTACCCCAATTGTGGAGTGTCGGACATAAAATTGCTTACCAAGGATTGGTGCAAAGTATTAATGATGATCGTAATGCCATGTTGTCCGCCGAGAATATGTTGGCGCGCGGAAACTTGGAAGCGGCGGCACAAATTTTAGGACGTCCATTGACCGATGCGGAAATCAGTTCAAAAAACTTGTTGGCTCCCGTAATCGACCCAGTTACGCACCAACCGGAGCGCTCGGTCATGGGTCAATCCAATCGCCTTATGGAGGATTCGGATCAACGGGCGGCCGAGTACACCGCCAACTCCATGCAGCAACTCGTATCGCAAGCGCAGCAGCAAGCGGAGCAAGAGGAAGCAGCGGCAGCGCAAAGTCAACAAAACGCAAGCTTGGGATTGGGAAATTCAGTTCCAAGCAGCGCAATCGCCAGCGAAAGCGGTTCAACACCTATGTCTGATGTTCCCATGGCACCGTCCATGGACGATATTCCGATGGCACCAGACATGTTCTCTAGCGGTAGTTCCACACCAGCACCTCCTCCTTTAGAGCTTCCGTTTTCTACACCTTCGTCTATACCCCGACCATCCGCAGTGCAAGCCCCTAGTTTGATGGACGAGTTAAACGCGCGATTGGCAAGACACGGAGGTGAACGAAGACCCATTTTTGATCCGTTGGCCAATAGACCTGCCCGTCCTGTCGGGGATTCCCTTAACCCTTTGAACAACGAATTGTTACAGAAAATAGCTGGGAAAAGACGTACGAATCTCGCGGAAGTGGAACGGAAAATCGAAGAGGCCACACAGAAAAGAGCTGCTGACAAACCCGAAGAAAAGACGTTACATGATAAGTTTCTGGAAGAGCTCAAAGCATACAAACCATCGCGCGAGACGAAAGCCACGTTGGAGGAAGCGAATCGGCTGTTTGCGCAGGCCAAAGCCAAAGGCAATTCGTCCGACCAACTGATAGCCAAGAATGACAACCCCGATTTCCCCATGGCAGGAATGAATATTCCGATGGCTCCTACGGTGGGGCCTCCTACGGCACCTCCGATGGACAACCCCGATTTTCCAATGGCGGGGATGAACATCCCACAAGCACCTCCTCATGCATTTCAAAGTGGTCGTACGGCACGTTTACATGACAAGGTGGATAGCATTTCTACCATTGCCAGAATCCGTGCAGCCCAGAAAGGGATTGACTTGGATGCTCCACCACGTTCGACGGCAGCGAAAATACGTGCGGCCATGAGGGGAGAGGAGTTGGCGGATGTGGATGATTTGAAGGAGGATAATCCTTTTGACTTTGATTCGACGGTAGGAGAAGATTCTTCCCAAACACAACCTACATCTCAACAAGAATCTGTGTTTCCGATGGCCGGCATGCCACCTCCCATCTCTTCGGAAACCACCGCGAGTCCATTTTCTCCTATGGAACCGTCGGCACCTGTGGCTGCTCCTCCTTCCATTGCGGATGCTCCACCGGAACCCATGTCCGTAGAAAAAGTGGTGGATGCAAGCGTGCAATCCCATCCTAGCCAAAGTGTTCAAGACTTGTTGACCCAGTTGAAACGAGACGAACAAAAAGCCAACGACAAGTTGGAGTCGATGGATACTGCTGAAAACATGGACATTTCCCGTGTGACGAAACCGATGGAAATCTCTCGTGTGACCAAAGACATGGACACCAGTGTGGATGCAACTGGAAAAAGGGGTATCAAACGTCCAGCTTCCCCTTCTCTTCCTGAGAATCGCCGAGGTGCACCGAAAGACATCGAAAAGGGAAAACAACCCCCACCGAATGTATTTCTGGCAAATGCTAAAAAACAAGCGAATCGACCAAAATACAGCACAATTGAAGATATGCAGAGAAAGGCAGGTCTTTCAGGAAAAAATAATGCTCCCGATGTCACTGGAAAAGACTTGGTTGTCGAGACTGGAACCGTTGCACAACTTCCCACACCCCCCGTTCCTGCGGCACCTCCTGCACCTCCGTCCACGTTGCCTGCATTTCCTGAATTCCAGAATCAAGAAGTACCAAGTGTGGCCGAAGTTCAAAAACAAGTGGACAACACCGGAAAACAGCAAGTAGAACAAGTGGCTTTACAAGGTGCACTGAATATCAAGAATGCAGCCGACCAAAACGCCAAGGCCATTGATCGCAATCGTCTTGCCCCGGATCCAGTGGATGCAGCAAATGAAGAAAAGAAGGTAGAGTTGCTTCCCCCACCAACGACGTCCATTATTCCTGAGGATAATGGAGCATCTCCAGAGGAAAAAGAAGCATATCGACGAAAGGCAACAATGGTATACAACCTTACTCAAAAAATAGGTGTTTCAGTAAAGTCATTGTACGACATCGCAGATGAGGCGCGCAAATCTAAAAACATAAGGGACAAGATTAAGAGTATGGTAAATCGGATCAGTAGGGCTTCCGCCTTCCTTGCTGATGCTGTTAATCTTCCTCCTACACCTGAACGTTTACGACATCTGACGGATGCACATGAACTCCTCTCAAGATATGGAGCAATCTACAACAAAACTGTGAACAAAGAACTTGAAAAAGCAGAAGATCCGAAGATGACATTCCCCAAAACACGTGAGGTACTTCTGGAGATAGACAAGGTGTATCACACACTCTCCAATGCAATTCGCAAATCTTTACATGATGATTACGCACTTCCATCGGATCCGCTGGCCAACATGATTCCCGAAGCCGAGGCACAAGAAGCAAAGAATGCTGCCGACGATCAAAAGGACGCCGTCATGACAGAAGCTCAACGTACAATGCAAGACGTACAAGCAGTCCAACAACTTACGGCAGCTACTACCCATGCTACCACCCCTCCAGCTCCGCCACAAGCTGCTGCACCGATGGACAGTGGATACGAAGATCCTCTTCCTCCACCTTCACCGCGATTGGCACGTCGTAAGCGAAACGCTCCTGAACCTCCCACTGTTACACCTCCTCCGGCCGCACAAGAACCTACGTTAACGCGAGCGCGCAAAGTGGTCGAGAAAAAACCGAAAAAATCCAAGACAGTACACGCAGCGGTCGCTGCACCTGTTGCCGAATCATCTGCACCTCGTCGCAGTGGACGGAATGTGGAACGTGTCAATTACAAAGGGATGGGAAGTGGGCTGATGACGGAAATGCCTTCTTCCAAAAAATCACTCTTACAGATGTTGCGTATCCAAATGGGTCTTGTGGATGCAGGAAACGACTCACCGGAATTGTTGAAACGTCTCAGTGAGATCTTGATGTTTGGTGTTCATCAAAAATGGATTTCGCCCGAAATCATGCGTGGCATTCTCCAACATTACTTTTAACTCTGGAAATACAAATGAATTGGCTTTCTAAATTGTGGTTGCTATTTAAATCGTATTTTATTCCTTGTGCTCAAACCGCCACCGACGCTGCCGAGGACGCCGGAGTCATTTCGAAAGAAACGGCCGACGAGATCGAAGAAGTCATCGAAGGTTTGGGCGCACTGGACAAGATCGTTTCACGCTCGCTGGAATTGATTGGTGGTGGATTGCCTGAAAACTCTCTCCTTCCTCCTGACAACGAAGATGGCGTACAATCCGATCAGCCCGATGATGTTCGGACAGAAACGCCCAGCATCCCAAGCGTTCGGGGATCCGGATCCGTCGACGAGACCCCCGTCGAACCTGAGCAGCCGAAGGGTGACCAACCAAATTCGTAACTTTTTCATCAACCGTGACACTACGTTGGCGAGCAGCGGAGGTGGTGACTTGGGGCTCAATCGCGTGCGCTTATCGTTTGGTTCAGCTCAATCGTTCACCAATTGTGAGATTTCTTTGACCAAGTCCAATTTATACAACAGTTGGTACAATGTGAGTGCAGCGATTGGTAACAATCAAATTTCCTATACCATTCCTCTTACAGCTGGACCTGTGACAGTTAATTTGACTCTTCCAGACGGAACCTATCAAATTGCTGACATCAACAAGTTTATACAAAAGGATTTATACAGTCGTCTTTACTATTTTAAACCGGTGAGTCCGGCGGGTGTGGCCAATGCGGCCCCGATTTATCCGATCAACATTGTCGCGGACCCGGTGACCTATCGTGTCACCATCAACGTCTTGCCATTGTCTCCTCCTCCCAACCCTACTTATCAAGAAGGCGGACCCGATCCTCCCGATTATGCATGGGCTCAAAATCCTAGCGGTGAATCCTCTACCGACGTACCTCAAGTCACTATTCCTGATCTAGGTGCATCAAGAAATGCTGGTGGAAACAGCAACATGCAAAGTTCGATGAGTCGTGTTTTAGGATTTGCACCCGGCACTTATCCTATTGAAAACGATGGATCTCAGTTGAGTGTGACGGGAACCTATACCCCAACAATTACATTGCAAAACCTCATCATGTTTCAATGCAATTTGGCCAATGACCCGAATATGGTCAACTATAGCAATGTTATAGGGCAGTTTATCCCTAAAGGCTCAAGTGGAGATTTGATGGAGTTTGAAGATCAAAATCCGAGTTGGCATCCTGTATCTGATACAATGTTTAATTACATAGAAGTGTGGATCACCGATGAGCACAATTTACCCATCAATGTCCTTGATCCGATCATGACGGTCAGTTGTCAAGTCCGTCAACGTACGGCCATCTATAATTGATGGAAGTGGACGTGGTACGTACGTCTCCAATAAAGTAAAGGAACTCAACTTTGTTACATTTTGTTTTCTCACCATTGGAGACGTAAGAATCGTATAGCGACCACATGTGAGTGGTGGATAAAAATCAAAGGTTTTGAAGGGAGATGGTGAAGTGACGCCAAACAAAGAAATCGTAAATGGATAAAGAGGAAGAACTCGGGCAACATGATGCAAGTTTAATGATTCTCTGTATGTGGGTTCGACATTCGATTGTCTATGATCATACAGAACTATTCGTTGTTCGGTTGAGACATCTTCGTTGGTGTCGGCGAGCGGCATCTTTCGATCGGTTCTTCGATTGTTTTGGATTCTGAGGATTCAATAAACTGATGTTTTTTCTGACAGATATCGCAGTCTCTTTCAATGGGGTTTCCAACACCCAATAAACGTTTATATAATTCACACTTTTCGTGGATACGTCGTCCATCTTCCGGGTTTTTGGGATGTAATGCATTGAATGCAGCCACTTCCATTTCGAGCAACTTACCTTCATGCTGAAAACGATCCATCTGACCCATCACAAGTGCCATGGATGTCGTTTGTGCTTTCTGTGCTTGCTGACGCATGGCCAGCTTCCGTTGTAACCGTGCTCGTGTGGACATTTTGAGTTGTGTCATTTCCAAAATACTGGGCATAAATTTCACGAACCAATCGTTTATAATCCGGACTGGAATGCGGTATTTGCGCAGTCGACATAAACGCATAGCATTTCTTCCATGCTTTAGATTGTTCGACAAAGTAGATTTCTTGACTGAGCCACCACCGGAATTCTCTTCCTACACCACGCTGTGCAAGCTTTTTCTCCCGAATCTGACTCAGATGTGTCTCCGCAATAAAAATCTCATCATCGATCATACGAAGCAGATTCTCTCGAAACTCTTTCTCGGAAGAACACATTTTTCAATCAGACGTTTGAATTGTGTGTTGCAATTATAAAACAGAATGATTCGATCGTTGCGTCAACAACCGTACACTCTTAGTGACAGTCATGGACCTACACGCCATACTTCTCTCCGCGACTCGAAGGGTAAAAAAATGGTGCTCGAAGCCGGACCTCAAACGGGTGTCATTTCCTCGTTACGCATTGCTGCCGACAAGACGCGATCGTACAATCATCCCGGAGCCGCTCCACATGAAGCTGACAAGGACAAACAACCCAAAGGACAAATGTCCAAAGACAAGGAACGACGTGTGATCAAAGAAATGATTGAAAAAGAGTTGTTTGCGACGGCAAGTGATCCGGAACCGGAATCGGACGACGATTCCGGAGATGAAAAAGACGCCCCACGAATCTCGTAGATGTCATTTCCTCCACGTCGACACGTGTTCGAATAATAATCCACGATTTTAAATTGCAACCTCGAACTTTTTAACCGATAAAAAGATGGATGACGCTACACAAATTTTGAATACTCTGGACAATCGTCGCATTACCCAGCGCGACTATTCCGATGTCCAGTGGCAATACATTCAAGATCAAAATGCCGGTAACTACAGCAACGTGATCAACTTCAATACCACTGTGTTGAAACCCTATTTCATTGACTACCACAATGCCTACGTTTGGTTACCCATCAGCATCAAAGCACAAACGGGTGTCTATGACGGGAATGAAGCCTTGGCCTACCGTACCGGAATTTTGGGATTGATCAATCAATTGATTGTCACCACCGATACCGGTATGTCCTTGGTCACTGAAAACCAGTCTCCTTTTTACATCAATTGGTTGCGTTTGATCATTGAAAACAACACGGACTATTTCAAATGCAATGGAAGTTACTTGCAAATGGCTGAAACCATTGACAAATGGCTCGACGTTCAAGATACTACCAATGTCAACAGTTTCCCAGGAAATCCAAATCGTTTGGTTGCCGACTGGAATACCGGCAATCACGTCGTGGGTACCGCTGCTGTCATGAACGATGCCAATCGTTATTTGGTGAGTTCTGCAGGTACTTCAACCCCCACCACTACCTACATGCAATCGGAAAATAAGTTCTTCAATCCTGCGTTCAAACAACGCATTGGTTTCTTCAAGAATACGTTTCCTTTTGACAACAATGTCGACGACTCTAAAAAGTCCTATGACGGAGTGGTGATGCTTCCTCTTGCCTTGTTACACGATTTCTTCCGTCAACTCAACATGGCCATCATCAACTTGGGATTCCAATTCCAGTTGTTCTTGACTCAGCCTCAAGGTACTGTATTCAATCAACAAGTCTTTATGACAGGTGCCGGTGTGAGCAGCGATACCGTCACTCAACCCATTATCACTTACGGCAATACCTCTAAAAAGGGACAAGGTGCACGTTTGTATGTCCGCAATGTGAAATTCAATGCCGCAGACTCGGAACGCATGAATGCGAAATTGGCAGAGAATTTCACCAAGTCCATCAACTTTATCACCACCGACTATATCCCGGATTTGTCCTCTACTTCGCATACATTTGGTGATGGAGTAAGCTCTATGATGTTTCAACAACAAATCGTGTCGTCTGTCGTCTATCCACTTCGTATTTGGATGTTGTGTTATCCCGACACGGCACTCACAAACAACGATGCCGCACTCCGTTGGCCACTTACCGACTGTCCTTTTATTTTGAATCAAGCAAACGTGTTGATCAACGGGGTTCCTTATTGGAAGAATCCATTGATTTGGCCACATGATCACTGGGAAATGTTGAAAGACCAAATGCCCTCGATCGGGGGTTCGATCATTACGTACAACGACTATGTGCGATTCGGTTCGATCATGTGTTTTGACATTCAACGCCTCGGATTGGAACGTATCACCAGCCCGACGGAACCGGTGAGTTTGTCCGTTCAAGGTCAGTTGGAACGCTTGCCAGGCAATTTGTACAGTTCCTGTAAAGTCATTTATTTGATTGAACGTATGAATGAAATTACCTTTTCTTTTGGTTCTACCACCACTTCCTTGGTTATTGGTAATATTTCGTTGAACAACACCGCATAATTCAAAATGACATCTTGCGAAAACACGCAAAATTTTGGTGTAGTTTTACTTTATTGCGACAACGATCCTCACCCACCTAGCCGTGAACAATTGTTCCATGATGTTGCCCTGGATTATTACAACACTGTTCAAGCCGCCCAGGACTGTACGTTTCTCACAGCTTGGGATGGAAATGACTATGACACATGTATCACGCATTTCCATTGCAGTTCCATTGAACAAGAGAATATAACCTGTGAACGTCTGGAAAGGTTTTATAGAGCATACGAGGATCCAGACGATCGTGAATGGTACGTCTTTCCTCTCTCCAAAGTGCATGACATGTGGATGTTGAAACGATTTCAAGAGGCACGCAAATTTGATCCTGTCAAGAATCCTCCCTCTGCTTTGGAACAAATGGCCGTATTGACCTATGCGTTGGAAAACAAACCGATCACTTTTCAACCGGCTCCTGTAGTTGTTGAACCTATTCAAGACGAAGAACAAAAGTGTCTTTCACCTTTGGACTTGTATGAAGGAGAGGAACAAACAAAGGAAAATGAGTCGTCCTCCGAAAGCGATTGCCATTAGACGTACGCACGGACCTCTCATGTATATGCGTCGTTCGGTGTTGGATCCACATCGAACATGTACTCATTATTTCAATAAACAAGGTAAAATACGTTTTTCTATTGTACGTTCCTCTCGTCATTTCAAAATTCTCATTCCTCAAAAATATTTACGCGCGTGAGATTGGTGTTTATAATTTATTATCTAATTTGTCTTTTTTCCGTCACATAAAACATGCCTTCCTACAACAAAAATGCATTGGGTATTGCCCGTTCGGACATGCATGCCTTGGCGAAAGGGCAAGCCATTCGCATCAAACCTGGACAATTGGGTTCAGGTCAATCGGTATGGTTGACTGCAGCACAATCACGCAGTCTTCAGAAAGGTGGAGGGTTGTTGCGTATGAGCAAACATCAACTCATGCACAACATTCGACATGGTGGAGGATTCTGGGATTCGCTTAAATCCACCGCCAAGAATTTGTACGACGCACATAAAGACAAAGTGAAAGACTTGGTCGTCAGTCAAGCCAAGAAGCATTTGGCTCCCGTTGCGCATCACGTGCTCAACAAAATCGGTGAGACCAAACTCGGTCAGAGCAGCTTGGGACAATTCGGTCTGTCCAAAGCACATGACGCCGTGCGTAAATATTCAGGTGGACGCGCACGCAAAGGAAAGGGTATGCCAAACGGACCCTATGACCTCTCCGCTTACAAAAAAACAGTTGGAGGAGCTTCCGTTGGTAACATCGGCGCATCCAATGTCACACGACGAATTGGACGCAGATCCGGAAGCACACGACGTGGTGGATCGTTCACCTTACCATAATTCAAAGATGAAAGTGGATGGTCATCCTCTATCCAATACGGAAATTGAATCGATTGTCCGTAAACTGAATTTTCCTCCTCACTCATTTGGTGGCGTCTTTGACCAGTATCAACTTCCTATATTTGAACCCAAGTTTTATGTCTTGAATTTGGATCGTCCAAACGGACCTGGAACACACTGGATTTTGGTGGAAGGTACGGAAGAAAATACAGAACATCGTGTGTATTATTTTGATCCGTTTGGTGGGCCGGTATTGCCCAATGTGAAAAAGTGGGTCCCGAAAGAATCTAGGGTTTATTATACGGACGATACTCTTCAAGACATGTATTCCGACATGTGTGGGTACTATTGTATATACATTGCCTACATGATGATCGTAGAACATAGAGACATTGATGATATCATCATGGACGACTTTTCGACGAACGAAGAAGCCAACGACCAAATTGTGCTGCATACGATACAAAAACTTGTACGATAAATTTTTTATTTTTCATTTGCATCTCGATATTGTCTTGGTTCATTCTACTTTCTTTTTCTAATAGAATGACTTCTACAGAATCCTCCAAATCAAAAAGCCGGAAACGGAAACGTGAATTTTCACCGGAAGATTTGGAACCCATCAATGGCTATACCATCATGCCCAAGAAACACCAAGATCAACCGTCCATTGAATATGACCGTATGGAACAATATAAGTTGAAAATGCCTGCGAATTGGCTGTTGACGGGTATGACAGGTGCGGGGAAAACCAACATCTTGTTCAATATCATCCGCAACTTCAACTGCTTTCAGCGATTTTACCTGTATGCACGTGACTTGGACGAACCGTTTTACAGGTGGCTGACAGAGGTTTGGGAAAACATCGCCAAAAAAGTGAATCACAGCATCGCCACCATTGGGAGTGACCTCAAGAATGTGATTCCAGTAGACAAGATGGACAAGACCTATAGTAATCTGGTGATCTTTGACGACATGATTGCGGAAAAGAAAATGGACCTCAAGATTTGTGAAGAGTACTTTATTCGTGGTCGTAAACAGTTTTGTTCTTCTGTGTTTATCTCCCAAAATTACTTTAGTACGAACAAAGTCATTCGTACCAACACGCAGTATTTCGTGTTCATGAAAGTCGAGATGGCACGTGACCTGCGTATGATTCTCGCGGAATTTTCATTGGGGGTCACCGTCGATCAACTTTTTATTTTGTACAAGTACGCAACCCAAGGAGGTATGCCCAATTTTTTACTCGTCGACATCTTGTCTACAGACGACAACTTACGGTTTCGTCGTAATTTCCTCCCCATGGACTGGCGATCGATCCTCGGTCTTCCCGCATCCGCACCTCAATTGCCACCTGTCGAACAATTGAAACATTATCCTACTACAAAATAATATTATTGCACACCATGCCTGTGAGAAGAGTGCCTGTGGTTTACATGGATGGGGGTGACGTGAACGATGACATGTTTGCTCCCATCAATTCATATTCCAACGTTGTTGACCCTAATTCTGGAAATATTCCGACGGATCAACAACTCAATACCTCTCAAGATTTCCAAAATGAAACGGATCCGAATCGAGGAAGTGGATACCACTTGATGCCCAGCGGACCCTACGTCGTACCTTTCACTGGCACACCACCCAAGATGATTGGAAGTCACAGACATATTCCACCCGACGCTAACGGTCAGCCTGCAAGCTCAAATGGTGTTCCATTCCATAAAGTCATGAGAAGACCCGACGGTGTTCTTGTGACTATGGGTCTGTATCAGGGAGATGTGAAGAAAGGAGAAAAATATTACGACTACAAATGGATCGAACAAGGTCCAGTATCGGATCGTCAAACGGGTGAGATTCAGGGTCTCAAAATAAATGAACTTTTAGGGCCTTATTGGAATGGAACGAATCCTACCGATCCCAGCACAGGAATCGCTTATTATTTAAAAGATTTACCACCTGGATACATGGACTTGATTAAAAAATATTGGGATACGGGATACGATACGGGTCGATAAAAATGTCAATCATCCACTGCGTACGAGGTACCTCACTCAAAAGATCAAAAACATCACATCATCAACAGGGGAGTGGGTTACTTGGAGACAGCGCCGTCGAAAAATGGCAAGCTGCCATTACAAAAGCGGCACAAGATTATGCTATTTCCATCCAAAAAATGGTAGATGACAAATTGGTGAATACTCCATTGTTGGACGATCAAAAGCAGTTTGCTCACACGCGTGTATACAATGGTGCTTACGCTGATGCATTGAAACAACTTCAAGAGAAATATCCGAAACCATCTGCGTTTCAAAGTACAATCGCTCAGTTCTCCTCCATTCCCGGACTCAGTTTGATTCCGGGATTCGGTGCCATTACTGGTTTGTTAGGGATGGCTGGGAATGCTCTTCATATTTAAATAGGTTCATTCGTCATTTCTCAACTTCCTTTGTGTGTCACAATTCAATTCTACAGCTCGTACCCTCTGAAAAGATGTCTTCTAAATATTGCATCAAGTGTAAAACTGCCACTCCCGTGCTCGAAGGATCCACTGTTCTTGTGACAAGCAAACGTGGTCATCCATTGGAACAAACCAAGTGTGGTGTTTGTGGAAGTAAAGTTAGTCGTATGGCCAAACATGATCCTGAAAATCGTCCCACGATTCTCCCCAAAGCTGTACATGATCAAGATGATGAACCTACAACCCCCAAGACACCCAAAATCAAAAAGTCACGTTCTAACAAAAAAGAAAAAGCTCAACCCCCACTCAATGCCCAGGGAGTGGCCGGTTCGGCCGTAGCTGCAGAAGACTGACTACCCTATTTTATAAATGGTAAGCAGGTCACGAAAGAAGAAGATGATCAAAATACACATAAAATCGTAAAGTTTTTATTGGACTCCGAACCTCTTACACCAGGATTAGCTTGTTTAATCCCCACTATTCGAAGATGAACTCGATTCGGATTCCGTGTCACTTTCTGTGGTACTTGTATCATTTGTATCTGAATACACATTGTACTCTTCTTTCGTTTCTTCCATTTCGTCTTTCACAAGAGGAGGAATTTCAAAATTTTCTTTTCCGTAATTGGATTTGAATTTTGTTTTCTTCGACCATTTCAATGGTTGACTTTGTTTGCCTTTGAGTACCCATTCGTGTTTTTCTTCCGGCGTGAGATCGTTCCATAGACGTTGAGGTTTTGCCGCACGATAGTTGGGGATGTTTTCACGCAGATGTTGACAAAACATCAGGTATCCCGTACGTGACCGCAACGAGACGGATTTTTTGCGCGTGACATCGGATCTGTCATTCATGTACGACATCAACCGTTTCCGTTTCCTAGAACGGGGTGCATTTTCCTCATAGATTTTGTTGACGAGATGATCGATCTCGAAACGAAAGTAGTCATACATCTCTTGTGAATAATTCATCAATATATTCTTTATACATATACAGAAGGAATTTTTGATGGTATCCACTTCCTGTTTTTCAAGTTGTGGCAGTTTACATGGAGGTTCCCGCAACAAGTCATGGCGCATGAGATACTCCTCCAAGTTGATTTTTAGACTCGACGCGCTGAAGATTTGAGTGATATTCATGATGATGTATATGGTTCAGGTTGATATGAATTGTGTCGTCGGGCCTTTCGATTTTTAAATCCACGGGACGAATCCAATTTTTCAAACGATATGCCGTGACGTTACATACTGTCAAGACACCAAAGACTCCTGCACCCATGATTAGGCTTTGTTTGAACACTTCGGCGTAACTCATTCTTCTTTCTCTTCTTCGCTGGACGTTTGAATTGTGGAAACAGCTTCCGTTGCATAATCTGCTCTTGCAAACGCAGACCCCATCGCCAATGTTTCCACCGTTAACAGGTCCAGTGCTTCCTTGTCCGTAATGACAGGAGTCAACGTACGGAACTCACGACAATTCTTGTAATTGATTTGGGTTTCATAGTCATAAATGTCCTTGTCCAACATCTTACGCAACTTGTACATTTCATGCAGGTGTGAAATCGACTGCGAATTTCCACTATAGTAAATGGTGAGTTTGTTTTTCCCCTCCTCCGACATACGCGAATACTTGATAGCACCTGGTAACCATCCACCCTTGTATATAGCCTGTTGACGTCTTAATTTGGGTGGACGACTCGTCTGTTCTTCTTTCTCTTCCTCTTCGGATAATTGGAGTTTTCGTTTCACAGGTGGTGGTGTCATTGGATTTGGGCATTGTTCGGTAGCTAATATATGCACACGATCACACCAGCCACCGCAGTGATCACAAGCACTTTGTAAAGGATCCATTTGTCAGACGAGTAAATTGAATTATGAAATCATCCAAAAAGAAATTATCATCGGCTCGATCTCTCCGGAAAAACCTTCAATTCCTCAAGCGTATTCTTCGACACCGGAAAAAGCAAAGGGGAGGAAGTGTTATTCAATTGTCTCCTGGACGTTCGAGTGGCCGAGTCATCAAATTCACCCGTAACTATTTTTGAGTATGGCGGTTCATCGTCGAAGGAAAGTCATCAAAAAAAGTAAGCGACACTCTCCTACAGTTACGTTTCACTTTCACCGAAAAGACTTATATGCTGGCCCCGGATATCGTCACCCAAGCCCACCCACAATCCCCAGTGGGATCATCCACCCCATACCTGCATACTCCATAGGGACCAATCACCCTTTTCGCATACGCAGTTTTTACGCCGGACCTGCCAGTGGTTCCGGGATTATTCGAAAACACCGTTCTCAGTGAGCGTGTAAAGATATTTATTTTTCTTATTGCAAACATGCCCATTCGTGTAAGACATACAAAGAAATCGAGAGTCGCACACAAAACAAAGGCGAAGCGCACACATCACGTCAAAGTGCACCGTCGCCGACGGCATCATATGCGCGGTGGAAATTTCTGGGACGATTTCAAGAGTGGATTCAATGATGGGTTTGGCTTTGTCATGAACATTGCCAATCAAGTAGCTCCTTTGATCAAGATGGCAGCGGTTTAAAAATAAGATCATATTTCAAAATGCAAATCGACATTAACTGGACACAGTTTTGGCAAGGTCTTAAAGATGGATTCCTTACCGGACTCGTTATCGGAAATGCCTTTATCTTCGGAGCCGCCTGGGGATACGGTCTTGCCCAAGAAAAATATCCCACGTCTTGCCGTTATCACTATGATTCCTAATGAAACCCCCTTTCATATATATTTGAGACGACTGCGTTATGTGATGGCTCGGTATCGTCTCCACTGCCACTATACACAAATGGGGGAAAACCTTCTCCACATTCATGAACGATCACTCCCTTACATCAAAATGCAGAATCATTCGTTATATGGCGTATCGTACAATGAATTAAAATTTATTCACGCACGTTGGGATGATGATCCCTTAGAGTGTGTTCAAAGCAATCTATTGAATGCGGCTGTACATACGAATATTATGTCTGCTCTCTCCGAAAATTTCGAGAATATGGTTTTGCGCAATCATGCAAAAACTCATCATTTGGTAGATAGGATTCATATACTTATCACGGCCTTGGATTTTATATCCGAAATAGTAGCATGTGCGGAACCTATTCACCAACCTGAACCTTTCAGTACCTTTGTGGTTCGAATTGCGATGGGAGAGGATGGAATACAACATGAACAACATGGTGTGGAAACGGTGTCTAAACAAACAATAGAGGAATTATATCAAGCGTGTCGCGAAAAACTTGAATCTTCGTATTCAAAATCCGTCAAACGATTTGATTTATTGCTTACAGAAGACATCTGTAAATATGCGTATACACAATGTACTTTATTGAAATAAAAATTTTTACAGTTTCAAGAATTGCGTCGGCGATTTGTCCACTCTTCCCGCTGGCTGCGGTCATAGGCATCATTGAATACATATGCTTCCGCTTCCTCCTCGGAAGTCATTTCGCCTTCACCAGGTTCATACCTCAGTAAACGCCACTCTCTTACCATTTCAGCGGTAGACGGTGAATACGGTTCCGGTGGGCGATGTGCTATTTCAAAGATCGATGTACAGTCTTTACCAGACAGAAGACGTAGTTCTTCTTGAATCTTTTGAATTTTTGAATTCAATTCCTCATAGGACTCTGTCAATCGTTTCCGCTTCCGTTCTACACCCACGGTTCCACGGTACAACGCCTTCAAATAAAGTGCGTAGTCGTCGACTTCCGCATCGTAATTGGCCACGGATGCTTCATCTACGTATTTGTTCAATGTCTCCTTTGTTATTGTTGGATGATAGGCTTGTTTGCATAACCCGCATTCATTCCGCACATGAACTCCAAGGACTTGTGCTTGGCTGCAAGAGATGTGATAGAAATGTTTGCATCGCAACTGTATAATAAATTGATTCGTTTCAAATTCTTCCAAGCATATACTGCATACCACCTCTTCTTTCTTGCGTTGCGCAACCCACTGTTTGTTGGCCTGTAGGACTTGAAAGGACTTGAGCTCGGGGGACTTGCGCTTCTCTCCCTCGGGCGTTGAGCGCGGGGCACTTGATTGGGAAGGTACAGTACTCATCATCGAACAGGAGATTTGAAGAATGAGCGTCGACGACGAGGCGTGGAAGGTAGAGTCCCTTCATGAAGATTCGCCGCGGCCTCAAGGGTGAGCGCCACCCGGGGTCGAACGGAAAGACAGTGTCTTCCACAGTCGGCGAATCCCTCCGAGGAGCGGCTCCCACTTCACCGGGTCTCGGGCCGAGCATTGGCCGTAGGGGATTTGGTGGGGGAGGGTTCATCGAAAGATTGCTCTATCATTTGCATTCGTCGACCAAGCTCATATTTCATATTGCTTCGTAGCCTCTAGGTACTGTACACCAAGATGAATACTTCTACTTTTATTCCAATGCTTCAACAACATAAAGACTTTGCAAATACTGAGTTTGTTATTACGAATCATTATTGGGATGTGGATGAGGACTTTGAAGTTTATGAATATTCTCTTATTAAATATAAATGCTATTACACTTATTATCGACTTTGTACTTCTTATGTAGATGACTCTGTATTTTTGTATGAATTGTTTCCATCTACCGATGAAGTAGAATTGGTCTCTTGTGTATCTAATTGTAAGAAAGAATAAATATTAAATGATTGTTCACTTTTCAAAAATGACTTCTGAAAATAAACTTGATTCTATTGGTGTAGAGTTGGCTACCCTTGGTGATGGGATCGATATCATAGCGAAGCGCATAGGAAACTTGAAGTTGGAAATCGACAAGGTAAAGACAACGTATGCTATAGTGGCTTTCGTGGATTTATTGCACCGTGTAGTTAAGGACTTTGATACGGAAAGAAAGATTTGCGAAGCGATTGTTCTTCGCAAGGATTGGAGCCGTACCGAGCAGTACTGGCAGGTTTATTGCAGCGGAGCCTCCTGTTGGCAAAGATCGCCGCGGGAGTTTGCACAAGTGGTTCAGTCGGTGTACGGTATGATCAAGGGTATAGAGTTCAAGGATACTGTGTCTGTCTCAAATACCACAGCTGGCTTTTATTTTTAAGGAGACACTTTTTCTATGTAGTTGATACATTACTTTTTGTTCTTTCATATTTCAAAATGGATTTATGCAGAGAGTTACCGTTTGCCGATTGGGATGAGGAGGATGAGTATCCTCCACCTGCGCCGTTTTCACATCATGTTTCGCGACGTGATGAGTACGTCGGACGCCAAAATTGTTATGCAAAGCTGGAGCGCAGTAAACAAATTGGTGTAAGTCATGGACCAGTTATTCCACATACGACTTTAATGGACATGTTACTACGCAGTAAGACGAAATTCAACGCAGCGTTCATAAAATCCGTGTTGGTTTACCACTTGGAATGCTTTTTTACACATCATACTTACTATCTTTTACAGAACATATGCATTCACGGATGTCAAAATTTTATAACCCTTGGGAAGCGGACATGTTGTTTAACAATCGAAAATATGTTGCAGTGGTCCTGGCGATTCGACCAAGGACGGATATTTCATCCACACCCAGTAGCGTATAACACAAACGGGTATGGATACAATAAATCGTACCTTAAGCGTCTTTATCAATTTACACAATATATTGATCATCTCGTGATTAATATTCAAGCCATTAAAAATCCAATTCGTACGATCTATGTGATTTTAAAAGAGTTTGATTTCTATATGAATTACTTGAAGCACTTTGAGTATTACACGCGTCAAATTCACGAGGGTATGTACAATAAGTTGTGGGACAGATTTGTATTTCATATGTGTACGATTGCTTATTGGATGTGTAATCAAGTCCATACTTCATCATGACCTTCTTTCAAACAAATATTACGGATTATTTTGAAGTTGTTGATAAATCTGGTCGTATAACTCTCAATAGAGTGGATCGTCATCTTGATCGTCTTGAAGATCTTTACAGTGAGTTGCTTGAATTATACCGGAAGAACAATATTTCATATAACCAAGTCAGACCTATACGTAATGACATAGAATTGGCACATGCCTATTGGAGTGATGTGTACGAAGACCTAGTTAAATATGAACCTTTGCATAGGTTGAATAGAATTGTGCGTGTATAAAACAATAAAAGAACATTCTTTGCTCCTTCTTTGTTCCCAATCCCCCTTCCATAGACGCGTCTCACGATCTTTACTAAGGGCGTCTTTAGCCCGTACAAGCCCGTACATCCATGACTGCAAATAAAGACGTCTCACTCCG
>JAAEAW010262572.1_pt1 | contig 48264 bp, 61 predicted proteins | sample 7277851 | NCBI WGS metagenome assembly JAAEAW01 (sample SAMN13876994, study PRJNA601929) | soil metagenome | isolation source: soil | host: Panicum virgatum | place: USA: Fermi National Accelerator Laboratory | collected 2010-11-19 | reverse complement strand
GCACGCGTAGTACGTAGTAAAGTATGTGTGAACATAAAAGCTACATCGGCGCGGTAAGTGGTTGATTTGAAAGAAAAAAGTTAAAAATAAACATGTTTAGCTTTTGTAGCTTTAGTAGCTTTGAGGACTTTTCGTTATAGCTTATATAGGGGCGATTTTTTGGGCACTCTGCGGCCGGAAGAAAACGAAAAAAGTCCGACAAAATTTTCGCTCACATGAGGTCTATAAAAAAGTCCTCAAAGCTACTAAAACTATTAAAGCTCACTATACTTTATACTTATGTTTAGCCCTCCTTCACCGTACCTCAGCGCACAGCTACCCAAGTCTTTGCCAATTTCCTATGCATGTGAGCTTTATAGACGATTCAGTCATTCCAACGTACAACCAGAAAGCCCTTTACATAGGGGTTAGTATCCTATACATCGGCCACATGAAAATTGACGCGACTAGACGAACATGCTACATTCTCTATACTTAACCATCTCACGGATCTAGCCATGCCAATCGCCGCCAACAAAGTCAGCATCTCCAACACTGGTATCCTGCGTGTAGCAAAAGACATGCTAGTGCTGAATCTAGCATCGTTGACTCACCTATCCTGGGGACCAGGAGTTTGCCTTGCACGTGCCAAAGCGGGTCAGCAAGCAGGAGCGTTCAACGAGCAATCCCGGCATTGGGTAGTAGGATTGCGTGGTCACGTTGTGTACTGCCGTCACGTTGTGTGGATGCTGACCAACGACTCACCACTGCCAGATGGAACTGAAGTTATCCACGCCGATGGTAATCGCCACAATCTGAACCCTGGCAACCTAAAACTAGTACCTCTGGCTGACGTAGCTACAGGTAAGGTTTCAGTGTGCGACCGTCACAAGAGTGCGCGCAGCGAATTCCCACAGAGCTTTCGCATCCGCGACATAGGCCGTGGGTTGTACGTTGGGGAGCTATTCCTCGACCGCACATGGCAGATTATGGACATTGCCAGTGACCGCCCCGCCGCAGTTACCCGCATGGCTATCATTCTCCACGTATTCGGCGTTACTCCAGCTCTTATACACACAAAGCTAGATAGGTCGATCGTCAATGACCTACTGGAGCGAGCCCGTAGAGTGTGGCCCCAACCTCGCACCCTTACCAATGCGGAGCAAACGCAGCTTAGCGACATGAGGGCCGCTTTGGTGGCAGAGGTGCGTAACGCCATAGAGCAGCAAACATTCGGCAATCAGTCCATCGATGTGGTCAAGCACCGCAAAGCACTCGCTTTGACACCAAAGGAAGGGGGAACCGCAGGTGCATTGCCATCTAGGCAGGTGCGTAACGATCACCGAACGCGCAACGCGCAACGAGTAGAGGTGCCGGATATTCCTGCTTCATCAAAAGTCATCGAAGCTAAGCCAGCTACCGACGCAGACCTGAATGCCATCTTTGGAGATGGATTTGCTGACGCATAACCATCAGCGGGTGCCAAGGACAGCCTATTGACAAGATAGGCTATTTCAGGCATAATTGGTACTCCAATGGCAGATAGGTGACCAAATCCTCATTTTGAATGCAGCGCAGGTCGTCACCTGTCGGTCATTGGGCCTAATCCGAGACAAATGTCTAACCAAGAAGACAGTTGTCCCCAACCAAGGAGATTTACATGACTCAAGAAGCAACGCCACTCGCCGGGATGCCGAGCATCCGCACCGAGCTGCGCAGCAACAAGACCTTGCTGGTGATCCACCGTACGACCCCCTTCTCAATCGCCAAGGGCCGCGAGCTGGCGAGTAGCCTGCGGAACGAGCTGGAGGGGGCCAGGAGCCGCGCAGACGACTACGGCAGTGCTGCGGGGAAGGCGGCGGCAAATAACGCCCCTGAGGTCGTTCTGGTGTGTTCCAAGCTGCGTGAGGAAGCCATGGACAGGGCTGCCTTGACCCTGCACTGCCTGGGCGGCCTTGCGTCCGTGTGGTGCGAGACGGCGATCCCTCGCCACTCGGTCTTCTGAAGCGCACAATAGCTTACCAAGGAGCTACCAATGACTGACACAGCAATCAACGAAGCGCTGGCGCTGAAGGTGCTTAACCTGGTGGACAAGGGTCTTGTTAAGGGCCTGGGTGAAAACAAGCCTGGAGGTATGTGCGTAGAAGCCGCGGTGTGCGTGGCAATGGGGCTGCCGTTTGGCGACGCCCCGAGGTGTGTGAATGACGTGGTACGCAGGTTCAAGATCGCGCTGAACGATTGCGAGTGGAGCAGCACCTCCGCGCGAGCTGAAGGAATGCGTGCGTTGGCAATTGCTCAGCTTGGGACCGACACGTGGTCGGATGCCCAAGAATCGAGTTTCAGGGCCACTGTCAGGGACATGACCGTGTGGAAGTTGTTGCCATGCGCGTTTGAGTTCTTTCACGCCTCTAGATTCATAGGGTCGCTGGTAAATACGGTTTTCAAAGAAACGATTGCTGCGATTCACAACGCAGACAGCGTGAAAGCGGCCATAGACAGGGTGTATAGCGTGTTTAACAGCTACGAGAGCTGCGTCGCACGCGATACCAATTATCACCCTGCGTGGAACCGCTATTACACACTGCTTTACGCGCTGAGGCGTTTGAAACTTGCCAACGGCCCGCAGATTTCAATGGACCTGCTCGCCAAGACTGCTAGTGACTTGGCGAGTATCGCTGGCGGTAGAGATGATTTCTTGAAGGTGTCCGCAGCTATCGCCTTGTATGCGATCAAAGAGATTGGGTCGCCTGGGTGCGAGTATCTGTACTTGCTGGACAGTCCGAAAACATAGAAAGGCAGAACATGAAAGTGATGCTCAAGCAACGCCTCTGGTTGATCGAGAAACTGACTACTGGTCAGCTTGGAGGCGCGGTTACAGGGGTGGTTGTCACCGCTATCGCTAGCGGGGCGGCCTGGGTTGTTCTTGTTTTGTTGAGGAGTTAGTGTCATGTCTAAGCTCAATCCTCGCGAAGAACGTGTACTCAAGCAGATCAAGGCGTGGGTGGATGGGCGAGCCATCCATAACCACCAAGACGACGAGTGCACGCCTGATTTCTCATGTTGCAGGCCGCACCTCATGCAAAAGGATCGGCGTTCGCGCATGAACTACTTCAACATGTGCATCGAGTTGAACAAGGCTGAACCGAGGGCGTACACCTGGGCTCGCGGGCAGACGCCCTACCCCCCGGCCTCCCCTGCGCCCCGCGGCGTGTAAGGAGCTGCCATGTTCCATCCGCGCCACTACACGATCCTGTCCATCGCGCGGCGTCATCCGCGCATGTTTCAGTCCCTGTGTCACCACTACTATGGAGTGTGAGATGAAGATCAAAAAGTCATTGATTGCATTTGCTGCCACCGCCATCTTAGTTTGGTTGGCAGCCATCGGTATCTGCGTCACGCTGCTGGTGCAGATCATCAAGGCCCTGATGAAGTACGTCGGGAGCTGACCATGCGCAAGAAACTTGTTGCGTTGTGGAACGCCATCGAAGGGTACTTGGAGGCGGCTTTGTGCATCGTCCTTGTATGCGTTGCCGTTGCCATCGCTGTGTACTTGTCCAAACTGTTCACCAGCATGATGGGGGTCTGACGTGGTTGAAATTGATGCTATCGCTAATGAGACCGCCATCGCGAATGCGGCTCGGGCTGACGCCGCGGTCTACGGCGCTACCGCAGCTATCAGCATGCTGCGCACCGTCTACAATCTCTTGGAGAGGATCACCGACCCCGCCGTCCGTGCCAAAGCAGACGCTGCTATCCAAGCAGCGTTCACCGAGGCCGGCCAAGCCATCCCCATCACTCACTGACGAGGGCCCAACCATGGCCAATTACTCATACTTCGGTCGTACGCCGAAGTGCATGCCACCCGACAATTCTGCCGCAGACAAGCGTGAAGCACAGGCCCTGCGCAATCCAATGACCAACGTTCGGCTGTCCGTAGGCGCGTTCTTGCCGAAGCAGCCTGACGAAGCGTTCATCAGCCACTACACCGACATGTGCACGCGGTTCCCGGCGGGGGACTCGTATTACGTGCCAGACCAGTCGCTGTTGAACGACAAAGCCCTTGTGCTGGGCTATCTGGGCGTTCGGCCGCCCAACACGGCCGGCGGCCGGTTGCGTGAGTTCATCCGCGCTATCGACGCGGTGCTGGCCCTGCGCACCCGCCAGCGGGCCGAGGCTGTGCAGGCTCCGCTCCCGTGGCACCTCCGGCGGGCTGCTGAGATGGAAGAAGTTGACGCACAGATGCGTCGCCTATACAATATTGCGGATTGATGTAGCTAGGCTCATCGCCCCAAGCGCGTCACTCCTTCGCGCTCTGCTACGGGTCTCCTGTGCCCGTGGGGAACACAGGTAGGTCACCCACGTTGGGAAGCGTGGACTTGGAGGGGGTGTCACATCCCCCCGACCGAAAGGTGTGAGCTGGGCGGCTCGCCCCCTTATTCACTTAACCTTACCAAGAGGTGTAGGCATGAGCAAAGAGAAGTATCAAGCGTGGTTTGACAAGGCCCTCAATGGCATCCGCGCCCAAGGCGGGGCAAGCATGTCGAAGCACGACGCGTGCTGCCGCTACATTCTGGGGGAGCGGATGTGCGCCATCGGTCTGTTGGTGGGCCCTGGCGATTTGGTGTGCGAAATCGACCAGCGCGCTGCGGGCTCCGTCAAGTATGTGGCGGGGTACGATAAAAAACAGCTGAATGACCGTTTTGCCGCATCTATCGGGCTAAACTTGGCCGATTTGGATCAGCTCGAATTTCTGGGCCAGCTGCAAAGTGCGCACGACCATGCGGCGATGGACGCCGGTGACTACAACGATAGTGATAATGGTTGCTTCGTTGTTGATGATGTTTTGTTTATGAAGTATTTCGAAGCTAACGCAGAACGCCTCGCAAAGAGGCACCGTTTGGTTTACACCCCACCCGCGCAGTAATGCGAAGGTGCACCCCAAAAGCCCCTCAACCGCACTAACTAGGAGCAAATCCATGAGTGCCTGTCAACAAGCCAAAGCCCGCCGCCGTCAGATGACCAGCAACAACGCCCAGCTGGGCAACGCGATGGGGCGGCCCCGCTACGCCGCCGTCAAGAAGCGCACGGTGGCCGATGCCATCGCCGCCGCCCGCATCGCCGCCGCCCGCGAGGCCAAGGCGAAGACCAAGAAGGCCAAGAACAAGTAAGCCATCAGTACCGTCAGGATGGCGAAATAGGTAGACGCAGCGGACTTAAAATCCGCTGCCCCTGACGGGGCGTACCGGTTCGATTCCGGTTCCTGACACCACAAGGAGATTTACATGAACGTGTCCACGCAAAACTCCGAGCTTCAAGAGATTTTCGATACCGTCCTGAATGGCATCCGTGCCCAGGGTGGCCCTTCGTTCCGTGAATCGGCAGAGAGCGAGCCGATGGGCCCGGCGTGCTTTTATAGACACCCTAGCTTGCCGCGCAAGTGCGCCGCGGGGCATCTCATCAAAGATAAGTTCTACTCGCCGAATTTGGAAGGCGGCATCGTTCGGCACGTTTCGGTGAATGCCGCGCTTGAAGCCAGTGGCGTGCCTTTCGATCTTTTGTCACATGTCAGTTTACTGCAAGGCATCCATGACGACGAAGCCAAGGGCGCTCCCACTGATTGTGCTTTCCTCCAACGGTGGGAGCAGCGCATGTGGAAGTTCGCCCTGCAGTTCTCTCTGAACTACACCACAGCTGCAATCAACTGATCTTCAACCAGACCAGCGACAACTGTCTAAGGAGTATTCCAAATGTCCATGACCAAGCAAGAAATGTTCGACAAGGCCCTCAATGGCATCCGCGCCCAGGGCGGCCCGGCCGTCAGCCCCGCCAATCGGTGCCAGTACCGGGCGGACGCCACCGCCACGGATCCGGCCCGCAAGTGCGCTGCCGGTCATCTCATCGCGGATGAGTTCTACTCACCGAACTTCGAAAGCGCCCCGGCGCACTTCCGCGTAGTGACGGATGCCATGATTTCCAGCGGGGTCGATCCGGCCAACCTGCGATGGGCATACGAGATGCAACGGACGCACGACATCGTGGCAATGGCCAACCGCGGCTTCCCTGTTTCACGTTTCTTCGAGAAGTGGGAGACCGAAATGCAGGAGGTAGCTGTGCAGATGGGCGTTGTGTATCTCCCTGCCAACCCGTCACCGCCGACTGCTTGACCATCGGCGCTACCTTCGTTATACTTTGACCCTAAATCGTTGAAGGAGCCACTATGGGCGCCACGCAAACAGAAAGCACCACTTACAAGCCCCGCCTCGTTCACAAGAACGACTATCACAAAGCACAGGACGTGCTCCACTTCCACCGCACCGGCCGCCGCTTGGTCGGGGCTGAGCCGGCCCGGCAGCTCATCGGTGAACCGCTGTTCGAGATGCCAATGACCGACGACGAGGCCATCCTGCTTGCCAGCCAGGGCGTCACGATCCAAGGAGAATGGCTATGAGTCAGGCCATGGACTCGATGCGCCGGTACTGCAAAGACCGCCTGCTAATCGCGGAGCTGCGGATGAAAAGCGAGGTGGAGCTAATTGCGCTTGGCGGCTCTACCGCTGATTCTTTAGTCTACGCAGCCGCCGCCAGTGAGCGTGACACGTGGGCAGAGGCGCTGAGGGCGCTGGCTAGCTGTGAAAAGCACGACAGTACCAAGGCGAGTGCTTCTTACGAACAAACCCAACCACTAAAGAAGTGGGTAGGTCCGCCAAAGGCAGCTAAGAGTATTCGCAAGGTCCGCGTCGGTCCTTTCTAACAGAACGCTACCAATCAAGGAGAATGGCTATGAACAATCCATTTAAGGCTGGTGACAATGTCACCTGTGTCAGGACATTTAGCGTCTTCAAGAAAAATCAAACGTATGCCGTCGTATGGGTGCGCGGGCTTAGCGTACGTTTGGCTGGTTCGGATTCTCTCGTGCCCCACGAGTTTTTTGTCATGGGGCGAACGCCGCTGCTTAGCCGCTTCAAGCTGGCCTGTCGTACATTGGACTGGAATTGGACAGGGTTTGCTCTCACAGTTATATGGGCTGCTGCGCAATGCATTGCTCTCTCCTGGGCCGTGCTGGTTATCCTTGGCTTCGCCTCTCCGGCCCACGGCCAGACCATCGGCACGCATCTGGCAAGCCACCACTCCCCCGACAGAGGGTACAACAACACGAACCCGGGCATGTACTTGCGCACAACTGATGGGCTCACTGTCGGTATGTACAAGAACAGCGAGTACCGGTATTCGTTCTACGCGGGGCGGACGTACGAAGCCGAGTATCGTGGATGGCTGGCGGACTTGACTTTGGGCGGTGTCACGGGCTACAAAAGCAGCCCGCTGTTACCCATGGTCGTGCCTTCCATCGCAACGCCACCACTGGTTGGCGGGGTTCGTGTTCGTTTGGCGTACATTCCAAAGATCGGCGCCGAAGGAGCAGCAGTCCAGCACTTGATGCTGGAACGGTCCTGGTAATTCTCATTCACTCACCCAAGGAGATTTAATCATGAGCGGATTCTTTTGGCGTTGCTTCATCTTGTTCTGTGCCGCATGTATGGTGCCCATCGACTACTTGCGCGGTGTCGTCAGCGCCAAACGGGGCGGGCCGCGGCGAGTTACCGATAAGCAGTTCTACCAGATGTGCGTCGATCGTGCATTCCCGGCCCTGCTTGCGCAGGGAGTGAAGTGCGGGCGTCCGGTACACGGCACAAACGGGGTTCTATGCATGTACCGCAACGAAGGTAAAGCATGCATCGTTGGGCACCTTATCTCAGATGAAAATTACGATAAATTCATGGATAGCGGAGCGATATGCGCCATGGAGCCGCCGATAAGCAAGGCAGTTCACAACACGCTTGGGGTCCGCTTCGATGGAGGGAAATCATTTTGTCAGCGGCGCGTTTTCTTAGGCACATTGCAGGCGCTGCATGACCACAACCAGCCGTCAGCGTGGCCGTCTATTATGTTGCAGCTGTGCAATAACTACAGGCTGCACCCGCCCGCTGTGCTAACCACGTTTGCGTATCCGTACGCGCCGTCTGAAGACAACCCCGTGTAAAAGCCAGGAGACTCGCCATGTCTACTAAGTTTGCCGCCAGTCTGCTTGTTGTGGTCTGCGCGGGTTTCCTGGCCGGTTGCATGCAGCCCATCTCCCCCGTGCACGTAGCGAAGGCTTCTCAACTGTGCGTTGAAAATGGCGGGTTTCACTCTATTGTAGTTATTGGGCTGGGTAGCTCCCCCGTAACTACGCTAAAAGTTACATGCCAAGACGGCACTAGTAAGGAGGCGAACTACGATGAGCAATATCGCCTTATACAATCAACACGCTAATCGCTATACCTATCATCGTAGAAGGATGGAGGCGATGGGGTTTTGGTTCATCTACATAGATGTCATGGAAGGAGACTTTAGTTTTGGCCTTGAGATGGGTGGCGCATTTAAGTGCGTATGCGGGCGCGTAGAAAAGTTCCGTGTGGCATTGGACGAGCGCTTAGATAAGAGTACCCTTCTTGACCAGCTAGACCCCGCTCGATGGCTGCATAAGATGGGGTCATTTTCAGAAAAACATCTAATCGGAGACGGCTTTCCACCTGAAACTGTCCGTGAGATACTAGCTCGCGGCGAAGAATTTGATAGGAGTAATAGAGATGATCGATACTAAAACCATGCAGATGCTGTATCAACTGCCGCCTTTCCAAGTCATGTGCTACATGTGGCTGGTGGAGTGCGTCGGTGAACATGATGCGCACAACCGCACCGAACGGGTTCACCGGTTCACAGAAGAGGCACTGGAGCTGGCCCAGGCCACCGGCTGCACAAAGGAAGAAGCGCACCAGTTGGTGGAGTACGTGTTCAATAGACCGGTGGGCGTCCCGGTGCAGGAGGTTGGCGGAGTCATGAACACGCTGGCTGCGCTATGCACAGCAAACTTCATGGACATGGACGAGTGCGCTCGCAACGAGCTGGCGCGTTGTTGGTACAACATCGACAAGATCCGCGTCAAGCATGCGGCGAAGCCGAAGTTTGGGCCGTTGCCTGGACCTTCTCAACCAGCCGCTGCTGGCGCCTGAGCAAGCATTCTAGTCTTTAAGGGCCGTTAGCTCAGTTGGTTAGAGCAGTGGACTCATAATCCATTGGTCGCTGGTTCGAACCCAGCACGGCCTACCACAGGAGATTGAAATGACAGTGATTGCATGGGATGGGAAGACTCTCGCCGCTGACAAGCAGACCAGCGACGGTAGTTCTACGCTAACCGTGACTAAGATTCGTCGCGCCCCCAACGGCGCTTTGGTCGGCGGTTGCGGGAACTCCTCCATGTGCCGCCAGATGTATCAGTGGTACGTCGATGGCGCCAAAAAGGAGACTTATCCGGTAAAGAATGAGGACACGCAGATACTTGTCATTACTCCTGAAGGCAAGGCGCACTACTACTTAGACGGTCCGGCGCCTATTGTGGTGGAAAACAAGTTCTTCGCCATTGGATCCGGGTGCGATTATGCCGTGGCAGCCATGCATTGTGGCAGGACCGCTAGCGAAGCAGTAGCAATCGCATGCATCTACGATCCAGGGTGTGGGCACGGGATCGATACCCTCACGTTTGAGCCACTCGGTGTTGTGGATACCCGCAATTGGCCATTTTGGATGCCTTGATATAGGAGAAAAGAATGCCCCACGTCGCACCAATGAACAACCCCCAAGACGAGTCAAGGGAGTACAAGGAGTTTGACGCGAACTGCAGGTGCCGCAGGTGCGATCAACCGTATAACGTCCGCTGCAGAGATTGGAAGAACAGCGACGGGGTTTATCTTCGCCGCAGCTTCAAGTGCCTTTCTTGCGGGTATCAGTGGTGGACAGCTGACGATGATACCTAAACGCTTCTTTTCAACGCCTCGTTAGCTCAGCCCGGTAGAGCACCCGCCTTGTAAGCGGAAGGTCCTAGGTTCAAATCCTCGACGAGGCACAATTCATGCGCGATTTGACGTTATACACAATCAGCAACGCTACCTACGATACGTCCCTTCTGTGCGCCATAGAGCAGGAAGAAGAAAATCCAGAGGTAGCTGCTCAGTTGTTTGTTAGTGTCGTGTCGTGCTCGGCCACTCGCTATGAGACCGACAATCCTTTGACTAAGTTTAAGGCAGTTGATATACTGCTAGCAGCAATCGAAACCGCCGACTACATGCGTGATCGGTTTCGGGGCAAACCACTCGATAAATCAATATTCGAGTACCATGACGCTCAAGCAACCACCGGAGATGAAAGTGGACAACCAACAGTTCCAAGCTGATTCTGAACAGAACCAAACCGAAACCAGCAACGTGATCCCGTTCTCGCCGCTACACGGTGCGCTGGTGGCCCAGGCCGACGCCTTGGCAGAAGCGGTCGCCCAGGCCGCTGGCTCCGCAGAACAGGCGGAAGTACCCACGACACCGGAGGCAACCCCCCCGCTGGCAGACCTCGTTGCCACTGCTGAGGCAATGGGTCTGGATGTGGCAGTGGACAACGAGTCGGCCACCCCCGGTTCTGAAGAACAGCTGGCCGAAGCCAAGGCCACGCAAGAGAACGGCGAAGACCCCGCCAAGACCCTGCAAGACTTGCCGCCGCAGATGGTCGAGTTCTTGCTCAGCAACAACGTGGACGTGACCGAAGAACGTGCCAAAGAGAACGAGCGCTTGTTCGCGCTGCGGAAGACGGAGGTGGACCTGATCGACAAGCTCAAGAACACGTTGTCCGACCTGCAGTTCGAAGCGATCCCGATGTCGCTGCAGTTCTTCCAGCTGCTCATGGGTTTCAAGTTCGTCCTGGCACATCTGCTCAAGGCTGGCCAGCTTCGTGGGTCGGTGGGGGAAGTCATCGTCACAGAGTTCGCAAAGATCAACGACTACGCGAACTCGTACATCGGCGCTACCGTTGCCAAGTGCGTTACCAACGGCGGTACGTGGATGAACGAAGAAGAGTACATGAACGGCCCCGCCAAGTCCGTCAACACCATACTGGAAATCAAAGCGGCCATCTACAACGCACTCAATGAAGATGGGGACCGCATAAGCAACGCTGTCCAGCGCGCAAGTGCCAACGCACAGGCCAAGATGGCACAAGCCCAAGCACTGGCGTGCGTTTCGGCGGATGAAGGCAGCAAGCCGCATTGAAGCAAACCCACAACAAAGCTCACAGTTTAGCTGACAGGTAAATGCAGACCGCCGGCCCAACTAGGGCTTCGTGCGCGTGATCCCCACATAACAACTGGGGCTAGCTAAGTAGCAGACCTGACGGTGCGAGACTCCCTGCGTATAGTTGCGGTCAACCTGGGCACGTTGCAAAAAGGCCCAAATACACTCAAGGAGATAGACGTGGACGCTTCCGCTACCGAAGAGATGCTGTCTGAACTCGTCAGAGTTACGTCCGAAACCTTCGACTCGCGCACGCCGAACGAGGTTCTGGCGTTGTTCAGCCGCGTCAGCGGGCTGAACCAGTGGATTAAAGGTCATCACCCGTTGGTGCAGCGTAACTTGTTGCGCAAAGCTGAGCTGCGGTCGGCAATTGAGAAGCTGACAAGCTACGAGCGAGACTTGCTACAGCTGCATATTCGACAGGGTGGTTCGTTACACCCCAGGACATGAGCTTGACATAGGCTACAGTTGGTGGTAAACTGGTGTTTCACCAGTTGTTTAGGAAGTCGCTGTCGGTCACAGCGCAGGACAAAAGTCGAACGGTTCGACGAATGTCTTAACTCTCTCACTGAAAGGAGAACGACCATGGGTGCAAATACGCAAGCAAACAAGGCCAAGGTGGAAAAGCTGGCCGCTGATGGGGCCAAGCAGATCGGCCCGTTCCCCGGAACCGTCACTCCGGCGCGGCCCGGGTTCTACCGCCGCGTTGGGCCGATGAAGGGGTCGCTGGTCTGGTCCAACTGGAACGGCAACTGCTGGTCGATGCACGGTACCAACCTGCAGCGGGCCATTCAGCGCAAGAACCGCCGCAGCAAGTACCAAGCGCAGCCGTGGTATGGTCTGGACCGAGATGTAACGGCCTCGACAAAAAACCCCATCGTTGCCTAATCAACCATCATCGGCACCGGTAGCAGGATATGGGCCCTATGCCAAATCGAATAACCATGGCCTGTGAGGATACCGACCAACGGCGATAGCCCGAGGGAGAGCGCCCACGGTGTTGAATCGTGAACAGCTCTCAATGGTACTGCGCGGGTAGACCACAAAATATGTAATTACGCCGAGGCCCAATTACATTAGGTTGCACTGGTAGTAGAGGTCGCATAGTAAACCCTTATCTTGCTACTTACTAAGGAGATAAACATGCAATTCGTTCGCATCACTGAAGACATCGCTGATCAACTTCGGGCTGTTCGCCCTTGGCCCGAAGAAGCATCGAAGCCTGTACGCCGGCAGATTTTCAGGCAGATCAAGGCCGACAACTTCATCCCGAAGGAAGCAAAGCTGACGATCAACATCGATGACCAAGAAGACCCGATGTTCATGGTGGTCAGAGACAAGGTTACTGGCGTTCCGTACGCTTACGATGGCGCAGATCGCGACAGACCATTCATCGCCACGGCATCCATGATGGCGCCGCGTCCGAACCCGATCCTTCAGCAGGCGACGGCGGAGACGCCAGTTTTGGTCACTGATCCGGCGCTGGCAGCCCCGATGACCGATAACAAGATCACGGTCACAGTTCTGACCTCCACGCCGCACATGTACGCCAAGATCGACTTGGCACTGGCGCGGCGGATGCTGGCCACCGCTGGGCGTATGCTGCCGCGGGATCAACTGGTGGCGGATCCTTCAGCCACTGGTACCGGCACTTGGCTTGCTTCTGGCCTGTACTTCACCGCCGGTGCATTCTATGTAGCCCAGCCCACTGAGTGATCGTTAGGCTTCCACACTTATTCACTTATAGGAGGCCGTATGGCTCTCAGTGACAAGATTACTACTGTTGAGGCGTTTGAAGCGGAGGATGAAGTTCGTCCTTATGTGCGCTTGAGCGCCAGCCCCGACAAGGAACGCTACACCATCGGCCACTCTATTCTCTTTGTGTCGCACTCTGCTGCTGAGTTGTCGACCCACAATAAGCTGGGGGGAACGGGTAGCGCAGTACCCAAGCGCCTGTGGTGGTGGCTACGAGAATATCTGCGTTGGCAGCGGTCAGATGGGAGGTATGGAAAAGTTCTCGACATGCTGTGGCACGACCGTGCTTTCAACCTCTACTGCCCGAAGCCGCACGCTGCTGACCCGGTGTCAAAGATCGAAGTGTTTATGGACCCTGAATCCGCAATTGCGGAGAAGCCGATGGTTACCACTATTGGCAGGTTTCTCCGCAAAGTGTGCGCTGTGTTCTCGGATGAGTTCATCCGCGATCTTGACGCGTTGCATCGCGCCGACATGAGCAACGAGTTCGAAATTCTGACCTCGGTCGAGGACATTCGGAAGGCGTACCTTGAAGGCCCCTCTTCGTGCATGTCCAAATACTTTCACGATCCTGAGCTGTGCCCTTCTGAATTCAGGCCGTATTGCGAAGGTATTCACCCGGTGGACTCATACGCCGGGGTTCCAGGCATGGGTATAGCCGTAGCGCGTGATTCGGCAGGTAAGATAAACGCCCGGTGCCTCGTATGGCAGAATCCTTCAGACCCCGATGACAAGCGCGCTATTCGCGTTTACGGTGATACCGCACTGGGGCGGAGGCTCAAGAGGTCTGGGTATAAGTTCCGTGGGTTGGATGGCGTAAAGATCCGCGCCATGCTCTTGCCAACGTATTCTGCAAGGCGAGCCAACGACGGGCACAAGTATAAATACTACGCTGTGCCGTATATAGACGCGGTTGACTCTGGTGAAGGTAGTGGTGGCGCGTCGTGTCGGCGACTAGTTAAGTTCGCCGGGGAGGATATGCTTTCGTTCATTAACGAAAATAAGTTCGCAAAGCTCATTAAAGCCCTGGAGAAAAACGGGTTTGACCTGTCAACGGTGTCCACTAGTGGGTCGGCAGGGGGGTTGTCAACCTTAACTGACATCGATAAGTCCGCACTTGAAATCAAGTGCGAGGTTACCGGCAAAACGTATCAGTTCGACGACCCCAATCTTGGTGAGACTGTCATCGTTATCAACGCTAACGGTGAAGCTATCACCGCCATCGACCATCCAGATCTGCGTACACGGTTTTGTAAACAGCTCCGCACCTATATCGGCGGGTGGAGACCCTGCTACGCAGTAGAAGAAGCGCCGAGCTTCCAGTATCAAAACACGTATTACGCCGACAACTGCAACAGTCGAGAAAAGCTCGGCTTTATACGTCTCGACCCGGAGTTCTACCCCGAAGAACAAGAGTGGAAACAAAATCCACGTTACAGCTCTGAATTTGTAGGGATCGCTTCAGGCAACGGGCGCCAGCGTTGGATAAAAAAGGCCGACTCCATTCAAGTGGCAACGGATATCGACGGTAGTGTGATTGTTAGTTGCAGGCATAAGAAGATGCTTGAAGATGGCGGGGTCTTTACTAAGCTGCATAGTCGTTCTCGTGGCGATGTCATATATGCAGACAAGTCATGCACAGTGCTGACGACAGACACCGGCCGTAAAGTCGTAATCGGTATTCACGACGTAAAAGAGTTGTGGGACGGTACGGTTGTGTTTAGCCGGAAGGCTGAAATGATGCAGTACCTGCACTCTTCTTACCATTTCTTTGTTGCCAGGGACGACAAGTATCGCGGTTCGTATTGGAACTGGCATCCTCGGTTCGGTGGCACGCACAAGCTTCGCCAAGCAGTAGCGAAAGATGCAGAACGGCAGTTTATGAACGGTCTCGCCGACGAGTGGCATTGGTGGTTCCGTAACCGCACTCTCTCCACTCCAATGGAGGCATTCATCGCCGCCGCGGTGTTTACGGCCGCTGGTAACGTATCGGCAAGAACGGAAGCCAACGGCAAGGTAACTTTCGTGCCCAATTCAGTCAGTCGTAGGCACTGCGATGTGATTAATCCTGTGGAGGTGCTTACCGCCCTTAATAAAATAGCTATCGAGGGTCACGAGACTGTTGCTGGTGCCGACGATAACCCAGAGTTCCAACGAGCCGTGCGTAGCATCGTGATAGAGCTGCGCGAGCTTTATCGTGAAGCGCGTGCGAATATCAAGGCTAGCAACCCGTACGTGTATGAAATTGATGGTCCTAGCGGTAGACTTAGACAAGATCTTGAGCTTAGCAAGGCAATCGACGACTTGTTGGCGGTAGAAGTTCCGCCGGAACCGCCTTCTACTTCTGAAGAAACGCTGAAGGAGATAGCCAAACAAACTGAAGAAACTAGTGAAACGGATAAAAGGAAAGCGATAGCTGATGCACTTGTCGCAGATGCTTGGACTCCAGATTTGCTTGTAAGCCCACCGGTTGTGATTCGTCCGTTGGGTCCGCAAGAATCTGAGGTTACTGACCTCATCGACTCACTCATTAACTGATTAGTTTGGAGTTAACATGACTACCGAAGAAAAGAACATGAACGCCGCTACACCTGTTGCACAACTTGCAGCGCTGCTGGCACCGTCGCAACCTGAAACTGAGCCGGATGATCCGCACCCGCAGCACCCGCTTTTGCAGAATTCGCAACCTCAGGTGACTGACAATAAAGCCAAGGGCAAGGGCAATGGCAAGAATCGGCAAGGAGCAACCGCGGCTATCCCTGGCGGGCAGCTGTCGCTTGTGACTGAGCCATCGAAAGAAGAGTCCGAACCGCCGGCTAAGGTCGATGCTACGCTAACAGAGATTCTGTCGTGGAAGCGGCCGTTTCAGTCGGCTGGCGAGCTGCACTTCATGACGTGGCTGCACAGCGAGATTAAGGCCCGCATCGTGCGGTCTGGGCGCCCAGCTGTATTTGAGGTCGCCGCCGAGGGCAACGTGGTTGTCACCATCAAGCGCCCAGACAACAAGATTAGCACGGTGCTATTCTCGTGCCATACAGATACGGTGCACGCCGAATGCAGCGGCAAGCAGAAGCTGCTGTATGACCCGGCTTTTGGTCACATCTTCCTTGACAAGCAAGACCCATCATCGGGGTCTTGCCTTGGAGCCGACGACGGCGCCGGGGTGTGGCTCATGCTCAACATGATTGAGCGCAAGGTTCCAGGCACCTATGTGTTCCACCGCGGAGAAGAACGTGGCGGGGTTGGATCGAACAAGCTGCTGGCAGCCAAGGCGGAATGGCTTGGCGAGCACGAGATTGCTGTCGCCTTTGACCGCAAAGGGCACAACGATATCGTGACGCACCAGGGCGGTATCCAGTGCGCATCTGACAAGTTTGGCAACGCCCTGGCGGCCAAGCTGAACGCGCATGGGTTCCGGTACGAGCTTAGCCGCGGCGGCACGTTCACGGACACCAAGGTGTACCGCGGCGTTATCTGCGAATGCGTGAATATAAGCGTTGGCTACCATGACCAACACAGCCGCGACGAGTCGCTGGACTACACGCACTTGGTTGAGCTGTTGGACGCGGTGTGCAAGATAGATTGGGATACGCTGCCTGTGGAGCGTGAACCTAAGATAGAAGGTTACGTGTCGAATTACGGGTCAAGTACCGGATTTGCCGCACAAGGATGGCAGCCGCAGAATCGCCCCGTCAGCACGCACCAGACACCGCACCAGCCCGATGAGGCATTTGCCAGGATGCGCGAGCTGGATGACGCGGACGTGGAACTCAACAAGAAGGACGGTGCTCCGGTTCCAAGAATGCGGAAGCTCATCAACCGCGTCTACGCATCCATGGACAGTCAGCCCGCTATTCTAGAGCAGCTCGAAAACCTCGGGATCGACGACTTGCAGTGCATGGTCGAAGAGGACGCAGGCGTCGGAGCTGACATCATTGTTGAGCTTTTGACCGAACTCAACGCCGCGTACAGCAAGATCAGAACTTTGCGCACTCTCATGAATCTTGCTGTAGCTGAGTAATACCAACCCCAGGAGATGGCCATGCCACGACAAATGAAACCGGCTCCGCCGGCCGATACCCCGGATCCCATGCAACTGCTGCAGGACACGCACTCTATGGTGCGGGATATCCATGCACGTGTCGTTCGCGTAGAAACGCGGCAGGCTAAGATTCTGGAACGGGAGGGCCTGGACCTGGATGTGAAACCGCTCCCCGGCGGCGTGACGAAGCCACGCCCTGCACGTAAGACAAACTCCTGAAGGAGCAGACAATGAGTAAAACCATCAAAGGCAAGGCTATCGCCAAAGCCATTGCTTTTCTCGAAGCCGCTGGCGCTACGTTCTCCATCACGGATAACGAAGCCGGCATCATCTACTACAGCAAGGACGGGCCGGAGGCAAAGAAGCAGAACGACTTCAGTCCTGTAGCTCTCACTCATACGTTACAGTCGCTTGAAATCGGCGGCATAGTACGCATCCACAGAAGCGACTACGACTGCCTAGCCAGTCGTCAGGCGTGGAGCAACTTCAAGTCGGTCGTGTGTAGCACTGCGAAGCGCATATTCGGCGCTGACAATTTCATCCACGCCAGGGCCGATGACGACAGCTACGTTGAAGTAATGAGGGCGGCATGATAAAGAGCTGCATTAAAGCCCTAAAGGACTACATCCTAAACAAGCGTCACCAAACTGCTAGCGTGCAGGACTCTATTGACGAGACGGTCATCAAAATCCTGGATTTTGAGACGGCTTTGGAGTACGACACGCACATGCTCAACATGTACCGAGAACGGTACGCTCGTCTAATGCAGCATCAGTCACGGCTGAAGAAATCAGGAGAATGGCAATTATGAACGCAAAAGCATGCAAGCGCATCCGTGCTGCCTTCCGCGCCCAAGTAACCTCTATTGCAGCCAAGCACACGTTTTTGGCTGGCGGTATCCGCAAGGGGCCCACTCCGCAGCAAGTCGTAGCCTACCGCGGCACGTGCGATGCAGGAGAAGGCAGGCGGCAATACAAGCAGGCCAAGAAGCTGTTCAAGGCTGTGCGACTCTAAGAGCCAGCATGAGGAAGGCGCTGCGTGTCTGGGTCTTTTTGACTAGGCACGCTTATTCATTACTTGGCGCTAGTTGCGCCTGTTCTATATTTCTACACCCATGGACCGCGAGCCTTATACGTGCACTAATTCTCTGGCTGAGCAAGCAAGGCTGGTGATTCAACTTACTTACAAACTGTGGGGGCCGTATGCCAGCGCAACGAGTTCACAGATTATGGATTTTGTGGAGCAAAGTGCACGTAGAGCCCCAAAAGATGAAGTGTGTATTGACTCAAAAAGGAGCGCAAGTTATTGCGGAACCAGTATCGGCTAGCAAATATTACGATTGCCCAAAGAAGGCGGTCGTAGGTAAGAATGCTTTCTTCACCAAGCGTGAAGCAGACGACATGCGAATGTCAATGATTTATCGCGCAATAAATAGCAAATGGCTTAAATCATATAAGCTATTTATGTGGGCCTCGCTGCTAGAAACGCTATTTCGGTGGAAAGAAGCGCATCCGCTGTGGAAGCCAATAGGGCTACCCACAAATAAAAGGGTAAAGAAGGCCAAGCTAGTCGTTGTAGAAACCATAACACATAACGAAGTTGAGCCGGATTACGAAATGGAACAATCAGCGGCTGTACACATAGCCACACACATTACAGATATCACAGGCCCAATTGACATATTGGCATTACGTCAGTAGCACCGTACTACCCAGTAGGAGAACGCAATGATCATAACAACCAACAACGCACCGGTCCCTCCGACAATACATTTTCTGAAGATAAGGCCCAAGCACTTCATAGACGTGCAAAGCGGCGCTAAGAAAGCAGATATGAGGTGGAATGACCGCGATTTCCAAGTTGGAGACATACTCAGACTGACTGAGTTTACCGATCACCATACCTACAGCGGCAAATTTGAAGACGTTAGAATAACCCATATACTTAGTGGTGAAGAATTCAATACGGCAATACGTGATGGATACGTTATGCTTAGTTTTGAACGCATCGATGATGTTCGCGCCACAGCGCGACAAGTTGCGGCACTGACTGAACGCATCGCTGTGCTTGAACGCGAGCGCGTTCACGCTAACGACGTTGCGGCCTCTGCCATGGCTGAAATTACGCCGGCTAACAAGCGCATCGCTGAGGCGGAAAATCGCATCGATACGGATAGCCGTATTATTGCCTCGCTGGAATCGCATATCGCAGCGCTTGAAGCTAAGCTACACAATCCCGAGCTGCGTGACTTTGCTACGGGTGTCGTATATGAGGCGGCACACCAGCGTGAACGGTGGGGCGCTTCGCACGACGCGGGCAAGGAACCCCAAGATTGGTTCTGGCTGCTCGGGTGGTTGGCAGGCAAAGCGCTGAAAGCGCACGCATCGGGGGATAAGGAGAAGGCCCTACACCACTGCATAAGCAGCGCCGCGGTACTGGCTAACTGGCACGCGGCCGTTAACGGTACTTACACGGCACTTAGGCCCGGTATAGATCCGGTCGCACGTGGCATTGAAGAAGTTCCCTCAGCAGCCGCGCCCACCAACGGCGGGCCATTTATGAAATCACCTTCCGGTCGCAAATAAACTGCAAAGCGAGCACATCATGAGCTATACCATCAAAGTCTTGGACCACGGCTTCGTCACGTTGCGCAATCTTGCTGGACCAACGAGGCGTCAATTTAACTACGACGTGAACGGGTGCGGGAGTAAACGCGATTTCGACGCTGACGACGTGGACCCCGCCAACGCCGCGCGCATCTCCTTCGAAGGGATGGACAAAGAAGTAGTCACGTTGAAGGATGGATCTACTCGCCCTCGTACCGTTGAAGACGACTACAAGCTGAATGAATACCTGCTGCTGAATAAGCACAGCAGCCCGTTTGAAATGATTCAAGTATGGATCGAAGCGAAGGTTCCTATCTTTGTGGATAGGCAGATGGTGCGGCATCGCACGTGGCGCCGGTCTGAAGCAAGCGGGCGGTATACGCAACTTCCGTCTGAGTGGTACATCCCGGAAGTAGTTGGAGGAAAGTCGGAGAACAAGAAACAGGGGCAGGAAGATAACTTATCCGAAGACGTGCAAGGCATGTTCAAGCGCAGGCTAAACCAAGCGTGTCAAGATGATTACGCAACCTATACGCACTTCCTTGAACTTGGCGTAGCCCCGGAACACGCGCGTATGTTCCTGCACGTGAATCACTACATTCACTGGTTGTGCAATGTTGATCTGCACAACCTGTTTCACTTCCTTGCATTGCGCACGCACAGCCATGCGCAGATTGAAGCGCAGAGGTACGGCTTCGCAATCGTCGAACTGCTGCGCCCGCACCTACCCGTGCTAATGGGGCTGTTTGACAAACACTGCCGCCGCCCTGAATAATTTCTACCCCGCCAACCAGGAGATACCTATGCATTCCATTGAACGTGTTCGTGAATTCCACCGAGTCTTCGGTCATCCTGATGAACCCGCACCGACGCTTTCGACGTTGAAATTCAGGCAGCTGCGAGTAAACCTTATAGCCACTGAGCTATGCGAGTTTGCTGATTGCCTGGGCGTATCGCTGCACATCAACAGCCCCTGGAAGGCGAAAGCGGCTCGTTCCTCTGAAGAAGTCAGAGTTACCGTAGTCGCCCACGATTTACCCGAAGAAGATCTCGACATCATAGGTGCCGCCGACGCGTACGGCGATCTTGATTATGTTGTGCAAGGCGGAGCCCTCACGTTCGGCTTCCCTGCCGAAGCCATCGGTGCCGAAGTCCATCGTAGCAACATGAGCAAGGCCGGCGCAGACGGTAAGCCAATATACCGCGCAGACGGCAAGGTACTAAAAGGTCCTAATTGGTTCAAGCCAAATATAGCAGCTGTGCTAGCTGCTTGGCCTCCGCATGCCGTTTATAACCAAGCGGTGGCCGCGATACCGATGAAGCCAGACAGAGAAACAGAGCTGTATTTTGAAGCACACATCACCATCGAGCCGGTGTTTGATTCTCATCTGCAAACTGTGGAAACAATAGCGGTGGCACATGGGTTTAGAGTCGCCGACCTTTTGATGCAGAAACGACAAGCAGATACCGCCGTTCGATCCCGTAACGACACGTTTATGACCGGCCACGGTAAAGACTTCAACCAGCTTAAAGAACGCATGGCGCAATTGATTAAGGACTTGAAGGCTGGCGGGTACAAGGTGTGGCGGTACAAGATCGAAGATACCATCATGGATAGCCGCGCAAACGACGTTCTTGCTATCTTGTAAGCCATGGCGCGCATAGTTGTCCACGCTGTTTGCGTAGCGTTGATGATCAAGCGGTTATCTGAGCCGGCTCCAGCAACGTACGCGGAGCTAGCCCAGATAACCGGGTTGCATGTAAAGTGCGTATCGGATTACATGCGTGCCCTGCGCGCAAAGAAAGTAATACACGTATCTGGGTGGCTCCCTGGGGGAGCGTGGAATGCTCCAGTAACCGCGGGCTGGTCATTGGGTGACGGTCCAGATTTAGAGAAGCCTGCTGCATTTACAGCAGCGCAGCTTAAAGCTAGGCGCAAGGCTGTAAAGAAGGGGCTGCCAGTTCTACCTCGCAGACCGCCGGCTGTCGAAGTAAAAAAGACGATAGAAGAACCAGATACGCCACAGGTTGAAGAAGTAGTTCCAGCAGAAAAGATCGTTTTGTACAGGCATATCCCTAGAATAAGTTGCGCGGACTGCAACGTGCATATGCGGGTGCTAGAAACGCGCGGACTGCGCCGCAGGCTTGAGTGCCCATCGTGCAAGCGCCGTGTAACGCACAAGGGCGAAAACATACCAGAGACCTTATAAATGACACATAATTTTACAGGACGAATCTGTCATTGGTGGTACTGCGTTAAGTGTGGGTTGATCTTGTTGGGCAACCGCCGCACAGAAAAGGCCGCCCGTCGCCAATGCCCAGCAGACTTGGAATAAACATGGCTGAATTTACATCTTTTCAACGCGGAATACTAAACACCGTCGCATATAAGATTAACTGCCTGAACAGTGCAGCAGATGTAGTGTATCTAGGCCGCGAGGAACGATATCACATGCAGTCAGCTGCAACCGGCTACGGTAGCGTTGTATGCAGGGATGACGGGGCTGATAGAGACGAAGATGGCTCTCGATTACGAGTCTTTGGTCTGCGCGTTGTGTGGGTACAACTAAAATCTCATATCCACGTAGCTAGCCTAGGACTTGACAATGGCGCTGGTAGTGCTAAAGTCTGACCCACGTAGACACCCTACGCATACAACCTGGAGAAAATGATGAGCAAGTTCGATGGTTCCCGTGTTCAAACGTCCCGCAAGGACTCCGCAGTTGAGAACTGCATCGTGCGCCGCCGCGTCGATACCGAGGGCAACGCCTTCACCACATACGAAATCATGGAAGAACAAGCGCAGCTGCTGTTCGATGCTGTCGGTGGCCTGAAGCGGCGCAACACGGCCATGAACCCCGACAACACCGTGCGGGTGAAGGAGCTGGTGGCCGAAGGCAAGAGCCGCCAAGAGATTCAGGAAGCCATGGGCATCTCCGCAGGCACCGCCCGCAAACTGCTTACCGCGGCCGGTGTGGAGCAACGCCACTATAAGCGCGTGCTGACTGATGACAATGTGCGGCTGGCCATCAAGGTTACCGGCGGGTACGACATCAGCAAGAAGTCGCAAGCGGTCGCTGCCGCCAAGTCGATTGGCACCAACTCGCGGGGGCTCCGGCGCTTGGTGTCACGCGGGCTGGAGGTCCTTTCGAAGGAAGAAATCATCTCCCTGCGAACGCAAGGCGCCCAAGAAGCCGCCGCTGCATCCGCCGCGGCTTTGGATGCACTGGCATCCGCCGCGACCCCGGTGGTGATGCGGGCAGCCGCAACCCAGGTTGCGCCTCCGGCGGCGCCTGCTGTACCGGAACTCGACTTTCCGATGGACGCCGAAGACACGCCGGAAGCCAGTGACGAACCGGAAGCCGAACCGGAAGCCGAAGTGGTGGCTGAATAATAAGCCCTCTAGCACCCCCGTCTGGGGGTGCTCCCCTCCATAAGGGACGTTGATGTTCAACCTCAGCAGCGATAGAAGGTTTGGGCGGTTCTTCATAGCCCCTGCATTATTAGAAGAAATCAGAGCTGGCTGTGACGTGGACATGTTCCACAACATGGAAGTCGTGCAAACAATGCATGACTTGCTTACCGACAGAATCGAATACTTCGCTGTGCACCCAGACTTCGAAGCTATCCCACAAGGCACAAGAGTTCCGCTGTACGAAGCAGTCTTTACACCCAGCTGCGCGTATCCGACGTGGAAGAAAACACCGGACTAAGCCATGGATGTGGTTACCGCAGACTTCGAGTCGTTCTGGAGCGACGAAGTTACACTAAGCAAGATGTCTCCCGGTGAATATCTTGCACATCCAGAGTTTGAACTGCAGGCGGTATCTGTAAAAATAGGGCGATACGGCAAGACAGCTGTAGCTTTTGGCGAGAAGGGTATCCGCGCACTACTAGACAAAGTTGACATTAATAACAAGATAGTAGTGGCCCACAACATGAATGGGTTCGACGCGCTGATACTATTCTGGAAGCTCGGCTACAGGCCAAAGATGGTGCTATGTACGCTGTCTATGGCTCGCCCAATGTATGGCAAAGTTTGCTCTTTGAGTCTAGCTTCGCTTGTCAAACACCTCGGCATCGGGGAGAAAAACAACGCTATCTTAATAGAGACAAAAGGCAAGCGCCTCAAAGATTTTACGCGTAGCGAACTGTTTCGCATGGCGCGGTATAACGCAGAAGACACCGACCAATGCGCTGAACTGTTCTACCGGCTTCTACCACAGTTCTCCGCAGAAGAGTTACTACTGCTAGACATGACCATCAGGGCTAGGGTTGAACCTGAGTTGCGAGTGAACGAAGTGCTTCTGTCAGAAGCACTAAAGAAGGAGCAAAGCGAGAAGGCTGATGCGTTACTTAGCTTAGCTCGTGAGCTAGACATAGCCCCTGGAAAGCAGGGCCTCCAAGAAGCTATGCGCGCGGCCCTATCTAGCACTCCGAAGTTTGTCGCCTTGCTAGAAAAATTCGGTGTAGAAGTACCGTATAAGCCCAGCCCAAAGAACCCGAAGAAGCTAATCCCGGCCCTGGCGAAGTCTGATGAGCCATTCATGGAGCTGGCAGAATCGAACGACGAATTCATATCTGCCCTGTGTTCTGCGCGTCTTTCAGTCAAGAGCACACTGCTTGAAACACGTATAGGCAAGCTTCTTACCGCCCAGCACTATAACCCTAGTTACTGTTTGCCAATCCCGCTTCGCATGTGGGGGGCCGATACAACTGGCAGGTGGAGCGGTGAAGAGTACAACCCGCAGAATTTTCCGCGGATCATATTTGGCAAGCCAAAGAATTCTGATGCCATACGCTTGTCCATAGAAGCGCCTGAAGGGTACGTGATAGGTGTCGCTGACCAGTCTTCAATTGAAATGCGCATCAACCATACGCTATGGAAATGCAAGCGTACGATGGCGCTGTACAAGGCTAACCCCAAAGCTGACCTGTACCGAGACTTTGCGTCAATCCACTATAAGAAGCCGCCCGAGCAAGTTACTGACCCAGAGCGCCAAGTCGGCAAAGTCTCGCATCTTGGGCTTGGATTTGGTGCGGGTCCCCGCACGTTTTTGCGCATCGCCCGCATACAAGGCGGCATCAAGGACATGACCCTTGAGCAAGCTACAACTACTACTTACGGGTGGCGTGACATTTACCACGAAATACCTGACGGATGGCGCAGGTGCCAAGAAGCTTTGAACTACATGGCAGAAGGCATAGAGCGCCCGATAGACCCGTGGGGCTTGTGCCATACGACCAAAGACGGTATAGTGTTACCTGCTGTACAGGGCCGCAAACGAAGAATGATTCGTTATCCGTTCTTGCGGCGAGAGCTTATCAAAGACCCAAACACCGATGCTGAAAAGTTGGAGTGGGTGTATGGGCACGGCCGTTTCTGGCGTCGTATATACGGGCCGAAAGTCGACGAGAACATAATTCAGGCCATGGCGCGCGACACCGTAGCCCATTGCGCTGTTGAGTTCTTTAAGCTAACTCAAAAGCGCTTTAAGATGATGACCCACGACGAGTTGATTTACATCTTCAAACAGGAGAGCGCAGATGCGGACCTAGACTTGTTGCAGGCGACTATGCGGCGCCCACTCCCCTACTGGCCAGAGCTTGTACTGTTCTCTGCCGGAGGTTGTCATAAACAGTACGGACTCGCAAAGCATTAACCACCATGACTACCAACGTAAACACCCAGAATCGCGCACGGTTCCACAAGAACGGCTACCACAACCTCGCCAGCGTGCTTAGCGACGCCTTTGACCAAGCCGCTTTCGGCAAGGGGCATGAGCGACACGCGAACGGCGACACCTTTGACAAGCAAGTCATCATGGACATGGCCAGCCGTTTCGGCATTGGGGCGGTCCTCGGGCAGGCATTCAAGAAGAGCGAAGAATCGCAGCGTCTGCCGTACGACAAGGCCCGCGCAGAGCTGCTTGGCTCCATCGTCTACCTCGCTGCCGCTGTTATCCACCTGGACAAGCAGGAGAAGCAAGCAGGAGCGGAGCCGTTTCATGTGGGTAGCGCTGGTTTAGCAGGGCAGGCCACGAACGCGGCCCGGCCGCCCGTCTCGTCCTTTGCAGAAGCCCAGCGCCCATTTGCTGCACAAGGCGCAGGTGCCATCATGGGCGGCTTTGGCGATGCTAATATCGGCCGAAAGACTTGCTTGAGACCGGCAGCTGCGTGGCCGTTCGGTGAGCGCGACACCAAGAGAGCCGCCGAGCAACGCTTGGGTAAGCCGGTTGCTGAACCGAGGTCTGGTAAGCTAGCTGATATTCTCAGCAAGCAGCGAGAGATGGATGAATTCATCAAGATGCTGCAACAAGCCGGGTTCAGTGTGCAAGTCATCCCGTTCTGATAGAGGCTAAAATGGCCTTCGCAGCTCCCAAGCCACTTATCCACTCGTGGTCATCCCTTAACGACTTTGATACGTGTCCGTGGAGGTTTTACCTTACACGCGTATCAAAAGAAGTAAAAGAGCGGCAGACTCCAGCTCTTGCGGATGGCAACGATTTCCACACTTCAATCGAAAAGGCGTTGAAAAACGAGGCTCCACTGCCCAGTCGTTTTTACCACGTGCAACCGTACGTGTCGATGGTGCAGGGCGTACCCGGTCGGAAGCTCGTCGAACACAAGTTCGGCATTAACCGCAACTGGCAGAATACGTCGTTCTGGGGTAATGATGTGTGGATCCGCGGTAAGTGGGACTTGGGAGTTGTCGGCACCAAGATCGGCGTAGCTATTGACTGGAAAACCGGCAAGGTGAAGCACGATAGCGAACAGTTAGCTCTGTTCGCTACGAGCATGTTCACCGAGTTCCCATACCTAGAAAAAGTTCGTACCGCGTTCGTATTCTTGGGTAACGAGAAAAAGCTCCTGCCACAGGACTTTACGCAAGCAGAAGTGCCTGAGTACAAAGAGAAGTTCGCGCATCGAATCTTTCAAATCGAAGACGCGCATAAGCGTAACCACTGGTCTAAAAAGCCATCTGGGCTATGCCGCGAATACTGTCCGGTAGGTCGCGAGAAGTGCGAATACTGCGGGAGCTGACATGAGTAAGAAAAACCCTCAAGATGAGAACGACGTTAAAGATAACGTCAAAGACGTTCTCACTTCTATGAAAACCTGGTGGTATATGCCAGTGCAAACCGGCATGGGAGTAGGAGGTATACACGATTTCATCTTTTGCGTACCGATTACAGTAACGCAAGATATGGTAGGTAAGACCGTAGGACTGTTCGGATCGCTTGAAACAAAGCGCCCACTCAAGGTAGCTGAGCTGTGGCGTGCAGCCGCCAAAAGCACATTGCGGGGGCACCCGTCAGCAGATAAGAGATTTGTAAGCGATAATGCTTTGCAGACGTATCAGTACGAGCAGATAAAAGCGGCGCATGGCTTATCTTTTGTCTCTGACGATGCGGAGGTGTTTCGCGATACTTTAATAAACGCACTCGCCGCCTTGCAACATTCATCATGCTGATATCCACAGAGCACCGCAAGGTGGTGCTCAATTTATCGAACCCGCGTAGCGTCCTAGACATAATTCCAAAGGCTAGAACGCTTGAGTTCAAAGGTAGGCAGCTTGTAGCCGTGCCGCACGGGCTAGACGAAACCCGAGTTTTACGCAACATAGGCATCTTAGCCCCTAGCCCTATACTGCACTACTACGACTGGCCTAACGTCGGCAAATCGCCGATGAACCACCAGAAGCTGACCGCAGCGTTCGCCACGCTGCACCCAAGAAACTACATACTCAATGAGATGGGTACGTCTAAGACGCTATCCGTTCTATGGGCGTACGATTACCTGAAGAAGTCTGGCGTAGTTGACGCATGTCTTGTCGTTGCCCCTTTATCTACGCTTGAACGTACCTGGGGCGACGAGATATTCAGCAACTTCACCGGCGTTGACTTCACCGTATTGCACGGCACCAGCGACAGGCGGATAAAGCGCGCGAAGACAGATAACAGCATATACATCATTAACCACGATGGGCTTAAATCCAAAGCTACATCGGAAGGTGTAGCTGAACACGTCATCAAACGCTACGGACCAAAGCGCGTTTTAGTGATCATCGATGAATTGGCCGCGTACCGCAACGCTTCCAGTGAGCGGTGGGTCACTCTTAACTCTATCATCAAGGATGTAGAGTGGGTATGGGGGATGACTGGATCCCCAACGCCAACGGCACCAACCGATGCTTGGGCGCAATGCAGGATGGTTACCCCATGGACGGTGCCTAGGTATTTCACGCACTTTCGTAATCGAACAATGATCCGCATAAGCGGGTTTAAGTGGGAAGCAAAAGCAAACCATAAAGAGCTAGTGATGCAGGCGATGAGCCCTGCTATTCGCTTCTCCCGTGCCGAGTGCATAGACCTGCCGCCAACGACTAATAGGTTCGAACAAGTAAGCCTTACGCCAGAACAGAAGTCGGCGTATCAGCTGATGCTTAACAAGTCCAAGTTGGAGCTAGAAGGCGGCGAACAAATCGTAGCCCTTAACGAAGGTGTGAAGCTGCAGAAGCTAGTACAGATAGCGTGCGGCGTAATATACTCAAAAGATGACCAATTCATAATTCCAGCCAGCCCCCGGCTAAGCTTAGTAAAAGAGCTAGTAGAGCAGGCCGGGCGCAAGTGCATCATCTTTGTACCGCTCAGCGGTGCGCTAGACCTCCTGGCTGCCGAACTAAGTAAGCACTATTCCGCCGCAATAATAGATGGATCCGTTAGCAAGGCTAAGCGCGACGAAATATTCTATTCATTCCAGAATAGAGACGACCCGCATCTGATACTCGCGCAGCCGGCCGCTATGTCGCACGGCCTTACGCTGACACGTGCTAACACGATCATTTGGTACTGCCCGACCAACAGCAATGACATATTTCTGCAGGCCAACGCCCGCATCGTTCGACCGAGCCAGCGCTTCAACACGTTCATTATCATGATACAGGGCACGTATGTGGAACGCGAGATGTACAAACGGCTTTCTAGGCAAGCCGCCATGCAGGGCGCGTTGCTAGATGCCATACAAGCCGAACGCATTGCTTGACCTGAAGTATAAAGCGATGTACAATAAGCATTCCAAGTTAGGAAACAGCCATGCCATCCGTTAACGACGTTCTCGCTGCATACATCAACGTCCGCGATAAGATTTCAACCATGGAGGCCGCTCATAAGAAAGAGCTAGCCCCATTCAAAAGCGCACTTGAGAAGGCTGAAGTGTGGTTGCTTAGTAAATTACAGGCCGATAACGTCGAATCTATTAAAGGGACGGCGGGGACGGCGTACAAGACCAAGACTACTTCGGTTACACTGGCAGACCGTGAAACGTTCTATTCCTTCGCGGTAGAGAACAATCAGCTTGAACTGCTAGATATACGTGCCTCTAAAAGCGCAGTAGTCGCCTATAAAGAAGCCAACAAGGACATACCCCCCGGTGTCACTTGGAGAGAAGAACTCGGGGTTAACGTTCGGAGGACTTGATGCCAAGCGCCCCCACCACACAGAACGCCACGCTACGCGCCTTTGTACAGAAGCCGCTAACTGCGTGGTTGAAGAAGACGATACAAGGTATTTTCAACGATCCATCAAGCACGGAGACTTTCGACATCGTGCTTGAAGCCGTGGTTGGTGCCATCAAGGACACCATCGGCAACCAACCCGGTGGAGAAGCGGCACTCAGGCAATTCGCGCTTGAGATTCTAGACAAAATGAGTGAGTAAACCATGGACACTTCTTCTGCAGTTATTCTTTTCTCCAACAAGAACGCCGCGCTACCGGCGTACATGGCGAACATGGGCGCACTTGGCGACCTGTTCGAATCCAGCCAAGAAGATGTTAGCACCTATGCGTCGTACCCGACTATCTCCATCAAAGGCAAGGTGTGGGCCATCGTCGAAGATGGCAAGCGCACAAAGATGATGAAGCCGGGATCCGAAGACGAACTGGCGCAGTTCATAGAGGGCAACATCATCCGTGCTAACGACAAGCACCGCGCGTACTTCAAGGACAAGTACAAAGAAGGAGGCGACGAAGAGGCTCAAAAGCCCGCGTGCTTCTCCATGGATGGCGTTACTCCGTCTCCGCACGCGACTGACAAGCAGTCTGAGAATTGTGCAACGTGCCCGCACGCGGTTTGGGGTACGCGGGTGTCGGACGACGGCCAGGGCTCTGGCAAAGGCACCGCCTGTGCCCAGTCTCCGCGGCTCGCGTTTGCCGCCCCGGATGCGCTGGACAAGCCGTACCTGCTGCGTGTTCCGCCGGCTTCGATCAAGCCCCTTCGCGAGGTCATCGAAGCGATCAAGAAGCGTAAGCTGCCGTATCCGGTGGTGACGTTGCGGCTTGGCTTCGACCCCGATGCTCCGATGCCGAAGATCACGTTCAAAGCCATCGGCTTGCAAAACGACGTGGGCGCGGCAAAGATCGTTGAGATGCGCGAAAGTGACGTGGTGAAGCAGATTGTGGGTGTTGACGAACGCAACCTTCCGAAAGCAGCTGTAGCTACTCCGCCCCCGCCGGTGGCCCCCCCGGAAGACGCTGCAGCTGACCTCGACGCTATCCTGGCAGCGAAAGCTACTGCGCCTGTTCCGGCTCCCGAGCCCGCACCGGCTCCCGCTCCAGTGCCTAAGCCCGCACCCGCTCCAAAGCCAGCTCCCAAGCCCACGCCTACCCCTCCGCCGCCCCCGGCAGTGGTGCAAGCAAAAGAAGAGCCGGCCGTTAAAACTGTAGAAGCGGGAGGCGACATGCTGGCCGAGCTGAATGGGCTGCTTGGAAATTTGGACGATCCGCAATAACGGAGGGTAACCCGCTACGGCGGGTTAGTCATTTACAATGAGCAAGTTTGAATCGTTGAAGACGGCTGGCATCACTCCTGGGGTGCTGGCTAAGCTTGTCGATGTTAGCCGCGTGACGGCCTCGCAGTGGATGAACGGTCACGCAAACCCGCATCGCCTGCTGGACAACCGCGTAAACGAACTGCTCAAGCGGGTAGACTCTGCAGTGGCTAGGGGGCTTTTGCCCCTAGCCTCCTATCCAGGGCGGCGGCAGCTGTACGCAGCCATCCAAGACGCACTGTCCAAGACATAACCGCTCCGAGGGGCGCATGGAACTATCCGAGTTCTATCGGGCGGTCCTACCGCCGACAGGACACTATGCCCTGTTCAATTCCAAGAAGAAGCAGCATGTATGGTTCAAGACCATAGATGAACTTGTTGCCGGCACTTTGAAGCGAAGTGCGGCACCTTCTTGGTACTTCGCAACGTCTTCATTCATCGGGGAAGAGCGTAAGCAAGAACAGGTATCAGGTAAGAAGTGTTTTTACATTGACATAGACGCAGGCGCTGAAAAGTTCAAGAAGCACCCAGCCAGCGCATGGCCTACCATCCAAGACGCTACGCGCGCACTTAGCGCTTTCATAGCAGATACGAAACTAACTCCTAGCATTATCGTATCCTCCGGTGGCGGGTTGCACGTTTACTGGGTGCTTAACGAGGTAATAGAAGAGAAAGCTTGGTTCCGCGCGGCAGAAGCGCTAAAGCGCATCTCACGCGCCAAGGGACTACGGGCAGACCCAGCGTGCACAAGCGATAGTGCACGGGTGCTTCGCGCGATTGGATCCACGCACCATGACGATGTGAAAGTTCGGCTTCTGCGAGCGACTGAAGTCGTGTATGGCTTTTCTGAGTTTAAGGCGCGTCTAGAAGCCGTTACGGTTGTTGAAGAACAAGTTGCAATCCCGGTACCCGAAGGGCAGCAGGTTACGTTTGCAGGGTTCGAAGACGTAGATAACGACTTCAAGCAGTTTGAACCAATCCCTACATCTGCGCTGAAGATAAAAGAAAAATGCGGAGCCATAGCAGAAATAGTAGAAAACCCGACTGACGCCCCTGAGCCAATATGGCGCGGCATGATAGGTTTAGTAAAGCACTGCGTTGAAGGCGCAACCATCGCACATGAGTGGAGCAAAGGACACCCAAGTTATGACTTTATTCAGACCCAGGAGAAGTTTGACCGTTACGCAGCTGGTCCGACTCTATGTGAAAGTTTTGCTGCGTACAGCAGCAAGTGCTCTGCTTGCCCGCATAACGGGAAGATAAAGTCTCCGATCATACTGGGCCGCATCACCATCGAAGATGAGAAGAAGCCAGAGGTAGCCGCACTAATGGCGGAGTTCTCCCCGCCAGAATCAAAGCCAAAGAACTCAGTTCCTGGCATACCTGAAGGATCCTTGGGTGCAGGGTACAAGTGTGAACTAGCTGGTGGTAAGCCAGTTCTATACGGTAAGCTAATCAAGCTAGTTAAAGAAGAAAACGGCGAGACTACTAAGGTAGTTGTATGGGTGCCGTTCACCGAAGACGTATTCTGGCTAAAGGGATGGACTGAAGCAGGCAGGCACGACAACCAAAACAGCATGCTTGCGCTAGTGCTGCATAGGCGGGGGAGAGTACAGGCTTTCGATTTAGCAAACGAGACCACAGCAGACAGAAAAGCATTACTCAAGTATCTCAACAGTAAATCGATAAACCCTATTAATTACAACCCCGAGACTACACAAATGATTCAACAATACGTGAACGATCAAATTCGTCGCGTTAAAGGCGCCGCATCAAAGCCAGTCATCCGCGATCACCTCGGGTTCCACATGGATAGCAACGGTGACCTGTACTGCGCGCAAGGCAAGTACCTGATAATGAAAGATGGATTGATAAGAGAATGCCTTCTGGACCGTACGCTGGACACTGTGAAGGACGCTGTAACTATCGACGGCTTGGTGGACAATCCAACCGGCGAATGGTCGAAGGACGCGTGGAAAGACATTAGCCAGCGAGCTAAGAAGCAAATCGAGTTCTATCGCAAATGGTGGAGCGACCCAGAACTAGAGGTAGCGCAGCTGGCCATCATGCTGCAGCTCGCGGGGCCCCTGCTAGTATTTGCAGCTCCAACAGACATGGCGCCAGACAGTCCCCTACCCGCCATCGGCCTAACCGTATCGTTGTTTTCCACGAATTCTGGCAAGGGTAAGACTTCGATACAGACCGTTGCCACGTACGCCTACGGAGAACCAGCAGCCCTGATACGTCAGGGTGACCGCTTGGGCATGACGTTCAACGCCCAGATTGCAATTGCAGCTGCCCTTGGCACCATGCCGTTCCCGATGGATGAGGTGACCACTAATGACCCGCAGCAAGTCAGCGAGTCCATCAACCGGATAGCCTCGGGTATGGAGAAAGTCCGAGCAAACAAAGAAGGTGGCATCTCACGCCCGCCGGTAAGCTGGGCTCTTGTGTCAACTGTCAGCACCAACGTGCCGCAACGCGAACTTGTAGCTAGCTACCAAAAAGGTAGCGATGCGCTACAGATGCGGATGATCGAACTCGACTGCGACCAGCTGCCTACTCGTAACGCGGAAAGCGTGCCCGAGTACGACGAAGCCCTGCGCACCGCAATGAACGACACGCGCGGTAGCCTGGGAGGACTCATCCACCTTTACTGCGTCACTCACGGATACAAGGTAATGCGCGAAAAGGTGCTAGCCAATCTAAGCCGTGCTGCCATTATCAGCCCTGGAGAAAGCAAAGAACGTTTCATTCTGCGGGCTATCGCGGTTGTGATGACGCTGATGGACATAATGGACCACTACAAAGCACCGATATTTAGCCGCGATGCGATCATGCGGCAATCAGTGTTAGCTCTGGAATCAGCGCGGAAGTACATGCACAACGATACAAACGAAGGACCGCTGTACTTGTTCCTTCGCATGGTACGAGAGATGAGCCCAGCTATAGCTATCACTGACGAAGACGTATCTAACACCGACCCCGCCGTGCTTCAGAATGAGACTAAGGTCAAGACGCCATTTGCTGGGCGCATATGTAAAAAGTCAGGGCTATTGTATTTGTCTGTCGAAGCAATGAACGAGTGGTGCACTACTAACTTGGTTAGTGCTAGTAACATACTGCGATTCGCCGCTGCTAACAATTTCATCCAGCAGTTTTCTGAAACAGAATCATCGCGGATGATAAATCTAGCAAATGGGATAAGAACCGCGTTCATGCCCAAGACACGATGCATAAAGCTGCTTTTGTCTTCTCTGCGCGAGATAAACAATAGCGGAGGTAACGTTGTAGAACTGCGCAGGGCGGATAGCCCTAGCCCGGAGGCCCCGGCAACGGCCACTAACTAAGGAACTACCATGAGCATTAACGGCTACACGCACACATTCAGCGAAGCGCTTGAATGCATCAAGCACGGCGGCAAGGCTGCACGGACGGGGTGGAACGGCAAGGGGATGCATATCACCATGCGCCAAGGAACCGCTCCACACAATAGGCTGTACCGCGGATCAATCATCGATGGAATCGAAACCACCCATTGGCGTGACGGAGAAGAATATCCGCTGTTTATGGATGGTGACACTGAAGCAGTGGTAATGCCCTGCATCGCGATGCGCACCGCTACAGGTGCTACAGTGCTTGGATGGTTAGCGAGTCAAGAAGACATGCTAGCCCACGATTGGGAACTGTTCATTCCATCCCGTATTCAGCCGCCAACCCGCGCTCCGACTTCCGCACCTGTACGCCCTGATGCATCTCACGTTGCGCCCGACGTGCCTGCTGCAACGCCGCTCCCAGTGCTGCCAACGTGATGCGATCATCAGAATGGCGCATGTTGAACTGACGTATTTCATCCGCCACGTCGCCGACTTCATTGCCCGCCCGCTTACCGGCCACCCACTGGCTGATTAAGCGAGAGCGGGCATCGTCACGTCCAGCCTTTGCTTCGTTGAACGCCGCACGCTTTTGGTACATGTCGGTAACGTCTGTGGACTCAAACCCAGCCGCACGCATCAAAAGCCCTAGCGCACCGAACTCATCAGGGCTGATAAGCTCTTGACCCTTGCGGCTAGTAACACCGCGCTCGGCGCGATCCATCGCACGTATCGGGTCAGCTATAGCTTTAGGCGCAGCAAGCTGCAAAGCTTTCACCGGATCATCTTTAGCTACGCTGATAGCTTCCGCCCAGTTCGCAGCCATAGACGCCGCTGGGCCGGCCAGCGCGAGTAGCTGGGCAGCAACCCAGTCTTTGCCTTCTTTGCCACTCTGCGCATAAGCAACAGGGTTGAGAATGTTTCCGAAGCCTATACGGCCAGACACGTCCGCTCCTAAAGCCGCTGGCATCCCTTTAACTAACGCACGCGCCAAAGGCTCGCCAATAGCGTCTTTCATGCCCTGATATGCCAGCTCAGCAATCTCCGGCTCATCATCGTCAGGCCACATCTTTGCAGCGGCGCCCAGCAGTAACCCAACAGGAGCGGCCAAGGGAAGCCCGCTGGCGCCAGCTACGCCAAGTTGTGCGCCCATCAAGTACATAAGGGCCTTGCCAGCTTCACGGTCCCCCCGCGCCGTGTCTACCGCTAGCTTGCCCATCAAAAACACCATGCCCTGCATGTACTTTTTGAACTGGAACACCAGCCGCCCCAAGCCGCCAAGCGACTGAGAACGCATCAGGCGCGGGGCGTTTTCTGGGGTGTAGTCCAGATGCGTATCGGCCACAACCTTTTCAGCGTAGTTAGTAGCATCGCTAGCAGACTCACCATCTGCCTTAGCCATGCGATATGCCGCTAGTGCAGTCATCACGCGATTCACCACCTCTGTCTGGTGCGCCGGCAAAGTAGCCAGCTGCATCACCTTACCAAAGCGGGTGGTTTCCTGACCGCTGGCCAGCGAGCCTAGATCATGCTCAATCGTCACATCTATGATGCCCTTATCGAACAAGTTGCTAAGCATGGCGCGTTCGTCTTCATTAGCGAACCTCTCTAGGTTAAGTTCGAACCTCCAAGTCTTTTGGTCCTGGGCGCTAGCTTTCATCGCCGCTACTGTCTCAGAAAATGCACTACCCAGCTCTTGTGTTGTGCGCTTAATGCCATATTTAGCAGCCATTATCGGAGCTGAAACTACCCATGGCTGCGCAGCGTTCAAAATGAAGAACGACGGGCTCATTCCAAGGTAACTCAAGTAGCTCAAGTTAGACAGACGCTCGGCCAAAAGGTTTGCTTCGTCTTGCTGAAACGCCGTTACCAACCGTTTGGCAAGTTCACTTCCAACGACTTTTTGTTCGTCTGTCTCGCCAGTACGCAGGGCTAGCAACTGTTCCTGCATCTGCTGGCCATACTCCAACCGGCTAAGGTGCCAAGAATTACGCATAGCTGCTGCAGCAAACGAACGACGCATTTCTGCGGCCTTCACGCCTCGCACGTTCAATCTACGCAGCTGAGACTTTAACGCGCTCCGCTCCGGCATAGACATTATGTACAAGTCGCGTACCGCCGCACGAATAGCGCTTGCGTCTTTATCTGGAAGGTTAGCAGACAACGCATTCTCTAGCTTCTGCATAAACGCAGGCGCCACTGAGTCCATAGACTGAAAGTGGTCCTCACGCCGCTGATCGTACACAGTCATAGGCAGCTGCTTAGAAGCGTAAAACTGCTTTAACTGCGCTGCACGCGCCTTTGCTTCGCTAGGCGACTCATAAAACTCAACCACGTAGTGACGCTCGTTGTCCTTCAAATTTTCGAGTGCCTTCTGAGACAATTTAACTTTTTCACGCGCAGCGGCGATTGCTTCTACATCTGGTTCCTCTGCTGCGTTCAGCTCCTGTAAAGCCTTTTGGTTAGAGGCCAGCGTATCTGCAGCTGAAACGTAGTCCTGCGACTTAGCGACGACTGCGTACTGACCGAAACGCACAAGAGGGAAATACGGCCCCTGCATCTGGCTAAGAACTTCGGAATGCGCATATATGTCACCCCACAAAGAATTCATAGCCTTTGCTTCGTTACGCGGAAGCCCACGCAGGAACGCTTCGCGAGCACGCTTCGGCATCGTGGCCAGCGTGTCAAGCCTATCGCCAGCGAATTGTGGCAGTTCGGCTCGGTACTGGTCAACAATGCGCTTTTGCAAAAGCCTACCGCGCTCGTCCCAATCCTTACGCATCTTAGCCTGCGAGTTAACAAATACTCGTTTAGCTTGATCGCTGAGAGCGTTGTATCGCTTTACTAACGACGCATGCTTAGCCCTAGTAGCTGGATCTTCATTATCGAACCGGCTATTAGCCTCCGCACTTAATGCGCGATCCGGCCACATTTGCTCCATGGTCGATTCGAGCATTAACTTCTGCATCTCAACCTGCTCATCAGATTTAAGCGTGGCCCATTCTTGATCGATTCTGTGCGCCTCACCCATGAGCGCTTTAGCTTTCGTAGTCATTCGCTGACTAAGATTAGCAAACTCGGTTACGCCTGGAATGTCTTTGAAACGATCTGCTAGCTGACGCAAAGTCAGCCAGCCTAACATTGCTGGCTTGTTCTTCCACCCACCAGACCAGTCCTTCAAACGCGTGGCAAAGGCGCTGCCGGGTTCGAAGTCGGGTAGATTTAACCCAGCGATAGTCTCTTTGGTAGTAGGTTGCGCGGACCGCATAGGCGGGGCCTTGGCGTAATCCTCTTTCGTAGAGTTTTTCTGCACCGAAAGTGCGTCTTGCAACAGACTATCAAGCCGAACATAAATTGAAGGTGTCAGATTCTCAGCTAAGAACTGCTTACGCGCCTCATCCTGAGACTCAAGCATGCTCTGGTACTGTGTAGCATACTTTTTATCTAGCCCAAACAAGCTCAACACCGCATCAACAAACCGCTGCCAAGCTGTTAATGGCGCTGCCTCGAAATCATTATCAGCTTGCTTCCGCACGCGATCGTCGTTGGCAAGCTCTGCCTCAGTAATGAACCTACCTTGCGGAGTCATCCTTTGCATAACGTCGCGCATATACGGAGACGTAAAACCGTACGCGAGTAGTTCATCAGCGCTATCTATAACAGTCGCGAAGAACTCTAGATTATCCTTAGCCTTTTGGTTGGTAGCCTTACTCGCCGCTTCCTTCAATGCGCGCTGCACGGCAAACGTTAGCGATTCCAGTTCTGCCCGAGTAGACCGTGATGCACGAGAACTTAGCCTCAGCCCCCGCTGCGTAGCCGCGTGAAGAAGCTCATGAAGCAAGTCAAACGTAGGCACGGGCGCGTTCGGGGCATCCCTGAAATACAGCCTTCCATCACCAGTGGCACTCACATACGATAGGCCGAACGAACCAGTGCTATTAAAAGCGTTAGCCACTACAGATGGCAGCGTATATTTTTGCCCTGCCTTTAGATACTCTATTGGTATGTCGTTGTCTAGGTACGCAGACAGCTTAGTCGCCAATTCACGCTGCCACTCTTCTGTGGCGTTCTTAGCTATCCAATCGGCAGCTGACTTAGCCCGAGACATTTCAGGCAAAGTTATATCTACGGTGTGCTGTTTAGCCGCGGTATTGTCGGGGTTAGTAAGTTTTTTAACAGTGCTAGTACCAGTCCTAATTTCAGAGTTAACACTGGTGTCGCCCATCCCTTCAGCACCTTTGGACTCGGCTATTAGTTGTTCGTACAACGATCCGTTATCTTTACCGGCTTTTACGGCGTTAGTCCACTTCTGCTGCGCAGCGGGAGTAATGGCAGAAAACTTAGGATCGCCGGCTGCCCAGTTGTACTCAGGGTCATCCCACTTAGCTGCGGCTACATTTGTGCTTTGTTTACGCTCGGCGGCTTCTTCGCGGTAACGAAGCAATTCGTCCTTAGCGCGGTCAATGCTCTTTTCATCGCTACTAGCAGCAAGCTCGTTTAAGTCGTCTGCTTGGTTTTGGTTGATATCGCCAGATGCTCTAGCGGCCTCTACGCGAGAAGAGAAGTCATCTCGCGCAGTACGCGTAAACTTACGTTCCACTACGCGCTGCTGCGCTGTAGTCGGCTCGTTAGTCAGCGATGCCGCCATACTACCTATAGCATCGCCAACGGCGGGGGCGTTGCCACGCAGCTCAGCAATCAACTGACGAACCGCCATGGTTAGCGCTTCGTCTTCGCTGATAGCTGGATTAGCCGCCCGGATGGAACCCGAACGATCTAACAGCTCATTGACCTCTTCGTCTTTGAGCTTTACTACTGCGTTAAGGCAGCTGCTAGAGCGTGCTGAAAGTGCCATCTTGAGTTCCCTAGGATGGCAATAAGTTTAACAGCGCGAACTGATTTACACCAGCACTTCGCGCTTTCTATCTCGACGCGCGTAGGCGACCACCTTGGCAGCGGTACCCATAAAATACAGTGCTAGTGCTACGTGTAGCAATACGCTGGTATTGCAGTGCTCGTACTTCACTAGCGTAGACATTTCAGACATGGCCCAAAACGCCAGCCCGATCATGCCAAGGCATTGGAACAGGTTGTCCTTGAACTTAGAGTAGTAAAGCCCAATGCCGCTTATCGCAACGATGATAGCTAAGCATGTCAAGCTTATGGCGAATTCCATAATTACCCCCGCGGCGGGCTGGGTGGCAAGCGAAGCACCGACCGCAGCCATTCTACAAGGGTATCGGTCCACGGACCCGTTAGCACGAAGTCGTAGAGGCGCCCTACTATACGCGCGCCAAACACCCCTAAAATGAACGATATGAAGCCAGGAGAGAGGTTAGGCAAGAACTTTACCAGCTCAGGACCGCTGTACCAAGCAACAGGGCACGCCACGGCGGCCATCACCAGCCTGCGGCCCCACTCTTCTTTACTAGCCATGACAACGGATACCGCTGCGCCGCTTAGAATGGCAACGACCTTCGATACAACCGCGGAAATTTCCGACGGTAAATTAAAATCGAAAGACATAAGCCCACCTTTATTTTGAAGCTCGCATAAGGCAGGCAAGAAGCGTTTCGTACCTCTTGAGCTTCTGTGCCTTTGCCTTAGCTTCTTTTACCTTTTCAACCAGCGGCTTTTGGACGCTAGCAGATTGAGCTTCTATTGTAGGTGTAATATTTGCAACCGCTACCTGTTGAGCGCTACCAGCCGACAAACGGTCGCCTTGAACGGGTACGCTTTCCAGTTGAGTCGATGTTGATACTGGCGGAACCTCCGAAACCGTTTGCAACGCTGCTTCGTCTAAGATCTTACCTACCCGGCCGTGCTTGTTTTGCAGCAGCAGTGCTATCACTTGAGTCATTTTAGACTCAGGAAGCTTACCTTCTTTCGATAGCTCTTCAGCGCGCCAAAATGCTTCTTGCTGCTTCTCACTCTGCATGCCAGCTTCACGGGCACGCCCCAAAGCTTCCTCGGCCCGCGTGCGGCGCTCTTGCGTTAAAGCTAGCTGTTGCGCACCTTCTGTGGTACGGGGTTGCCCGGTGGCCTGCTGTTGCACTTCTTGCAACGGGGCAGACATATCAATCGGACCCGCTTGAACAGCCGGTGAGCGTACGCCGCCCGCTACATCCGCTGGCAGTGGGCCAGGAAACGACACAGGAGAATATTCTCCTTCATACGTCAGGCCGCCAGTGTCAATGTCAGGTTGCTGAGCTACCTGCTGTGGAAAGTACGGGCTCGTCTCATCCTGCGTAAGCGCCAGCCCCGTAGGTTGCTGATACCCCTTCGTCTCTCCAGACAGTGCGTCATATGTAGCGCCAAGCTGCGGAATAGGTGCCGATGCAGGTTGATTCTCTATATCTCCTGGCAGCGCTATTGACCCATCAGGATAAACTATAGGCACTCCAGCTAGTGGGCTGTACCCAAGCCGCGGCGTATTGTCTTCAAGCGCAGAAGTCGGCGGATAATCAATCATATCTGCCGGTTGTGGATCAGTACGATACGCCAGCTCTTGCTCGCCGCTTAAAGCAACAGTACCATCGGGGAACACAACTGGAGTTCCAGCCAGCGGCTTATAACCCAACTGCAGCACATCTATGTCTTGCGCTGGTGGCGTACTTTCTTGCTCTCCCAACGGTTGAGCCATTGGCGACGAACGCTTCCATCCACCGGCTGCGCCGCCAACGGCGCCACCAAGAACAGCGCCACCAACGAACGACTCCATGTATCGTTTTAACGCCGCATCTTCAAACAAGCTAGCATTCGGATCAACCGACATGCGCCCTAGCTGATTAATTCCTTCTTGCCCAAGTTCATTAAGCCCTTCACTTACACCAGTAAGCCCAGCATTAGCGCCCATGCGAGCAAGACCGCCGCGCACGCCACGCATATCGTCAAGGGCGTGTATTCCGACACGCGTTACTTTTCCGGTAGCCGCAGCGGCTTCCAAACCGGGAACGGCATTCAAAGCCGCATAAGGCACGCCTAGTGCTGCAGCAGTACCTAGGTTAGTTACGCCTGCTTGTTCTCGTTGATTCTGCAATACGTCAGCTACAGAAGACGGATAGCTAGCAACAGCACCGCCAGCCAGCGCGTCTCCAGCTGTACCTGCTGCCCAGGCGCCGCGCAGCCCTTCAGCTCCGCGCAAGCCACCACCTATTAAACGCCCCGCAGCCCCGCCAACCGCGGCTTCGGCCAAATATGGCGCTGACTGAACCGCCAAACCGCCAACGTATCGCAGCGCGCTACCTACACCATTAACATCTTCATAGCTTTGAGGTATACCGCCTTCTGCTGCGCGCTGTGTAGATATAGCAGCGCGAATCTCATTCGCCCGGCGGCGCCGGCCAGCCCAATCTTGCAGCCCACTAAGCCCTGATGCCCCACCAGCCGCCTCAGCCAGCCCAAGCATGCCTGCCTGATACGAGTCAATTGACGCAGAGCCTTGTTCTGTCCACGGACCGCTAGGGGTGTCTAAGCCCAAACGCGCAGAAGCAACAGGCAACGGCTTACCAGTAGCCGCAGCCCATGCTTGCACCAGCTCTTCGTCAGAGTAGCCTGATGCCGCTTCGCCAAGACCATGGCGCAGCTGTTCTACACTACGGATGCGCGCCATTATTGCCCCTGGCTTGCTCTCTGTATTGCGCGTTGAAGCTCCAACCGGCTAGCTTGCTCTGCTTCATTGCGGATAGGACGAAGTAATTCGGATGACACCCGCGATTGGTTTCCAAGCGACCGTTGCAAGCCAGAATACGCAACAGGATCGCTGGGGGCCCCTGTAGCCAATCCACTGACCGGGGGTCTAGCTGCCTGTTTACCCTTGTTGGCCCGCAAAATTTCTGCCACCTTAGCTAAATCTACGGCGTCGTCTTGACCGCTGCCTTGAGACATTAACGCAGCACGAGCGGCGTCCATAGCTTCTTCTGGACCCATAGGCGTACCGTTGGGACCTTTTTGACCTATGAACATCTCGGCTGCTTTTATAAGGTCCGTAGACGAAATTTGCGGCCTTGCATTGGGCAGCTTCAATCCTTCAGGCACATTTGCCGGCTGAAACACCGACCGACCGCCAACGTTTACAAGGTGGCCTATGACCGGTTGACCCGTCTTAGCATCAACCATCTGCACAGGAGTGCCACGGTTAGCTTGCTGCACTTGTGCGTTTGACGCGTTTACCGCAGCAGTTGTACGTCGCGCATCGTTGGCCAGCTGATCTTGCTTTATGCCGTACTCAGCCAAAGCCCCCGCGGTCTTGTTTGCATCGCCAACTCTGCGACCGGCGTTTTCTTCTCGACCTTGACTGGTAGCCAACATCGTCTGTAGCCCCGCAGCTACATCACCTTGTCCTATTTGGTGCGCGGAGTACAAGTATTGACGCGCTTGTGCCGGTGTAAGGTTCGTTATAGAACCATCAGCGGTAGTTACCCGTAACGTCTTTGTCTTCGGATCGTAGCCAAGCATAGCCGGCACGTAAGGAGACTCATTTACCCACTTCTTAGCGTTTTCGAACAGTTGCTCATCCGGCATAGAAAGTATCTGCTGGCCGAACTGCTTATCCGCGGCTTCACGACGAAGCTTTTTACTGCGGTCGATAGCTGCGTTATAGCCTGCAACATCGCCAGAACGTAAAGACAAACCGGCGATGCCCGTTTGCATTTCATCGTCTGTCATCGGTCGCATAGTAGGCGGACGCAAGCCACCGGCAGCTTCTTGTGCTTCAGTAGGCGGACCCATTTCGCCAGGAGTAGCAATAGCTAACCCAGAGGCCAGTCGATCACGATCTGCTACCAAAGCGTCCTGACGAGCGCGTTGGCGCATCAGATACGCTCTATCTTCGTCTTCCTGTTGTCGTTGACGGTACTGCTGCTGGCCTTTTGCGTACCCCGCAAAGCCAGTTCCAACCATCCCAACGATATCACCAAGCTGTATTTTGGCCATGATCACCCCCGGCGTCTAGATTTAAGAGTTGCCAGCTTTCGTTTTAGCAGCGTAACTCTTTCTGTTAACGCTTGGATAAGCGCAATCTCTGCCCCATTTTGATCTATCGGGTCGTCGCATTCAAGGGCGTCCATAACATTTACAGACTTAGGGCTTCCCTTTTTGTTCTTCAACTTCTTTGAGGAGTAGCCATATTGCTGTGCGTACTGGTCCTGATATTGAAGAGGTTGTGCACGGTAGTCATCCAAACGCATAGGCTGGTTAGCACTAGACGCGTCCATAGCTTGCCCAGCATTCTGCAAACCAGCTCCAAACATTCTCATCTTAGCCGAATTACTAGCAACGCCAGCACCGCCAGTCTCACCTCCGGTAGGGACGAATTGAGAACCAAGGTAATACCCAACAACGGCCTCGCCAATGTCATGTAATTTATGCGCCGAGCCAGTATTTATGCCTTCAGCGCCAGCCGCAGCATAAGTATCGCCAGACGGACCCCCAACCCAGTTTGTAAGCGGCTTATCATCCCTATTCAGAATCTTGTTCCACACCGAAGTAGAACCTTGGTCTACACCAGTAAGCAGACGCCACGGGCGAGCCTTTAGTTCTTTACCGAAACCTTCGGCATTAAACTGCTCAAAATCCAGCACGTCTTTTAAGAAGCTCATCACGCCACCTGCAGTTGCGCTAGTTCGCGATTCATTCTCTGAATCTCGGCCGCTAGCGCACGAATGGCGCGACCGTTGTTCATGCGCGATTTTCCGAGGTCTATCATCTTACCGCCCGGAGCTACATCATCACCGAACTCGCGCTGCACGTCTTCTGCGTACGGCCCGATATGCGTGCCAGAATCCGCCACCCCCGGCTTATAGCTCCACTCGTCAACGTTAAGCTTATTGACGCTATCAAGCACATCGGCATCGGTAACATCGGCACGTTTATTCTTTAACTTCTTACTGGACCAACCCATAGCTCCGGCGCCTTGCATGATGCCACCTATACCAGCCATCCACCCACCAGCGCTGTCGTTGCTTTTGCTGCCCTGCACCTGAGCGTTGTACAGGCCCAATCCCAGGTTTCCGTAGTTACCCCACAGATTACCTAACGACGACGTTTGGCTAGCGTTTACGCCCGCTGCCGCGCCTGCCGCGCCCATTCCCGCCTGACCAGCACCTACTGCCCCGCTGCCAGCGCCCGTGGCCAAACTAGCCGACGTAGAGCCAAAACTGGGGAGCCCCTTACCAAGGGCCGCGGCCTCACCCAAACGCGTCCAGCCTAGCTGCCGTGCGGCTTCACGAGTCTTGTTCATCGCCCCTGCCTTAGCTAGGGCTTTGTTGTCGGCAGAAGCGCTCATAGCCGCAATTGCGGCGGGGCTCGAACCGTTTATCCCGCGCAGAGATAAGCTGCGTTGGAGGTCCTGATTCGACGTGTTAAACGCTTGTTCTACGTCAGCGCCAGCGGTGCCCGCCATCTTTTCTTGCTCAGCAGGTTCGTTATACGAACGAGCTTGCGAGATTAGCTGGTCTTCCAGCGGAACCTGCGTATTCCAGTATCTATCGTTATACTGGCGCATTAGGCCAGTCTGAAAATCCTGTACTTGTAGGTTGCTATCTGCTACACGTTTTGCTATATCAGTGTTCTGCTGCATCTGATTTAGCACTGACGGAGCGACGTTCGTCTCATACCACGTCTGCTGGCGTTCGGCTAAATCCGCCATGCGGCGTTGCGCTTCACCAATGCTAGGATCGGGCGGAGGTACATCGTTGTCTTTCTTTGCTAAAGAAAATGACAACAGCAACCGCACTAATGTGTCAACGAGCTTCATTTCCTATGCCCTCGGCGAATCCATTTGCACTCGTCTTTCAGCATACCTAGGATTACTACATCTTCGCCCCCAGGCAGCGCTTTACGAACTATTCCCTCAACCTTGAACCCTACTTTATCTATGTCGAATTCAAGTGCTTTTTTATTTGATATCGGTACCAGTCCAGTCACTCTTGCTAATTTACACTGGTTAAACGGGTAGTCGAACACCGTAAACATCCAAGCGTAGTTTACTGCAGATGGGTCATCAATAGCACAGTGAATGTTGACATCGCACGAAGACATACCTTCGTACACAACCCCTGCAACAATACGATCATCGCGTTCTATGCCTATGGCTTTGTAGTTTGTCCAGCGCAGCCCGAAGGGCATGCGCGCCATGACAAACTCGCCCACCCGGCTAGTGTCCGCGATGATCGTACGCGCCACGGATTTACTCCGGCTTCACATCGCCAGCTACCAAAGCCGACAAGTCCGCGGCCAAAGCTTCCATATCTGTGCCACCAGATGCGGCAGCGTCAGCCGCTACTTGCGTATCGGCGATGGGGGGCGCAACCGGCCGGCCGCGTGGCTTCGCGGGCGGCGGTACAGCGGCTTTTGCTGCTGACTTGGCGGCTTCTGCTTCCAGCGCTGCAGCTGCAGCAGCTTCACGCAGCACTTGCTCATTCACCAGCTGTTCACCTTCAGCGTAAAGAATGAAAGTACCACCGCTCCACGTGCCAACGGTCTTACGATTCAAGTACATAACGCCACCGATGACTTCTCCACCCATGTTCAAAAGCTTATTAAATGCGTTCATCTCAGTTACTCCAAAGACCCGCGCGACAAATTACCTATAACTGAACGAGCGCGGCGTTCCGTCCAGCCAAAATCGTAGCAAGATGTGAATTCGTTAACCGCTGTTGCTAGGGGGACCCCATGAGCAAGCTCGGAAGCCGCGGCATCCGCCTCGCAAAAGGCAATAAGCGGGGAGAAACGAGCCATGAAGAAGGTCACAGCCAGCGGGGCGGCCAAGCAAGCAAGGCCGCCGAGCGCCGCAAACATTGGAAGCAAGAACGCCGTAAGTACGCACCATTGGCGAACATGGGCGTACTCATGCGCGAGAACGACTGGATCGCTGAATTTTCCGGGCGACAAGAACACGAACGGGCCACACGCCGCTCCATGCTGACCTGAGGGGAAGGCGTACTTTATTCGCATAGCCGCAATTGTATGGCTATTTACGCTGGCGTCAACCGGTCCATACGCTGTTGTCAGCCGCAAGAAGCCAGTTGGTTCCGTCTGTAAACATCAATCGCGGTGTTCCGCTTCTATTGTCAGTGGTACCACCAGTAGTATATATTACCGCCACATTACCGACAGTTCTAACCGAGGGGCGCCCAGCAAGTACCCCTAACGCGAGGGGAGCGCTTGTTGAGTTACCGGTTAACGTGAGCGCATTTGTAGTAGCCGTAGAGGCATTAACAGAAGCAACTGGACTAGCCGTGCTAGATCCTACAACCGCTAAGGCGGCACCCGACCCGTTATTCTTAATCCTAGCGCACTCGAACGAAGAGCTGTTTATCGCATCTATGCACGTACCGTTATAAGTGCCTCCTAACCACATAATGCGCTTGTCAGAAGTGCCGGTAACACCGAAAGCTGCTACTCCCTTTACGCCACTCCCGTCGTCCCCAAATACACGAAGCTCGTTTAGTAAGGCATCTATAGTTATAGACTTACTATTAGGCAGCACAGTTTCGCCCGGACTGTGCGCATCAAGACCAGAACAACCTGTAAGAGTAGTAGAAGTCTTACCAGTATATGTAAAAGAATCTCCCAGTATGTCCGAATTAAGTACGAATGCTGTTCCAGAAGAAGCAAAGTCAGTAGTGTCCTTAATAGTAAGCGTCCCACCGCCTGCACTGACACTAGCAGTTAGATAGCTACCTTTGGTAGTATGCGCACTTGCGTTAACATTTATGCCGCGTATAGACCCTGCATTTATCTTATCCGCATTAAGATCGCTTATTTGTGCGTCTGTTATGGTGGCATTAGCTATCTTAGCCGCGGTGACTTGAAGATCAGCTATTTTAGCTGTAGTGACATTGGCGTCTGCTATGAGAACCGTAGTAATCTGCGCATTAGCTATCTTAGCCGTGGTGATTTGCGCAGCGCCTATCTTAGCCGTGGTTATGGAGGCGTCGGCTATCTTAGCTGTATCCACAGCTAAATTCTCAATCATTGCATTGGCAATAGCGCCATTTTCCACCGCGAGCGTACCTACCGCGATAGCGTTAGCAGCTAGTTTAGTAGCCGTGATGGCAGACGAAGCAATCTCAGTAGCAGTAATAGTCCCAGCAGATATTTTTGCTGCAGTTACCGCACCTGCAGCCAGCTCAACGGTAGTAATCGCACCAGCAGCAATCTTTGCTGTGGTGATTGCTCCTGAAGCTATGTTACCGGCCACTATCGTAGTGGCAGCTATCTCATTAGACGTGATAGTGCCAGCTTGGATCTTTGCGGCCGTGACGGCACCCGCAGCTAGCTTTTGCGTAAGAATAGCGCCATCTACGATCAAGTCGTAATCGACGTATTCTTCGCATCGAAAGTCAGTGGCGTCTGAAACACCAGTCGTGCTCCAGTTCAAGTGGATACTCAACTCGGCTGTTACACTAGTGCTGCCTGGAGTTATGTACCCCACATAGCGCGTCCAGGAACCTGGAACCGTTAAGCCCTCAAATAAACCTGTAGTAGGAACTAGCCCAGTAACTGCAAACGATATTAAACCGTTAGAGGAATCGTAGCAATATAAACGGAGATACAGACTTCCTCCACCGGATACTTGTTTAGCGAGCGCTGAAACCTTATACGTTTTATTGGCATCTATTGGAAAACGACGCGAGATAATATTGGTCGCGTTAGTAGCCCGCCATACAGTAGACCCAACAGGGGCGCCAGCTCCTGTAGTTATAGCAGCCGAACCGGCAGCTATAGTCCACGCAGAAGCATCCGAGCACCCTGGGTCGTCATTTAGGGCTCGCCCTCTACCAGTGACGAATAGCTTACTTGTAACTATAGAATTAGCGGCCATCTGAGTAGCCGTAATGGTTCCGGCAGCTATCTCATTAGCAGTAACAGCTCCGGCCGTTATCTTTGCAGTAGTAATAGCACCCGCTGCGATATTGCCGGCTACGATGGTAAGAGCGGCTATCTCATTGGCAGTAACAGCTCCAGCTGCGATTTTTGAAGTAGTAATCGCACCAGATGCGATGTTGCCGGCTACAATAGTAAAAGCAGCTATTTGGGTAGCTGTAATAGTGCCAGCGGCTATCTCACCAGCCGTGACGGCCCCAGCCGCTATCTTAGCCGTAGTAATAGCCCCAGATGCTATCTGAGAAGCAGTAATAGTGAGTGAAGCTATCTCATTAGCAGTAACAGCTCCAGCGGTTATCTTTGCTGTAGTGATAGCTCCAGCTGCGATGTTACCGGCTACGATGGTAAGAGCAGCTATCTCATTGGCAGTGACCGCCCCCGTGGTTATCTTTGAAGTAGTGATAGCACCAGCTGCGATGTTACCGGCTACGATAGTGAGAGCGGCTATCTCACTAGCTGTAACCGCCCCAGCCGCTATCTTTACAGTAGTCACGGAGCCCGCTTGGATCTGCGTAGCCGTAACGCTGTTAGCTGTCAAATTACCACTAGTGGAATCAATAGCAGCAATAGCTGTCTTAGCTGCAGTAACTGCACCAGCAGCCAGTTTAAGGCTAGTTACCGCGTTAGTTACTATTTGAGAT
>JAAEAW010478204.1_pt1 | contig 52775 bp, 74 predicted proteins | sample 7277851 | NCBI WGS metagenome assembly JAAEAW01 (sample SAMN13876994, study PRJNA601929) | soil metagenome | isolation source: soil | host: Panicum virgatum | place: USA: Fermi National Accelerator Laboratory | collected 2010-11-19 | reverse complement strand
TGGAAAAGTAAAGGTCATAATACAAGAATTTGGATTAATTATAGAAAACAGAGAACAATTATTAGCACTTAAAAAGGCTTACCCTAACTTGATCATACCTACCAAAATTAAAAACAAAATAATGGCTACTCTTGGGGTAGATAGGTGGGCATTCTTAAAATGTACACAATGAAAGTAAAAGACTGGATAAGCTACGAAGAGGCTGAAAGGATGTAAAAACTATATTTTACGAGATGATTTATCGCGTCGATCCTAATGGGCTAAATATATATCAATGCCAAGTTTTAATATTCAGACAGCGAGAAGATATTCATCCTTTTGGCTTCAATACATCTGTCAACAAGGATTTCATATATACCTATCTAATGGGCCTCCTGAATGGGTATGAAGCGCACGAGCAAAAGGGTAAAAGGTGAGACACCTAAACAGGCATCTCCTTTTATTTGCCTACTTTTGCTAAATAATTTAGTTTCACGTGGAACATTCGTGGAACATAATTGCAATACAATGGAAGAAAAGAAGAAAATATCGAAGAAAAGTGGAATATTGATGGCAATTGATCTGCTATATAAAGGTCTATCCCGACAGGAAATTCTGCAAGAATTCTCCAAAATCTGCAAATTGTCAAATAGGACGGTTGATGATTGGATAAAAGAGGCTCGCCCAGCCGTCCAGGAGCGCCTAGAAGAGGATGAAAGGATAAGGCGAAGGGAGAGTGAGGCAATCATATCAGAGGCCGTTAAAGAACACGGTGTGACCAAAGAGAAGCTAGTAGCAAGATTGGCAAAAATAGCCTTAGGTGAAGCAAAAGACCTTTTTACGGTTGATGGGGGTTTGAAACCAGTATCGGAATGGGGCGAAAACTCAGCAATGATCGCCGGCATAGAAAGTTTTGATGAAAGAATGCGTGAAACCGGGGAAGTATTAGGTACAGTCAGGAAGATAAAGATTTGGAATCCCATAGATGCATCAGCGCTCTTATGTAAGATGCTTGGCTACAATATGCCAGATAAAGTGGCGGCTACTGATGGCAAAGGGAATGATATACCTCAACAGGTCGTAATATTCAAACTCCCAGACAATGGTAGAGGCCCAAATAATCCAGCCTAATGAGGGATACCAAACGAAGGCGCTCAGTAGTAGTGCTGATATTGTAATTGGGGGGGCCTCGGCCGGGGTAGGAAAAACATATTCTCTTTTAATGGAATTCCTCCGGCACATTGATAATGAGAAATGGGGAGGAGTAATATTCAGGCGAACCAGCCCACAAATAAGGAATGAGGGGGGCTTATGGGATACCAGCATGGATATCTACCCACATGTTAGCGCAACTCCCCGCGAAAGTACATTGGAGTGGCAATTTCCAAAGGGAGCAAAGCTTAAGTTCAGTCACCTGGAATATGAGAAGAATATTTTTGATTGGCAAGGTTCACAAATACCATTCTTGGGATTTGATGAGCTTACTCACTTCTCCGAAAAGATGTTCTTTTATTTATTGAGCCGTAACCGGTCAACATGTGGTATTGAACCTTATGTAAGAGCGACATGTAATCCTGATCCGGAGAGTTGGGTTGCCAAATTGATCGAATGGTGGATTGATCCAGAGAGCGGTTACCCAATTCCTGAACGCGATGGTGTACTTAGGTATTTCATTAAAAATGGGGAAGATTATATATGGGGTAATACCCGGGAAGAGGTGGCAGAAAAAGCCAGCGAATTATTAAAGCCTCTAATTGAGCAATCAGGCATTTCTGCCGACAATTTCATAAAGTCCATCACCTTTATTTCCGGGTCCATTTATGATAATAAGGCTTTATTGGGCATTAATCCGCAATACCTGGGTAATTTATTAAGCCAAGATGAACAAACACAGAATCAGTTATTACGCGGCAACTGGAAGGTAATTATCAGTGATGTAGATATCTATAACCATTATGCCTTTGCCGGCATGTTCGATAATGTGAAGGATGTTGACCGTAAGGGGAAATATATTACTGCAGATATAGCCCTAAAAGGATCTAATAAGCTTATTGTAGGTTATTGGGAAGGATTTGAGCTGATGAATATCGAAGTAATGGCCAAATCAGATGGGAAAGATGTAATTGATCTCATGTCTGCAGTTGCAAAGCATTATGGAGTGGAAAATAGAAATGTATGTTATGATAGCGATGGAGTTGGAGGGTATATAGACGGGTTTATTAAAGGGGCATTGCCATTCAATGGAGGTGTCACGCCAATAGAAGTAAAAGACCTTGCCAGCGGTAAGATGATACAGGAAAACTACTTCAATTTAAAGACTCAATGCTTTTACCGTAGCGGGGATCGTGTAAGCCGGGGAGAATATAAGGTAAATGAATTGGTCGCCAATAAAATGTATGATGAGAAAATGACCATTCGCCAACGATTCATGCATGAAAGAAAGGCAATTAAACGCGATAAGGTAGACACAGATGGGAAGCTGCGAATTATCTCAAAAGAGATGATGAAGATCAAACTGGGAGGCGAAAGTCCTGATTTGATGGATATGTTTATGATGAGGGAACGATTCGAATTAAAATCAAGACCAGCATTCTTTGTAGCTTAATATATAAATAGAAGTTAATGAAAAAGGTAGAAAATATCATTCATGCCATACAGATAATAGGGTTTGCCATCCTAGTGATAGCATTAATTTTTCTGTGGTGTGCTAAAATGTTTAGTATTTTTACGATACAGATTATCAACGCGATTGGGGTAGGCGCTGATAATTGTATGGAATTTATTGAGAACATACAAGATAATCTATTCCCCCATGGTAATAGCAACGGGCCAGAAGAAAGCAAACAATAATAGCCGGTTTTTAGCTCAACCGCCTCTACCAATGCAGCCACCAGGTGTATTAACGTGGGTAGGCGGCAAGATGATAACCAATGATGTCAATGCCAGAGGTTACATCAATAACGGATATCTTGGGAATGATACCATATACTCAATCATTTCTCAATCTGCCAGAAAGTTTGCATCTATACCGGTTTATGTATATAAGGTGAAAGATAAAAAGGCTCTGAAGCGATATAAGGCGGTTATTCAGGGAGACTTAAACATACCAGGTGCCTACGAAAAGGCTATGGATCTTCGCAAGAAGGCGCTGGAAGAAGCTGATGAATCAAATCCTATAGCCAAGCTTCTTAAACACCCCAATGAGAATGAAGGACAAAGCACTTTCCTCGAAAAGGCGTTTATATACAGGTCCGCATGCGGAGGCACACCTATCTATGTTAACCGTGGAGGAATGGAGAATGGCATTCCTCTTGAAATGGAGAACCTGCCGGCCCAATACCTCCAGATACAGGGTGATGGAACATTATTCGGTATATCCCGGTATGTAATACTTACTACGAATATTTCATTGGATAAGTCGCAGGTGATCTATTGGAAGTATGCCAACCCTGATTTTCATCCATCTGGGTTTCATTTGTATGGACTTTCTCCTTTACGTGCTGCAGCAATGACAATGCAGGCAAATAATGATTCATTAAGGGCCATGGTAGCCATGTTCCAAAATGGAGGTGCACGCGGATTATTATATCAGGATGGCGGTAATGAAGAACTTACCACTACTGAGGTTGCACGCCTGCAAGAGGTGACCGACTACAAGATTAATAATAACGCGGCTAAGAGCAAGGTTGTTATTACCCCCGTAAAGCTTGGTTATGTAAATATCGGTCTTGATGCGGTTGACATGGATCTTTTGAAGGCCATGGGCATGACCTCTGACAAGCTATGCAACGTATATTCCTTCCCTCCCGGGTTATTGAACCCATCGGCCACATATGATAACCGAAACGCGGATATGAAGTATTACATCACGAATAAGATAGTTCCTGAATGGAACGCCTTTCGTGATGAACTCAATAACCAACTAATTCCAATGTATAATGGCCGTATGGACGATTATTTCATTGACTACGATATCAGTGACCTGCCGGAAATGCAGGAAGACTTTACTAAGCTATCTGTAAGCCTTCAAAATGCCGATTGGTTGACTGATAATGAAAAAAGAGAGCGTACGCGCTATGAGCCAATCGATAAGCCGGAATATAACACAGCTTGGAAGAATAATACCAAAGTTCCTATTGCAGAGGCTTTTGAGGGTGTTGGAGGCCCTATTAATCAAACAGAAGAACAATTAACAGAAGATAAAAGCCATCCATACAAAGATTAATGGCTTCTACTACACAGATATGGCGCGGTTTTGCCCGCAGGCAGCAAAAGATCGAAAAAGCTTATGTGCCTAAGATGGCCAAAGCCATCCAGGTAGAAGTTAATAAGGTAATTGCATATCTGCAGGCAAATGGTCCACAAGGTGTTCAAAGCCATCTACATACCATATTCATATCCACCGGCATTCAGCAGGTACTAACCGAACTATACAAGACTGCTGCCTTATCTGAGGCCCTAATATATTATACCACACTACGGCGCAACAATAAAAAGGCTGCCCGGCCCACAATCGGGTTTAATAAAGAATGGAGCAAGATAGTAGACATTTATCTGAATGATATTTCGAAGTTCAAAACAGTTGAGCAGATTAATGCGACGACCAAGAAAAGACTTCTTTCTATTATCAGCCAAGGGATTCAAGATGGAGATAGTGTTGATATAATCATTCAGAAGATTAAAGACGACAATATCGCCCTAATGCGAGCTCAATTAATCGTTCGTACAGAGAGCGTAGGGGCCATGAATATGGGCGCAATGATGGGTGCCATAAGCACTGGAATAAAGTATGATAAAGCATGGATAACCGCCGGAGATCACCGCGTGAGAGGTAATAAGCAGAGTGATGAATTTAGCCATGTGGAATTAGATGGACAAGTAGTTCATATCGAAGATGCTTACAATAATGGGGAATCAATTCGTTATCCTGGTGATAAATCATCCTCACCAAGCAATTTCTGTAATTGCAGATGCTGTCAACGATTTATCGCACGAAGAGATGCCGAAGGAAGGATTATGCGTTATCCAGAGCCTACATTATCATCGCCTTCATCTAGCGGCAATAAACCAAAACCTATCAATGCCGGCGAACCTATAGAACATTTCACACCAGGTGATCCAGCATCAGGAGCATTATTAAGCCTGATTGCAGGTACTTTATTCGGTGATGCGCTTGCCGGATTATTCAATGGAGGAGACAATTAAAATATTTTATGCTAAATAATTTAGTTTTCAAGAATAAACATTATACCTTCACATTTCACGAGGTCGTTATATTATTGGGGAGATAAAACGACTTCTTTCATCAGAGTTAAATGCCGTTCGATATTTTCCCCAAAATAGAGAGCGGCTTTTTATTTTCATACAGGTAAATTATTGGTTGGATGTTTTTCTCCATCCACTTAAAAAAGGAGATGTATTTAATTATATGTCATATGTACAAAGTGGGTTTGCCAAGAAATATTGGGTATCTCGACTAACACCCATTCAAATAAACTCAAATCTTAATTTAACCATTATCTGCATTTTTAAAATAAAACAAATAAAATAATTATGGCACTCATAGCAATGGTTACATATGATACGGAACAAAATGGCCGTACAGACTTTACAAAGAAAACAATAGAAAGTCTTGAAAAAACAGTTAACTGGGATAAACATAGATTGATTGTTGTTGACAATGGGAGCTGTCGCGAAACAATTTCTTTTTTACGGCAATTAGATAAAATAGCCAAGTGGCATTTGGAAGGTAATGCCGGCAATATTGGTATACACATACCAAGGTTTTCGGCGATATTTATTGACAAAAATATAGGAACAGCAGAAGCTATCAATTTTGGATGGCAGTATCGCAAACCGGGCGAACATTGCATTAAGATAGATAACGATGTTGTTATCCATCAACCGAGATGGGCAGACGAGATGGAAGAAGCAATCAGGCGCATGCCTTCTATTGGTCAAATAGGATTAAAGAGAAAGGATCTTATTGAAAGTCCTGATCGAAGTGACTTCTATAAATCCGAATTAATGATGTTGCCCCATGCTCCGGGTGAATCATGGATTATTGCAGAAAAGTGCAACCACATAATGGGGACCTGTGTTATGCATTCATCAGCTTTGCTTGATAAGGTAGGGTATCTTAAACAGCCAGGTATATATGGTTTTGATGATAGCTTTATGAGCCTCAGAAGCCAATTGGCTGGCTTCTGTAATGTATTCCTGCCACATATTCCTATTGATCATATTGATCCCGGGAATACGCCTTATCAAAAATGGAAGGAAGCGCACGCAGCAGAACATTGGCAGCAATATCAAAAAGATGTTCTTGATTATCGCACCGGCGTAAAATCTATTTATTACAATCCCTTCGAAAATGGAGAAACCAACAATTGAGAGTAAACGCATATTCAATATGATTGGTCTTTTACTGATTAAATGTAAGATGCGAAAGATAATTTCCATAGAAATAGTAGAACATGCGCGTCTAACTAATGGTAGTTATAGCATAATTTCTATTCCAACTTATGAAATTACTGAATGGTTTGCTCTTAAAATATTGATATTTCCATTCTTTCGGATTTCTAAAAAGAGAATAGTATGAAGGCCAAACTAATAATGACTGCTACAGACGTGAATAACCCTGGATTTCTTCAATTGAAACGATCATTGGATCATTTTGGATGGGATTATGTAGTGTTAACCGGCAACTATCAGGCATATGGCAGTAAAATGGTTAATGCCTACGAGTTTGCTAAACAAACGGATTGTACTCATCTATTTATTGTGGATGCGTATGATGTGTTTGTATTGGGCACAATGGATCAGGCTTTAGATAGAATACCCGATAAGGATATTATCCTATTTAATGCAGAAAAGGGGTGTTGGCCCTTTAGTGAATGGGCATCACTTTACCCGGAAGTACAAAGCCCATGGAAATATGTAAATGGAGGTGCTGCCTTTGTAAGCGTTCCTTTGTTTATTGAAATGTTTGAGAGCAATCCAATCCGGGATAATGATAATGACCAGATAAATCTTGCACAGTTCTTTTTGAGCCAAAAATTCAATTTTAAGCTTGACAATAATTGCGATTTGTTTCAGTCGATAGCTTTTGAGCATCCAGATGATTTTGAGTACCTCCATGGCAAGCTTATTAATAAATGTACCTATACACATCCGTTAATAATCCATGGGAATGGTCGCACGGAGATGCATAAGATTTATGAACTACTTTAATTAAAATACTATGCAATGTTTCAAAAAAGGGCAGGTGATAAAAATGGATGTAGCGGAGCGGTCCCATGTAACAACACCATATTATGTTGAGATAATATATTTTGACGAGAAAGCATCAAAAGAGGGAGATCTAATAATGATCACATCCATACCAGGACAACATGAATGCAAAATGATACTTGGCAATAATTGGGATTATCATCAAAAGAGAATGACCATAATAGGAGATAAATCTAAATATGGGTTTTTATTATACAATCAAATCTTTAGATAATATGATTCCAGATAGCTTTAACAGCCTCGAAGAGATACAGGCAGCGTGGGAAAATACAGAAGATGTGCACCGGCACATCAATCTTACACTAACAAAACAGATGAATGATGATTGGCAATTAATGATACATCGTAACTGGGTAGAGGCCAATATATGGGGCTTTGGTGAACGATCCTTTCATTGGATGTGGAAGCTAATTGTTGATAAGATGCCAGATAAATTCTCATTCCTTGAAATAGGTGTATTCCGTGGACAGGTATTATCACTCCTTAGAATGTTGGCCATGATGCAACAAAAGAAGGCTGAAATATATGGCATTACGCCGTTAACGAGTGACGGCGTTGGCTGGGAGAGTAATTATAGGGAGGATGTTGCTAAAATACATGCAGAGTTTAGTTTGCCATTAACATACGAACTAATAGAAGGGTATAGTACGGATGCGGGCATTATCGAAAAGGCAGCATCATATGCACCTTATGACATTATGTACATTGATGGCGGCCACGACTATGATGTAGTTAAATCAGACCTGCAGCACTATCCTACAATGGTTAAATTAGGTGGCTACTTGGTAATAGATGATAGCGCTAATAAATACAAATTACCAGAAGGATATTTCCCTGGCATTGCAGATGTGAGCCGCGCAACAGATGAGATACTACCCAATGAATCATTTAAAGAACTATTCAATGTGGTTCATAATAGAATATTTCAAAGAGTAAAATAATCCATTTGAATAATGAATAATAATTGGCAACATCTTAAAAGAGGTGATATTGAAATTAATCATAGTGGTAGTGCTTCTCAATTTGGGGAACCTCCCTATTGTATATGCATTTTATCTCATTACCCACCTGAAGGGGGATATCCTAATAGATTAAGATTTTGGTATGATGCTGATGATCGAAAACTTCATGATGGCCATCATGAATATGATATTGCCATATTCAAAATGAAGCCAAAGAAACCTATCAATGGAAATTAATTCATTTGCACAATGAATGTACTACTATTCTACCCAGACCCCAATAATGCCGTGTTCTACCACAGGCTTACGATGCCATTCTCTTATCTGAATGGGCATAATGGCATTCAGGTAAAGCATAATCCTGGCACGCGCATGACTAACGCAGATTTAGAATGGTGTGATGTATTGGTAATAAGCCGTTGTATTGATAATCCAGTTGAGGAGATAGAAGAGGTAAGAAAAGCATTTGGGTTTAAACTTATTGCTGATTTTGATGATCATTATGATTTACCACAAAAGCATATCTCATATCATTCACCTCTTACAAAGAAAGTTCGGGAACAACAAATAGCTATTGCTGGTATTGCCGATCAGGTTTGGGTTACAAATACCAGGTTAAGGCAGCAATTCTGGAAGTATAATGAGAATACTGTTATCATCCCCAATGCCTTTCCTTTTGGCGAAGGGCAGTTTAAACCAGCTTACGAAGAAAGTGAACGTATTCGATTCTTTTACGCGGGAGGGCGCACGCATCAACATGATATTGAATTGCTGGAGAAAACCTGCATATCACTCCGAAAGAACGCTCAATTCAAAGAAAAGGGGCAGATGATATTAGCGGGGTATGATGAAGGAAGCGATACGAGGCACCCACAGGGCAGATTAGAGATCAAAAGCTATTGGGATGCAATGGAAGATGTTTGGAGCGGAAAACGGCCTAATTCACCCCATTTTAAGCGCCTGTGCAAACTGCCTGTGCAAAATTACATGGACCTATACAACCAAGCAGATGTGGGCTTGGTCCCATTGGAAGACAACCTATTTAACCGCTGTAAAAGCAACCTTAAGATATTGGAATGTGCGGCCAAGATGATACCGGCTATTGTGAGCAGGGTAGATACCTTTACAGACAATAATCCACCAGTTAAATGGGTGGATAAAGAAAGCGATTGGGAGCGCCATATAATGCACTATCTTAACAATCCTATGGAAATCATTGAAGATGGGAAATATCTACACGAATGGGCTATTAAGCATTATAATTTGAAGGATACAAATGAATTGAGGTATAGAGCTATGCGATCTACCAAGGTTAAAGGAGAAGGCATAAAGGGATTAGAATGCCAATATTTACATCAATTTATAAATGTGAGTATATGATACAACCATCTGAATTAAGAATAGGTAATTACGTGTTGCATAATGGTGTTATGAGACAGATAGCATCATTTGACGCCTTAAGAGATGTACCGGGCACGGACTATAATATACCTGTTGCTTTCCCTTTATACTTAAAGGATGGCAGATTACAGGGTTATGATCATAAATGGCTTTCTGATTGCGAACCTGTGCCATTAACAATTGATTTACTGAAGGTTATTAAAGATGAAGCGCAGTGTAAAGAATTGGGGAAGTATGTTAAATCAGTTGAGTGTTGGGATGAAAAGGGTGAATTGAAAGCATGGAGCTTGGCAATACTATCAAACGATAGAATCATTAAGCATCTGCACCAATTGCAGAATTTATATTTCGCATTGACTGGCGAAGAATTAATAATCTCATTATGATACCTATCAAAGCAAACATAGATGGCGCCGAAGTGAATGTAAATGTATCCTTTGGAGGATTAAATATATGTGAAAGCTGCAATGATGTTGTTAAAGAAGCGTTGGCTGAAGGATATCCCTTTGCATTATATGAGGGCAAAAATGGTATAGTATTGTTTCCCGAGGAATTGACTTGTTTGATATATGTAAATGGCAAATTAGAACAAACGGAAACATTCCCTGACTATAACTCTTTCATGGCTCGATTAGGCATAGCTGCTATGGTTTATAAGGATGCGTATTGCATTAAAGCTAAAATAAGATCATATCAGGCGCCAATAGGATTAAAATTTTAATTATGATAAAAGTATTTCTTTCCGAAGAAAGCGTAGAAGCTATTCAATGGCTCGTAAAATCCGAGCGCTTGGATATTACAAATTGGGGCAGATTGATGCATGATAAGGATAAGGAAAGTTTCTGTATGATTGATATCTATCGTAAAGTAGTGGATAGGCCTGATGGCTTTAACCAAGATAAAAGGTATGATTTAACGAAACTATCGTCCGAATTAAATTCAGCATTGTCTTTTCATAATGATCAGAATAAAGAGCAATTGGACAGTAATCAATTATATCAAATAGAAGCTTTCGAATCACGAAGTAGGAAAATATACGATAGGTCTAAAATGAATGAGACCGAATTTGAATCATCTTGGTATTATGAAATAAAGGGAGGTATTCCTTGGCAGATATTAATTGTGAAGCGACTACGTGATAATAAAATGTTTTCTATAGGAGAGGATACTTCTAAAGGTAAGATTACTGACTTTAGTATTAATGTAGGCATTGACCTGGCAGTTATGTTTAAGGGGGCAAATTTTCCTGTCGCCTTATCTGAAGTTTAAAAATATTTTGCTAAAACATTTAGCAATCCGAATTTAATTGTACTTTTATCAAAGAATGGCAGATGAAAAGGAAAACTTACAGCCCATTAAATGTGTGAATTGCGGGAAAGTAATATTCTACGCAAAGATCGTTATAGGTGCAGTAAGTGTTCCGTGTCCGAGGTGTAATACGATTAATGATGTATCCGCCACTAGTAAAAATAAAAATGAGGGTCGTGGTTTTCAGGATCGCCTAAACTTAACCACCAAGGGAACCCCGGCGTAACGTAAAAAAAAATTAGAACCCCAAATAAAGAGGGTCAGCATTATCAGAAATGGTAGTGCTGACCCTCTTTTCATTTTACCCAAATGAAAGCATACCAGACAAAGACGTTTAACCTTAAAGCATTAGATGTTGATACCGCTACAAAGCAGGTAAAAGTAGCTATTGGCCAATTTGGAAGCGTTGACCTGGATAAGGATATGCTAATGCCGGATTCGGCAATAAAGACAGTTGCAGAGCGGGGGCCAAAAGGTAGTAATGAAATATGGCACCTGGTTGATCACCGCGCCTCACTTGCCACCAGTGCCTTATGTAAGTTCTCCGAACTCTATTGTGATAAAGATTACATCGTTGGTGTTTCAAACTATAAGGATACAGCCTTATGGCGTGATCAGATATGGCCACTATATGAAGGTGGTGATATTAACCAACATTCTATTGGGTTCACTGTTGTAAAGGATCAGATGAAATCTGATTACAACGAAATACAGGAGATCAAACTATGGGAAGGATCTGCTGTATTATGGGGTGCCAATCCTAATACGCCCACTCTGGATGTATTTAAATCCCTAACAAAAGAAAAACAGGCAGAAGAGATAACAGATCGTTTTAAACGCCTTCGTAAAGGCTTCAAAAGTGATATAGAAAAGAGCCTGCTTCTTATCGAACTCAAGCAATTAGAGCAAATCTACATTGATACTCTCGCAAATAGCACTCCTGCCGCCGAAGAAGCACAGAAGCCGCTCGCAACCGACTTCAAACAACTTTTTTCAAACTTATCAATCATTGAATAATGAAATTCAGGATTAAAACCGAAGGTCTAACCGGTGAAAGTTTAGTTTTCGCAACGCAACTTAATACAGCGTTTGAAGCTATACCAGAAGGCCTTTCAAAAGAAGATATCTCTGCGGAGATCAAGAAATCATTTACCGGCTTCTTTAATGAAAAGGGAGAACAGGTTTTTGATACAAAGGCTTTCCAGGATACAATGACAGAAACAGTTAAGCAATTAAAAGAGCTTAGCGAAGATTTCGATGCATACAAAAAGGCAGCTGGCAAGCTCCGTAATAAGCATTTCGGCGATTATAAATCATTTGGAGAAGTATGGATGGATGAGTTGGATAATAACATGAAAAACATTGAGAAAGGACAACCTTTCGCAATGACATTGAAGAAAGTTGACGCAATGACCGTGAAAGCGGCTGCAGCGGATATGACCAATACAACTTTTGGCGGTGGCTCTTCTATTGCGATTCCTACTATTCGCCCCGATGCTATTATTAAACCTGGTCAGGCGGTTAAGTTCCGTGATCTGGTAGATGTTGTACCAAGTGCAACAGGCCTATACTGGCAGCATGCGGAAAACGGCTCAAATGGAGGCTTTGGCGTTCAGGTCGAAGGTCAGGCAAAGAACCAGATCGATTACAATTTCCAACGTGAGGTTTCAAACTGCGATTACATACAGGGGTATGCACGCCCATCCAAACAACTGTTACAGGATGTGCCTTACCTCCAGATGACGCTGCCTCAGTTGTTATTGAGGGATTTCTTCATTAAAGAAAGCCAGGTATTCTATGCCTCATTAACAGCCGCCATTGGTTCTTCTACTTCTACAGCAACCGTTAACTACGATCAGGTAATTGATGCTATTGCTGCTCAGGAAGAATTAAACTTCAACGTTACCGGCGTTGTTGCCCGTCCTTCTGCATTTGCGAAAATGCTGAAAACAAAAGGTAGCGGATCTGGCGAATATACTTACCCTCCTGGTGTTGTGATTCCTGAAACAGGTCAGATCACATTCCAGGGTATTCCTCCTTTCAAGGCAAACTGGGTAGACCCTGCTAAGGCAATTATAGGCGATTGGGATTATGCCCATATCGTACAGGCAGAGGATATTTCTATCCGGTTCTTCGAACAGGATGTAGATAACGTAACAAAGAACAAAATAACCGTATTGTGCGAAGCCCGCGAAGGTCTGGCTATTGATTTAACCAGCGCATTCAGTCTTACACAGTTCGCTTATGCAAATGCATAAGAGTTGAAATAATAAACATAGGGTAGGTGGTCAAAACTGCCTACCCTTCTTTTAATATGGCAAAACAGAATGCTATACTACTCTGCGATTTAACAGAAATATCTACCGGTAACGAAATAGTTACTCTGGCAGATGCAAAGTTCTTTGCACGGGTTGGTAATACTTCTGAAGATGCTGTTTTTACCGGTTTAATACCAGCTGCACGCCAATGGATTGAAGCCTATTTGAACAAAAGCATTACAGCTAAAAATATTGTCTGTCAGATTTATCAGGATGGCACCTTCCCACAATTATTGCCATATGGGGATGTGACAGATAATAATGTAACGGCAGTTTCATTCAGGCCATTCAATCTTACACCATGGACGGATATTACGGCCCAGCGAAATACTTATTGGGAGATAGATGACCTAAATAAAGGGGCCTTTCTATCGCAACAACCAGGATTTTATCGGATTTCTTATACTACTACGCCGAATCTTACGTGCCTGCAGCAATTGCAGACTGCAATAAAGCAGATGATAGTGTTCCTATATGAAAATAGGGGTGATCAACAGTTATACCAGGTAGGAGATGCAAGAGAAGCAACGCGAGTGGTTCCTGATATCATTAAACATACCCTACAGGGATTAAAAGAGAATACATCATGGTTCGGGTAGGCGCTTTGAATAAATATATCCTGTTCCAGGTGCTGCAAACGGCGCCGGATGGAGCCGGTGGTCAAACCGAAACATGGGTAGATGATGGGAACGTATGGGCGCAACAAAAGGCCAATAATAGGATTGTTGATACATATGAAAATGGAGTTCCTACGAACAAGGTTGGTTATGACTTTTTCATCCGGCAGGTTGATAAAACACCAAATCCTATAACAGATCGAATTATATATGATGGCATATCATATAACATCGTAGGATTATCAGAGGTCTTTGAAAGCGATAAAGCACGTTACTGGAAAATTAGTGTAATTCAGAATTATGCTAGTAATGATACTGGAGGTGGTAGTAATGGTAGTACCAATTGGATATCTTTCGAATACGACCAGGTAACTGGTAAAATAACATTTATTAATGGTACGGGTACAGATCTTACGCAGGTTCAATTATTAAACCCAGATAACCCACAATTTGGGTATGTCAGTAGTGAAGGAATTGCACCAAGCGTAGGGGCTTTCGATGGAGATAATATTATTGTTCCTTTCTTTTCGCCCGGACCTGTTTTAATGAAATGGAATCGTTGTTTACCACAGCCCTTATTTACACCAACAACTGAGGTTGCAAGCGGCACTATAGATGTACAAAGATTTTCGCAAAGAGATTTCAATTTGGTTATAAATGAGACGCAAACAAGTATAAAGCAAATTGATTTTCCAGTAATACCTATAAACATTGAAGGTGATAATTTAAGTATTGCAAATAATATAGACGAGTTGATAGATATATGGGGGAATGACCCAATCAATGCATCCAGAATCATCATTTTATCTCATAGTCAATTCCCGGTATTTGGAGATGCTCAGTATTATTTGATAAAACTTGATTTAGTAGACCCATTAAATCCATGGGGGTTTTCGAATATAAATGCAATTAGAATATAATGGCAGGAGGATTTACAGTTAACGTAAAAGGATTGGATGCAGTTTTATCCCGGCTGGATACAATGAAATCCAATATTGCCAAAGAGGTAGATGCTGTTATCGATGCCAATGCTGAGGAAATTGCCGGTAATGCCCGGCAGGATGTACCGCATGACATTGGACAGCTGGCGAATTCGATAAGCGTGGATAGGTCTGTCGGTTTTCTGAAGAGAAATATTGTAGTGCAGAAGTTCTACGCAGCCTATGTGGAATTTGGAACTGGGGAGTATGCTGCAGAGTATGTAGCAGGGTTGCCGGCAGAGCTTCAGACCTACGCAATGACATTTTTTGTAAACGGTAAGGGTAGAATGAGGGCAGCACCCTTTTTATACCCAAACCTGATAAGGCAAAAGCCTATTATAATACAGGATTTGAAAGACGTTCTGAAATCGAAATAACATGGAAGTCGGTACAGCATTGAGGGCGGCATATTTCAATAAGATAAAGGCATTAACATTTAATAGTTTGGCCGTAGTTGTATTTGATGAGGATAGTGTAATTAATAATCCTCCATCGCCATATTGCCAGTTGAGTACCCAAACTGAAATGCAGGTGTTACTGGATGATCGATTTGTATGGGATTGTACAATACTTGTTAAAACGGTTGGGTTTGGCTCCCTAACAGTAGGCAAGAAACCGTCGGAAGATCTTGGAGAATTGATCAAAAAGGCGGTAATAGGCATAAGATCAAGCCCATTAACTATAGATGCCGCATTTAATATTATCACAGGCACATTGTTAAGTGATAATACCAGCAACCAAGACGTAAAGGATAAGATATATGTAACCAAATTATATCGTTATCATCATTATATCGAAGAACTTAATTAGTCACTTTATAAACTCAAAATAATGAGCAAATTTCAAGGGCAACAGGTCTATATTGATTATAGTGTCAATGGAGGCACAACCTGGAAATTATTAATGAGCACCACAAAGAAGGATTGGAAGAATGCAACGGATTCGTTGGATGCTACCAGTGATACCAGCCCAAATAATTTCAAAGAAATGTTGCCATCTCGTATGACTCCTACATTAAGTGTGGAAGGGTTTAGCGAGTTCGCGGCAACATCTTCAGGCAATGGGTCTTACCTGGAATTACAATCAATGCAGCTTGCACAAACCAAATTCCTGATCAGGGTTGTAGATGATAATACAACACCTGTAAACCGGACTATACACGGTGAAGTATTTGTAAAAGAATTGAGTGAGAGCTATGAAACAAGTAAACTGGTAACCTTTAAGGTTGATTTTGAGTTTACGTTCGGGTTCTCGGTCTAAAACATTAACTATGAACGGATATGTAGAAATTACCCTCGGTGGCAAACCGAGGGCTTTAAAGTTTAATATGCACGCCATAGAGATATTATCAACCAAGGGGCAAACACCTGAAATTGATAATGATGGAAATGTTGTGCAGAAGCCAGAGATAAAAGAAAGTGATACAAAAATGTTTCAGCTTTCCTGGTACATATATGCCGGATTGTGCGGGCAAAAGCTTGTTTCTACAGCTGGGGTAAAACCAGTATGTGATGAAACATTTGAAGAAATTATGGATATGTGTGATGAGTGTTTAGGTGATGGAACATTTTCTACAATTTATGCACAAGTATTGGCTACGTATTACAGCAGCAAGCCTATGCAGGCCTTGGTAAAAAGGAACTCCGAAAATTCAGTGACAGAAGAAGAAAAAAAAAATTAGACGGTTCGGATACCTGGCAAACAGTGCATGAATATGCTTTTGGTGTGATGGGCCTATCTCCCCTGCAGTATTACGGCATGACGGAAAGTGAATACCTGGCACAGTGTGAAGGGTTTAAGCGCCGGGAATTGGGGGAATGGGAACGCACTAGAATAATAGCGTATACAATTCATGTACACAACGCCAAAGACCCCAAAAGGATAGAGGAGTTTATGCCTCTCACCAAGGAAGAGCGATCAATGGGCCTTACTCCCGAGAAGATGATGGATATATGGGAACAACATAAAAAGAAAAGCAATGGCAGATGAAGGCTTAGTATTTAGTATAGGAGCAGACACAGACCCTTTAGAACAAGGGTTGAAAGATGCTAAAAAGGTCGTAGAAGACTTTAGTGGCGCTCTTGAAGGCGCTTTGGCAGAAGCTACACAACAATTAGGGCAACTAAATACTAAGCTTGAAGGATTATTATTTGAAAAAGCTTTTGGTGATGGTAGTGCTAATGCCAAACAACTTAATAAGGATATTGCTTTAACAAAATTGCAAATATCCTTGATTACAAAAGAAGTAAAATCATACCAAGATGCACTTGATTCCAGTTCGTCTAACTCATTTGCACAAAAGACAGAGGCGCAGACTAGCGCACAATTAGCATTTAACCGAGTAATAAGAGATGCCCATTCTCTGACTTATTCAATGACTCGAGGTATATCTGAATTGACTTATGCATTGCCAAATCTCGGCTCAAAATTGGCCGAAGTAATAGAAGAAACCGGTGGATGGAAAAATGCCCTAACTACAATTAGTGCAAGTATTTTTAATTGGCAAACAGCTCTTTTCGCTGTAGGTACTGCTATTGCCTTTTGGGTGAAAGGTCATAAAGAAGCAAAACAGGAAACGGACAAATTTGCAGATTCTATTGCCAAAGAGCAATTAAGCTTTATGGAGGTAGCTTCTGTAGTGACTAATGCTAATGTGCCATTAAATGAGAGAAAGGTTGCACTCACTCAGTTAAAAAATGAATATGGGAACTATCTGCAGGGGCTCTCTGATGAACAAATATTAGCAGGTAATTTAGGCAATGCATATGAAAAGATAAATAATGCACTTGTTTCCAAGCTTATTCTGCAAGCTGGAGAAGAAAAGCTATTACCATTAATCAAACAGCAATTAGCTCTGCGGCAAAAGCAAGGTGATTTGGAAGCGGATGCAGCCAGAGGTGCCGCAATTAATGCTGCGGATATTGATAGGGCTAATAGAGCACATATTGCCAGTGTAGGAGCGATCAAAGCAGCCGGTACTGGCGCGGCGACAGAATTGAAAAAGGTTAATGCCGAATTGGAGGCGATTGGAATTAAAATAAAAAATGAATTTGGCTCATTGCAATCTCTTTTGCAAGATACAGCTGGACTAACATACAAGCCAGACAAAAATAGCGGGAAATCAGAAGAGGAAAAGGAAATAGACATATTAAAGCAACTCAGTAAGCAATTAGCTGCACTTGATGAACAACAGAAGTCCTTTGGGGGTAATCTTGACCCCAAAAGGATAGAAGTGTATAATGAGGCACTAAAGAAGTTATTTACTGTGGGCGCAACAGGGGAATCTGCATCTGTAAAATTTGTAATTGGGGAAGAATTGCCAATACAACTTCGAAATGCTATCCGTGAAATGCAGGCTGAAGCAAGAAAAGAACTATCAAAGGATAATATAACTGCTCCTATTGAGGTAAAGCTTCCTGTTATATTCAATCTTACTCCCGACCAGGCAGCATTAGCACATCTATATCGTCAATTAAATCGGGATGAGATGTTAAAAATACTCAAAAAAGCCGGCGTTAAGAATATTACTGCAGATGGTATAACTGTACCAGTTAATCCTTATATAAGTGATGAAGCATTAACAAAAGGGTTCGTAAAATGGCAGCAGGACACGGAAGCCCAAACTGCTCGAATGACTGCATCAATCAAAAACTATATTGTAAATGATATAGGTGGTGCTTTCAACGATGTATTTACTACAATACTAGAAGGTGGTGGTAATGCGATTGAAGAATTCGGAAAGGATATTGAAAAACTTATTGTAAAGCTAGTTGCCGCTGTTGCCGAAGCGGCATTATTATCATTGATATTAAATGCAACTGGATTAGGAGCAGCAGGAGGGTTTACATCAACCTTTAAAAATCTTGCATCTACTTTCAAAATACCTGGTTTTGCAACAGGTGGTGTTGTTCCATCAGGGTATCCTAACGATACATATCTAGCCCGATTAAGTTCTGGAGAACGGGTAGTAACTCCTGGACAAATGAATGCTATGCGTAATATGGGTGGAAGTGGCGATAGCGGTGGTACATTAACAACACGCATAAGTGGGAATGATCTGGTAATTATTTTAGATCGGGCCCAAAGGAGCCGCGTAAGAAGCTATTAATGGCATACGGACTAGCATATTCGATACCCTTTAAGACTTTTGATAATGATAACGGTCTAGTGATCCTTTCACAAAAGGATTATGTAGGCGCCAGTGGCGAGTTAACTGGCGGAACTTCTCCTGTAATTATTCAATACAAGAGTGGAGATTATTATGCAAATGATGCGATTAGAGGGTGTGAAGTACAGATAAACTATTACAATGAAGGAGATGCTCCACTTTCAACATTCGCCAGTAATGATGATAATGAATGGAAGGTAGATGTATACTTAAATAATGAACTGAAATTTACCGGATTCATCTCTCAGGATGATTGCCGGGAGGATATGTTATCAACGCCTTACCTGGTTACATTAACTGCAACAGATAGTTTAGGACTTCTAAAAGACCTTTATTTCACTGATCTAAATGGAGATATTGTTTATTCGCAATTAACGTTGCTTCAATGCTTTCAATACATACTTACTCAAACCGGGTTATCAATACCTGTAAATATCTTTTGCAATATTTTTGAAACAGCAACTAATAATCGATATGTAAATCCGGCAAACGAGCCATTTAGCCAAACAAAAATAGATGCGCGAATGTTCCTGCTTACTTCTGAATCACAGCAGGATATTAATAGTTCACTTAACCCTGTACAGTTGAGCGATATTGTACAGGATTGCTATACAGTTCTACAGAATATATTAGATGCCTGGAATTGTACAATCTTACAGGCAAATGGTCAATGGCATATTATCCGTTGGATTGAATTAAAAGACTACAATAATGTAATTCCTGGTACTAGGTACGATGAGAATTTCAGCAATCCAATATCGGTTGATTTATCCCCTAATGTAAAAAGCATAGGCATAGGCCAGCCAATTAAATTTATTGGCGCAACTCAACAACGATATTTATTCAGGGCTAATAAATACATAAAACTTCAATATAATTATGAACAACCTGCAAAAATTATATTAAATGACGATTTACAATCACTCGGTGGATTAATTAGCACAACTACGACAGGAACAGGTACCGCATTGAAGACTTTTAAAAATTATGTTTGGAATGACTGGACAATAGATCCTAGCACTGGCACAACGGCCGTGATAAGAGTCACATATGATTATCTTGGACTTGAGATTGATCGATATGGAGTAATAGCCGGTGGTAGTGGAGGGCAAATAAGTGCTGTATTAGGGTGTACTCCCTTTAATGTAAATAAGGGTGATAGATTTACTATATCATTTGATTTTATTACAAGCGATTCAGAATCTGGGACCTCTAATATTATTTTCAATTTCAAATTGACTGATGGAACAAATACTATGTATTTGAAAACACCCGGAACAGGATTACCAGCTATATGGGCCACATCGCCAGGTGTTGTTTATACAATAACCGATAATACAAACATTTCTCATACTTTTTCTGTTGATGCTCCCGCTATACCTTTTAATGGCAAGCTTACAATGTATTATACCCAGTCTTCTTTTAATAATCAGGAAACACAGTATAAGGGATTATCTCTAAGATATACAAGCTATGTGCAAGGAGAAGTTCAGATCATTGGGCAATATCATCAGTCTACAGCGCCCTATACAACAAAGAAATTCCTGAATAAACAGATTTATCTGGACGATTCCCCCTCTTACAATATTAAAGGAGCAATGTTGTTACCAGATGGGTTAACACCCACAAAACGTTGGTTAAAGTGGATAAATTATCAGCCAAGCGATTTCAGTTTTATTCAATTAGGATCATTATACTTGGGAATAAAATATAATGGGCCTGGCACAGTAAAAACATCTGTATATCTGGAAGTAGTAGGCGCCCCGGGATATTTCATTCTTATGCCATGGGGTAATCCATCTGTTACTTTTGCAGGGGCGGGACTTCCCAATTTATCTGCATCTGGCGGCTATACTATATCAGTTTCTTTTTCTCCCGGGGATGCCGGCGGCTATCAGTTTGGCTTTATACAGAAGCTTGATATGATGTTTCTGACTGATAATTTCCGTGTAAAAATAGATGGTAGTTTTCTAGGCATAAAAAACAGAGATGGCTTTATGGCTATGTTCAATGTATTCCAGTTGGATGAATTGCCAGGGGTTTACTTTATTCTTGGGCAGGTAGCGTTTGATTTGGCTAATAGTCAATGGACAGGCACACTTGAAGAGTTCTGGAGAGATTCAGATAATTTTGATCCCAATCAATTTGCTAATATTTTTAGTTACCTTTATCAGCAATAATGAGTACCCCTATACTTGGTAAAGATATAATCCTATATATCTCGAAATACAATCCTATTTCGAGTGGGTACGACGATTTACCGATCGCCGCGGGAAGAGATGTGGAACTAAATCCTGTTCGTGATGCTTTAGAGTCAAGCTCAACTGAAAGTGGTAAATACCGTGAATTCATAAAAGGTAAAATATCGCATCTATTAAATATTGGTGGCCTTCAAAGTTTCTCACAAAGCAATTATAACATAGATGATTTCTATGATGCCACAATCGATGATAGCCTTTATTTGAATTTCAGTTTTTCGGCTACAGACGGGTTCTTTACAACAACATACACCGGTAAAGCTATTATTACCTCTCTTTCTGAAAGGCGAAGCTACAATGATATCGCTACGTACGACATACAGATGCAGGTAACCGGTGAGGTAATAAAGACTAAAACAGGATCTTCCTTGCCTTATTACTGGGGGATTTCTGATACTCAATTGTTACCGGCCGATATAGTCAATTTGATCGTTACGAATCAGGCAAATACTGTTAATGCAAGCAGTACGGCGCCAATTGTTATACCATGGGAAGCTTATACATGGAAATGGCTTTGGTTTGCTTATCCAGCTTCTGTACCTAGCAAAGTGGCTTATTATGTAGATGATTTTAATTCTGCTCCTATTGGGACAGTGTACGATTTATTTGGCCCGGAAGACATTGAGAGTGTATCAGGCGATGATTATAAGATAGAGCAAACTAATTACCCAACTATAACCAATAACGATTTAATGAAACTTCTATGAGTAAGCCATTAAACGACAATATCAGGATGGTTGGGCCAAAGCCACTGGATGATAAATATTATAATGGCCTCATTCCATATACTTCTACCGGTCAGGTTAATTCGTTAATCAATCCAAATGATAGGTATAAGGGGCTTACTGTATTAGTTGGAAATGATGAATTCTGGTATTATCAAGGCATTGCAGATGGCAACCTAGTAGCAAAGCCGGTTAATAGTGGTGGTAGTTTTAGCGTGAGCAGAGAGAAGTTTACAGTGACTTCCGTAAGCCCAGATGGAACTACAACGGTGGTGGGTACAATGATTGGCGTGACGTTTAATAAAATTGTTGCTATTCAACGTGGGCAATCTGTTTTCCAGGATATTGGTCAAGCGGGTACACCATCGCAAATTGGAGATTGTGTGTTCATATCTGCCACAGGGCAATTGATTGTAACCCCAAATGAACAATTGCAGCCGGGAGAGATATTGACATTTGTTTATTTAAACTAATATATTTTTTGTTTATTAATGCTAAATTATTTAGTAATGAAAAGATGGTTATTTTTAATAGCGTTATTATCATGCTTCTCTTCTTTTTGTCAAAGTGATTCTGCTAATTATATCCGGAATAATAGCAAAATAAGGTATAAGGCAATATGGGCAGATAGTTCGATAACTCTTGGACTATTCAGGATAATGGCCACAGATTCTATTTCTACAAGAGCCTATGCCCGGCATTATGCAGATAGTGTAGTGGCAATAGGAGGAGGTAGTTCAAAAAATGCTGATAGTCTACAGCACATAATTGGGACCGCATATATGAAGTATGCAGATAGTGCCACGATGCTGATGGCTTATAGGATAGCAATAAACAGTCGATTGAAATATACAGATACCGCAGGCATGTTAGCAGCTTATGCAACTGCGATTAATCTGCGAATGAAATATACTGATACTACAGCTATGCTTGCTGCCTATCAAACTTCTTTAAATGGGAAACAGGCGCAATTAAATGGTACAGGTTTCGTGAAAGTATCTGGAACAACTATCACTTACGATAATTCTAGTTATTTAACTATAACAAGTGCAGCCAGCACTTATTTTCCTTTAATTGGGGGTTCTATTACCGGTGGCACAGGAAATGGATTTGTAGGATTCCCAACGCAATCAACAGACCCAACAACAATTACGGGTCAAACTTTATTATATCGGCCACCTTCAGGCCTGGGATTTTTTGCATTGCGTCATAGTAATGGATTCATCAGCTATTTGAATTCCTCAATAACAGCCAATCGAACATGGCGATTCCCTGATAGTACAGGTACAGTTGCTTTAACACAGAATATACCGGCTGTCTTCAATCAGTATGCACAGGTATGGGTAGACACGCTTGGCAATGATGCAACTGGACAGGTAGGAAATGCGGCCCTACCTTTTAAAACAATAAAGGCAGCACTGGGTGCGACTACAACACCTTTTATTGGTAGGGTTGTAAATATTGGATATGGAACATTTACTTCACCAGATACATTCAACATAAGGAGTAACACCTGGTTTAGAGGTTCAGGAAAGCCGGTATTAAACAGTCAAATAAAAATTCCTTTTTTCGATAGCATAGCTATTTCTTCTCCCACAAAATTGGTCGGGGGAACTATACTTGATAGTACTCTTGCTTTATTTGGAAAGAATAACATTATTGTTACAGATCTCGGAATAGATGTGGGGGCTGATTGGAGTAATTCAAAAAATGGCGGTATTGCTGCCGATGGACTTGTTTCGGGACAATATTTCAATTTAGCAAATAATCCACCACAGGTTGCACAATCGGTTAATCCTCCGTATTATGGTATAGTAGTTGATCATGTTATTGTTTTGGGGAAAAGCCCCACATCTCCATTTCACGATTTCTTATTTGAAAATACATTCAACCCGATCATTTCTAATTGCGAAGCTTATAACAACATATATGGTTTCGTTTTCAAAACTATTGGCGGCACAATTACTAATCTGATAACAGCAGGGCATGACACGTCTCCATTAATATTTAAGAGCAACTTCTATGCACAGTGTACGGGTGTTACAATATCCAATGTGTATATATACAGTTTAACACCATGGGATACCGATGCGATGTGGCTTCAACCTGCTGACGCAGGATTTAATTTGTCTCGCCTTAAGATTAGTAATATCAATATTTATAAAACAAGACGTGGCGTATTGGGTGTAGCAGGACCTGCTAATATTGATGAATGTTCAATAGATGGCGTGAATATTACAAAAACGCAAGGGGATGCTTTTACCATGTCAAACTTTGTCAATGGTAGCATGAGAAATATTACGATTGATAGCTGCGGTGGACGCGGATTCGTAGATACATTAGGTAGTGATCATTTAGATGAAAACATATTTGCGAATAAATGCCAAACCGGCATAAGTATATCTGGCAATAACCCTTCTGGCCAGGTAATCGTTAATAATGTAACAGCTGTAAAAAATAGCATTAACAACTATGTTTTTGGAGCAAACACCATTTGGAGAACCATTGTAACTAACGGAGGTAATACTTCAGGTACCTATCCATATGAAAGCATTCCAAACGTCACAGCCAGTAAAATAGCTGTAGGAACCCCCACAGCCCAGGCATCTATTCAAAGTACAGGAACTTTATTTATTACTGGTGCTGCAAATGTTCCTTCCAGTGGCACTGGATTCTATGCTGATTATACAGGTTCTGTTGTTCAGCTTGGTGGGAATAATTTTGGTACTAATACACAGGTGCCAGGGCAGATTGGTTTTACTAATATCAAATTGTTAACTGGCACGTCTGGGGCTACCCCTGCATTATATGCTGAAACAGCAAGTGGCAACGGGAGGATAGGTATTAATACGCTAACTCCTTCTGCGGGGTTTGATGCTAATGTTTATGGTAGATTTAGTGGAGCTGCCAATGTCCCGATTACAGGAGCGGGATTAGAGTTTTTTTATCAATCAGATACATGTTATCACATTGCGTATAATAGGACAGATAATAGGTATATTAATCATGTATTCAATGGCCTTAATTATTTTTTCAGGACTAGGGGCAACAGAACGCCATTTCTAATAGACTCAACAACAAAGACTACAATAACTGCACAGTTATTCGTTAATAAGGATAGTACTATTAACGTATCCACCTTAGGTACTAATATGTTGGTTCTTCAGGATTCGGCTAATAACAGAATAGGAAGATCGGCACCTAGCGTATTGTATCCTAATTTAGATACAAGATACTTGCAGTCTTCAAACTCAGCCTTTGACAGCACTGCGAAAGCTACAGTATCTACTACTAATGCAACACCTACCACAATAATGACTATACCTATCCAGACCGGTAGTGTTTATTTTGTACAGTTTAGCACCGATGGTAATTCAGGTAGTGGATCAGCTGCTTGCGCGTTTCAACAAGTAGTTCTTATTAGAAATCCATCTGGCACGGCTGTCATTGCAGATGGTGGAACACAGAATATATTTACCCCTATGCAAGATAGCAGTTTGGGAACGACATCGGTTACAGCCTCAGTATCTGGAACCAATTTAATAATTCAGGTAACCGGTGTGGCATCTACTAATATTAATTGGAAAACTTCTATAACCATAAGAAAAGTATAAAATATGAAAAAGTCAATACTCCTTTTATTTATAATATCTACGATTAATAGTAAAGCTCAATTGTGGCAGGTAGTGACCAATCCTATTAGTAATTATTCCACTGTTACTATTACAAATACACCAGGTAGTTCATGGTGGAATTCAAGAATAATAATAAGTATGCCAGACAGTGGTAAAACCAATCATTTGTTAGAAAAGTGGAGTTTAGATTCTGAGTTAGTAAAGCCTAATTTTCATGGATCTGTTTATAGATCGTTGGTTCTAGACGATACCGGTAGAATAAGAGTTGATACCAATAGACCAGCATCTGCATATTCAACTTTAACTATAAATGGTAATACCCAAGATATATCTACTAATCGAACATGGAGTGTGGGAACTGTGACTAATATAGGATTAACATCCTCTGATTTTTCAATTTCTGGTTCTCCAATAATTAATTCAGGAAATATAACAGCAAATCTAAATACTTCAGGCGTAACTGCTGGAACATATAATGGCCCAGTTACAGTTAACAACAAAGGCATTGTGACAGCAGCCATAAATAAAACTGTTCATATTCCTTCAAGATCATTGTCTACAACTGGTACTAATAACACATTTACAATAAGCTCAACTCAAGATGCTATAGTAAGCTATACAGTTAATTTTTCAGCATCCCTTACGCTTACCACTTCCAATGGGCAAGTAGATTTAGATTATAGTTTGGATGGTGGTTCTACATGGATTTCTGTAGCTTCTGTATCTCAAGTGTTTGGGGCATCAATTACAATAACTACTAATCAAAATCAGGTTCTTTCAGGAGTTATACCGGCTAATGCATTGGTAAGAATAAATAGGAGCCAAAATACCAATTCTACACCAACATTAAGTACAACTAGACAACAAGAATACTATTAATAGCATGCAACATTTAATTGACATTTTCAAGCACTCGGATATGTGGCAAAAAATGGGAACAGTAAGCACGGCTTTCTTTGGGATACTCTCGTTTAATACTATTAATGCAATTATGCAATTTATATTCTTGATAGTGTCAATCGCATTGGGTATTGTAACTATACTCCATACCCAGGAAAAGCGCAAGGCTTTGCGCAAAGGGATGAAAGATGAAGAATAATTTATAAAACAAAAATCATGAAACAAAAAAACAGAGCAGCATATACGCTGCTATTATCGAGTCTCACACTTTTTATGTTGTGTATCTTTTGTAGCACGAAATCATATTCCCAAGGTGTAGCATTGCCTACAGATGGAGGTGTGAGTATTTTCAATTACTTACTTAATCTTATACCGGTTAAATGGCAAGGGTTGATATTTACTATCATCGGGATATTATATCTACTTGAGCAATGGCTGGCTAAAACAGACAGGTTTAAAGCCAATTCCACATTCCAGGTAGTTGGGAGCTGGATTACCGCATTAAATAACTGGATAAAAGGCAAAAGCACTATTATCATAATAGCCATGGCTTTAGTGGCCTTTTCTGCCTGTAAGGTAGCATATACCCCAAGATATGATGCCTCGGCGATCAGTCAGGTACATACGGAGGCGATTCTTACTGATAATATTTATACGGCCATACAATCCTCTTCCGATAAATCATTCGCTAGTTTTCAATTCCAATATCAGGCTGTGCAGATTGGCATTGATTCAATCCTGGTGAAGGATTCGACCCGAGCCCATTCGGCCACTTTAGTTGGTATGGTTAACCGTTTAAAGAAACAGTTGATCATATTCACTAACCAACATTGGGCTGCCGGTACATTAACCAATAGTCAGGCAGAAGCTAACCGGCTGGAATTGGCCGGCTTGTGGGGGGCAATATTGCGCATTGAATTATCCTATAAACAGTAAACCGCCCAAAAAGGCGGCTTAGGGCCGGGGGTGAGAGCTGTAAAACAAAATCAGTGATACAAAATAAAAAATTATTATGAAACAAACAATAGATATCAAGGGAATCATTGCCCGCGTGCAAGGATTACTCGAAGGCATAACAATAACCCGGCTTTCAGAAATACAAGCAACTGTGCAGACTTACTTGGTTGATACAGCAGGTAGACTGCAGGTAATCGTTAGCGGTCTGGCTGATGGTAGTATCCCGGAAAGTGATCTACCAATATACCTGCAGGCCGAAGAAGCCAACCTTATGACTATCCTTGATGTAATTAAAGAACAGGGGCTAATTCTCGCCGAGGAGGTTATAAATGGCGTTCAGGATCTGGCCGGCAACATCTTTACTTCGATTGAAATTCAACCGGTAGGATAGGATACAACTTTTTGGGAATATTTTTCACAACTTTCAAGCAATTTTTATGTCAATCAAAAATTATTATCCTGCATTGCCGGAGATACCCTATAAAAAGACGTCAATTGAGATGCCAGTAGTCGTTGCCTTTGCTAAATCATTGGTAGAAAAATACGGGATAGAAATAGTTCGTACGGCCTACTGTATGTTCCGGAATGAGAGCGCAAACGGGAATAGTGGTGTAAATAATAATTACGGCGGCATACAGGCCGATGTAGGCGTATGGAATAACTTGCCAGGTAATGCCATAGCAACATCAATTAAAACGGATGGAGCTGGCGATAACCGCCGTTTCCTATGCTTCACTGATGAGAAGGGTTATAAGATCAGTTTTGAACTGATGTGCATTAAGGTAAAGGAGCGTGGAATGTTTATTGGCGCGCCCAGTGTTAACGATCCGGATGCGCTTGCATGGTGCTATCTTAAAAAGTGGGTATCAAACCCAAAAGAAGAAACACCAGAAGCGGTAGCAAACTTTAAAAGCCTCTATAATTCAGCCACGAAGGCAATAGTATAATCAAGTAGTCAATTTTCTCATAAGCAGTTTGTTTTGGTCGGCCTGGGTTTCTCCCCGGGCCTTTTTATGAATTAGAAATAAGACTGGATATAGTCCCAAATGCTTTTTTCTATAGCTTTCATGCCCTTATTTGATGGATGAGCCTCAATTCCACCATTAGCAAATAATCCCTTAGCCGTATTGGTTGAATCTTTTTCGAATTGCCCATTATCGATGTAGGTGTAATTATTGGACGCTGCATATTGCCGGATCATCTTATTCACATACCTCTTTTGCCAGAAGCCACCCACTAGCACTTTTACCGCCTTGTTGTCTTCATCTAAGAAGCGTATCAGATCGCTATAATACTCGATTAATCCACTATCCTTTGCCTTTTTATCATCAATATTCTCAGATATCCTCAATATAATCATGTCAGCATTCGTAAAAGAATCCAGGTAACGCAAAGGGTAGGACGGGAATGCCAGCTCATAATCGGCTATATTTTTAAAGGATACATTTACGGACTCATCCCTTGAGTGAATATCCTTTATCAGCATATGTACAAAGTCGCTATCCTGGCAGGATGCGGCCATGCCCCAATCTCCATTCCAGCCAATTTCAGGCTTTGGGGAATGCCTAACGATACTATTGCCAAGTATTACCACTCGCTTTATCTTTCCCACCTTAAATGGATCGATAGGTTGCTTTATGGTTGTTTCCTGGCAGGAAGCTAATATTACTATAAATAAAATGGGCGCTATTCGCGTAAATTTCATATCCGGATAATTATTTTTGAGCGCTAAGAAAGGTAAGAATTATTAAAGGGTCAAAAATTATTGAATTATCTTAGTGTTACAGGTTCTTATTATGTCTCTGGTGAACCAAGTCCTCCAGAGAAAAGATATAATAAAATCATTTATCTGTCATTATAAATCACAATTTTATACTTAATACGTTGATTTATATTTACTTAGTAAATTAGATATTAATCCAATCCGGTTCACCTATTTTTATTTGTAAAGCCCTGATTTTCAGGGCTTTTTCTTTTAACCCCTATAAACATTGAGCTTCAGATATATCAAATAATGTAAAATAATGTAAAACAATGTAAAATAATGTAGATTAGTGTGGTAATTCCATCATTTATCTGTCATTAACATTTATGAAGTATTCGGTAGAGCCAATTCTATGGACCAATAACCAAAATGAGGATAGTACTTTCGCTATTTATTTCCGCATTTTTATAGACGGGAAACGCTCTTTAGTATCCACCGGCCATTTTATTTTAGAAAAATTTTGGAATAAAGACAAATTAGTTGTTCGCGATACCTACCCCCTTGCTGAAGAGGTTAACCAGGAAATTCTAATCAAACAAAAGGAGCTCATCCATATTATACAGAAACATGAAGTACTGGATAAGCCCATAACCTCCAAACAGGTTAAGGCAATATTCGAAAAAGGCGATCAGCATAATTTCTTTTCTTTCGTAGAGGCTTTTATTGATGAGGTCAAAAGCAAAAGAGAAAAGGGGACAGTTATTAATTACAAAAAGCACCGGAATAAAGTACTAGCTTATATCGGGTCCAGGGAGTTGACTTTTGAACAAATGGATCACCAATGGCTAATTGGTTTTGAAAAATGGTTAAGAGAAACAAAAGGGCATAAAGGCAATTATATCTATGATATTTGGAAGACCTTGAAAACCTGGTTCAGCGAGGCAAGAAAAAGGAAGATCATTGATATAGATATGAACCCATTTGAAACCTACGAAAATCCGGCATACGTATCTCCGGTAAAAGATTATCTCACAATACAGGAACTCAGGGGCTGGGAAGATTTCTCTTTCTTACCTGGTGATCAGGTTTATCAACAGGCTTCTTTATACTTTCTATTGGGCGCTTACTCCGGATTACGGGTAAGTGACTGGTATCAATTCAATCACGAGAAAAATATAATTGGAGACCGGTTAAGACTATATGCAAAGAAGAATGGCGCCTATGTAACCATGAAGATATCTACACCTTTACGCCGCGTGCTGGAGCGCGTAAAAGAAGCGCCACTTACTATAGCCGAACCAGTGATCAATAGATATCTGAAGATTATAGCCGGTAAACTGGGCATCAAAAAGAAAATAAGCACCCATACGGGCCGGCATACATTCGCGGTTACTATTTGCCTGGATAATGGTGTTTCCAGTGAAACAGCTGCGGAGCTCATGGGTATCACTCTTCAGACATTCATTAATAACTACAGCCAGGTAACAGAGGAAAAAATAGATCGGGAGACTAATAAAGCATGGTCAACTTTGGCCTGATTTCCCATATTAAGGATAATTTACATAATATTAATGCCCTATTAAGTGGTTGATTTATTGGTACTTAATAAAAACTTTCTGCTATTTTGCTTTTTGGCTTGCTAAATAATTTAGCTTTACTTAAAATTAGATATATGCAATAAAAAGCCTTCTGCGTCAACAGAAGGCGGGACTATAAAGTATATCACAAATGAGCAGGTAGTCGAGCTGGTTAAGACACCGCTGCGCCACAGCGGAGACACGGGATCGTACCCCGTCCTGCTCTCCATTTGTCTGTAACAAAGATACAGGCCTGGTAATCATTTGCAAATTAAAATTTAGAACAAAATGGCCGTTTACGGGAACCCGTAAAGAATAGCCAGCTTCATCTATTTCCTTTGTGGTCTAAACTTTATATCATGAATGTAGATGGAATGCCAGAAACTGGCGACACAGTGCTTTATTATCCAAATGGCGGTGATATATCAGCACAAGCTAATAATGGAAGGGTATTACCTGCAATAGTCCTTCATAAGCCGGCAGACGTAGCTTATCTGCTCTTATCGGTACATACGCGTAATGCAGATGCACCTGTGGTAGTACGGCCAAGTGTAGCGCACAAAAGTGATATTTGGGATGAGGGAGAATGCAGACCGGGAACACCATTCTGGGATTTTAAGTAAGACTTTGGATTAATAGTAACATGTGGCCTGTTGTTTCTACAACGGGCTTTTTTTTGTTATAACATACCCGTCATATCAACATATTAATTAATTTTTAACACCTTTGTCATTGTTTTGTTTACAAATTGTGTAGATTTAATTCCCCAATTGTCATTGTTAATTGCCATTGATCATCAGTAACCCTGCAAAAATGACTAAAATAACATGTTCTACTTGCCCGAACCGTGGGGAATGCCAACTTCTTCATCTTTCTTTACAGCAGCGTGAAAAAGTTTGCTTAGTTCTGCGAGCGCCTCACTTTTGGATCTCCATTTCTTACCCGTCCCCACATCCGCTATTACTTCCAGAAGATCCGCAAACCTGGCGTCAACGGTTACAGGATTATTTACAACAAAGCTCTCAATGACCGATATAAATTTCTCAATTGATTTCAATGAAGCGTTTACCACATTACTATTGGTCTCGGCAAGCAATCTATTGCTTTCGGTAAGGTTTAGTATGGCCTGTGCCGAAAGATTCCCATTGTCACTATTTTGGTTCTTATTACTATCATTACTTTTAATATTGTTTTTGTCAACATTGTCGGAATCTCCATTCTGAATCGCTTCTAATAAAAGAGATAAGCTATTCAACAACTTTTCATTCCCCCCTTTTGATAGGGCCTGATCTATATAAAACTCGCCATAGTTAAGCCTTCGCTCAGCTTCCCTTCTGTCAATTCCAATTTTTTTTAACTGTTTTGTCGTTTTTAATATCTGTTCTTTGAAATTCATCTAATTGATTAAGTCAATATTGAATAATTTCTAAATCTTGATAAAATCAATAAAAATGTTGCTTTTATTGAAAAAGTCAATATATCTTTGACTTATCAAGTTAATAGCTCAAATATACACAAATGGCAATCGTTTTAAAGCAGGAAGTGAAGGATATGATTTTAACCAGCGGAAAGCTCTTTGGAGACCTTGCCGACTTCCTTAAAGTCAAACCAACTTCCTTGGGGCAGGCATTCACCAGAAACTATGGAACTCTTACAGATTATGAAACCCTGAAATTCCTTTCTGAGCATCTTGGTAAAACACCTGACGAACTAATCGAAGACGAAGCAAAAGTATTGACCCACAGCTAATTGATAAAGACCCCCTGCGTGTGAACTGGCTTAAAACACCTTTAAAACACCACAATGAACCAAAATAACCCAAACAAGGAAGAAGACCCAATAGACTGGCAATTAACGACACCAAAAGGAACCTTTATAACAGTTGAATATGCAAGGAGGCTGGAGAATAGTGGAGCAGGGATCACACGAAAGAGCATGTTAGAGAAGATTAATAAAGGAAGTTATCCTGATGGGGTAATAATAACAGGACCGGGTGGCCATTTTGTAAATCTTGAAAAATTCATCGGATTGCAATGAGAGGAATACAAGCAGTAGACAGATCAGAGCAGAACATTCAGGCTGCAATTACCGGCATAGGTCGTAAGGTGGATATCATGTATACCCGGGAAATGGGACAGGAGAAAGTAAAGGATACCAAGACCTGGGTAACTGGCAAAGAAATCATGAAAGTAACCGGGTGGGATACTAATGCAATGCGCCGGGCTCGCGAATATCACTGGCTAAAATTCAAGAAAGAGAAAAAGGGTACATGGCGCTACTTGCTGGAATCCCTCCCTGATAGGTTTATAATCAATCATTCAGGCGTCATTAATAGCTCTGATGCAAAAGCAAATAACTGATTGTCAATACAAACTGATTAACAAACAAAACCAATCCGACCCAATGTATAAGATTGAAAAAAACGTTCCAATTATTCATGGGAATAAGAAAAAAAAGGAATGCCCCTATCCATTTGGGCAAACGGAATTAAATGATTCTTTTCTTATACCAGAAAGTGAGGTTAAGGACAATTTCAATAAACATAGAATTAGAATAGTTAATAGCCTCAGAACATTCAACAAAGACAATAATACATCCATTCAGGTAAAAACAAGATATACTACCGATGGACTTCGTGTTTGGCGAATTGCATAACCATTAATACCCAATCTCATGACCCGTACACAAATAACTTCAAGTCCCGTTTTCGAACATATCCTTCATCATAATGATGAGAAACGTTTTTCACTCCTGTTCGGCCTCTCTTCGGAGGTAATATCAGATCACCTGGGCTGCCTGATAAAGCAGCTTGATGAAAGCACACTTCATACCCTGCAGCCCGGTGACTTATATGTACACGTTACGGAGCCCTATAGTAAGGAACCATTGATTGCCCTACTTGTTCCCTACGAAGAGGAAGAAAGGCCAAATACTGAACCTGATCCGTTTGGGAATGATGATGAGGCCTGGGCTATGCAACATCCCGAATACAGCGACTATAGTTACTGGATTCTTGACCCAATAACTGAGTAAACATGCTTAACCTATTCATCTTCCTTCTTTCACTGGTATGGAATCCAAAGTTCCCACCGGTACATGAGGAAGAAACCGAAACACACGAATTGTTATGACTGACGTTAAGAAATTCAAATTGGAATACGGAGTAGATAAAAAGTTCCTCGAAAAGTATGCTCCCAATGTGGAATCTGCCTGTGATTGTTTCGGGTATAAAAATGAAGACAATCTGCCGTGTGTTTCAACCTCAAATCACATGATTAAATACCAAGGAGGCAGGTATGTAACAGATATGCCGGGTATAGTTCAAAAAATGACCTTGATGGCTATGGAGGTATATAAGACAATGATCAATAAAGATGTTTTCTACCAAACTCCTTTCGGGGCACAAACTGCGCAGGCATGAACCCGCATATAACCATAGCAATAATATTCATCAGCTGGATATTAGCCTACACAGCAGGTGTTGTATCGGCTGTAATATACTTCAGGCGAAAAGAAAGGAAAGAACAAAAGCTTAAAAAATACTTCAAAAAATAAAATATGACATTAATCATCATTATAGGCTCACTGGTACTGCTATCTGTACATGCTATGATTGTATCATTCCGTAATATAGAAGACCATGAAGATACTAAAATTGAAGAGCCATCAGGCATCGCACTTGATGAACATGAAGAAGTTTTTTCATAGAGCAATCTATGTGGTTTTGGTGATTCCCGGTGCATATTCATGCGGCCGGGACCTTTTAAAAACATTTTTTAATCATTGTAAAAACAAGATAATGGGTAAGTCTAAAAAAGTAACAACCCCAACAGATCAGTGGGAGGAAATATGTAAAGAAAAGGGTATCTCCACAGAAGTGCCTATGGATGTAACCAGGTTACCAAAAACAGAACAAAACTTTCATATAGCTTCTTACAAGCTGGGAATAATCATAGCGCGGAATAATCAATTGGCCAACAATAACCAGGTATGGATACCCGATTATACTGATATGAGCCAATGGAAGTACGAACTGTGGTTAAAAGTAATCGCTGATAAGAGCCGCCCATCGGGCTTCGGCCTTTCGTACGACGGTTACGGTTGCTGGTACACGTTTACGGGTGTCGGCGTTCGCTTTGCTTTTATAAACAAGCAAACAGGCATAGACACATTTGAGAAAAACAAACACCTCTTTGAACAAATGATTTTGAAGATAGAGGATTAACCAATGACTTGTTAGGAGTTATAATCATTCATCATAATAAAACAAATAAACATGGCTGAAGAAGAAAAAAAAGTGCTTTCACTCGGTGAAGAAAGAGTAAGAACATCTTTCAATCCTGCCAATAATTCAACTGTAGATCAGATCAAGCAAAAAACGGCTGAGCTTATCAACCTGGTTAATGAAAACGGGAAGGATAAGAGATTATCTGCAATGGCAATGACATCTTTTGAAGAAGCCGCTATGTGGGCTGTAAAAAGCGCCACAGCGTAAACTAATTGCGTGCGATACGGGCACATGATGGCTGGTAACCTACTACCGGGTTTTTTAAGGATTGGATTTTTGCTCCTGCGTTTCTACGCAGGAGACTTTTAAAAGAGTAAGAAGTTCTTTGAATATAACTGGCATCATCGGGGAGATACACTGACCGCAGGGGTATGCGAAAAGCGCTGTCTCTGGCTGGTGCCTTAATTCTTTGTTATACTACAATAGTGGTGGAATAAGACATTATTATTTGCTTCTACCCTTATGAATGGACGGCCCCATTAGTGAGCGCTGTTGTCATGACAGATACAACGCAAGAGATACGATGGCTTCATTAGGCATAAAAGGGAATAATAAAAAGAAAGAAAAGTCAACCCCTTTCATGCAGGTATGAAACAATCCTGCCTATTGTGTATAACAAAACATTGTGGGGTAGAGCAGTCTGGTAGCTCGTCGGGCTCATAACCCGAAGGTCGTTGGTTCGAATCCTTCCCCCGCAACAACCTCATTACGAACAGATATAGTAAAGTAGGATTACATGAAAAAACGCTGCATGTGGGTCACATGCCCTATGGCTGGCCGGGTAAGTGCCAGCTTTTTAAAACAAACTGCTATGCAAACAACATCTACTGAAAGGAAGTATAGAATAGACCGTGAGAATGCAAGGGCTGTAATCAACCAATATGCATCTACCAAGAACCAAAAGGAACTGGCTGAAATGCTCAATACAAGCCCAACTACGGTTAGAAAAATACTTGCTGATATGAATGTTCGGGCCAAGGACTTTGAATACAAAAAGGCCTCATGTGAGCCGACAGGAGAAATGTTCAACATAGATACTTACGCCAAGCAATTAGTTCACATATAAACTCTAAACCCACCGGGATAGGTTACCCGGCAAATATGAAGAAGATCACACGTTTTGCACTCTACAATGATGGCGGTGAAGAAGAAGTAAAAGAAGGTTCTGAAGCTGCTGCATCTGAAGTTACTGAAGAAAAGAAAGAAGAAGTAAAGGATGGTGAATAATATCACCGGTGCAAGTTGAATGATTAAAGTAAAAGCCCCTGTGGTCGAATACGGGGGCTTTTATAAACCGATTTAAAAAGACAATACAAAGATATGGGAAATGAATTAGCAACAGTAGATACTTCGCCGGCAATGCTATTGCAGATGGCCATTAAACAAGATTTGGATATTGAAAAGCTTGAAAGGTTAATGGCTTTAAATCAACAATGGGAAGCGCAGCAGGCAAAGAAGAAATTCTATGAAGCCCTGTCTAAATTCCAAAGCATAATACCACCACTTAAGAAAAACAAAACAGCCAATATTTCCTCTCAAAAAGGCTCCTTTAAATACAAATATGCAGACTTGGGTGGGATTGCAGAATCAATAAAAAAGCATCTACTGGAATGTGGACTAACATACCGCTGGGAATTCTCCGAAGAGAAAGGGAAACATAAGGTAACCTGTTATATCAGCCACGTAGATGGTCATACAGCCGAAACCAGTATGGAGGCCGATAATGATGATAGCGGAGCAAAAAATAGAATCCAGCAGGCCGGAAGCACTCATACATACTTACAGAGATATACTCTTATTGGCGCCTTGGGATTATCAACGGCAGAAGATGATAATGATGGGAAAAATGTCCCTCAAAAAGAAGTACCACATAGTACTCAAATGAGCGAGGAAGACATTATGCAGCAATGGGAAGATACTGTAAACCAGGTTAAAAGCAGGATAGAACTCACTAATCTTTTTTTAAAGAATAAAAAGATCGTAGAATCCAATGCTAAGATTCAATCCCTCTTCAAAAGAAGAGAGGAAGAATTGAAGAAAACAGAAGTTAAACAACCCGTTTCAATGCCATGATTGAATATGTAATGCATAAAGGATACCGAATATACCCGGATGGTAAGGTAATTGGTCTTAAAGGATTTGAATTAAAACCAGGCATTAGTTCAAATGGCTATTATACTGTTGCTATATGCCATGAAGGCAAAAAGGAAAGCGAATTAATACACAGAATGGTAGCTAATTGTTATCTATATAATGAGCAATCCAAAAGGACAGTTAATCATAAAAATGGTATTAAGACCGACAATAGGATAGAAAATCTTGAATGGGCTACAGATCAAGAAAATATTAAACATGCCTTTCATATTGGTCTTTGTGATAAAACAAAAGCCTCTGTCAAAAAAAGGATGAGTAAAAAGGTTGTAAATATATTGACAGGTGAAATACATGATTCATGTAAATCTGCTGCTTATGCAATTGGTATGAATGAAGATACTTTACGAAGCAAGCTATGTGGATTTAAACCCAATAAAACAAATCTAAAGTATGCATCAATATAAAAATCTTGATATAGATCAATTGGAGGAATTGAAAAGTAACTATTTGATTGATTCATGGAGCTATAGCAAGGTTACAACATTTGCTAGGAATGAGAAGGTTTTTGAAATGCAATCTATATTCGGACTATATGGTCGGAAATCAGCAACAACAATAGCCGGATCAGCATACCACCACGCTCTTGATTATTACTTTACTCAAAGGAAAGAGGGCAATATCATTGACCTGGTTGAGATGGAAGCGTCTGCTTTTGATTATATCGATAATGTAGATAGCAATATATGGAAGATACAAAAGACAACGCCAACTATTGAAGAATGTCAAAAGAAAGCAACTGCCATCGTTTCTGCACTACTTAGGAATTTCTGCTCAGAGATATCAGTTTACGATATTAAAGAGATCATTGACGTAGAAATATCATTCGAAGAATATGTTACAGTAAATGGTGTCGATATACCTCTGCCATGTAAGGGTAAAATAGATATGGTTGTGAGGACTAATGAGGATAAGATTGCCATCATTGATCATAAATCAAAGCCGGCATTTACTCCTGATGAAGAAGCCGCATTGTCTATCGGCGTACAGGCTATTACCTATGTTCTGGCCTATGAAGAAAAAACAGGATTACAGGTGGATGAAGTGTGGTTTATCGAGAATAAACATTCTCAAAATAAAGATAAAACCAATCAATTAAAGTCCATTCCCGTAGAGATAAATATAAATACCCGCAGGTTATATGAGGCGCTATTATATGAACCCCTTCGGCGTATGGTATCAGCTGTTAATGATCCTGACTATGTATACCTAATCAACGATTCAGATAAACTGGTGGACATGGCTGAACTATATGAATTCTGGGCCCGAGCTCAATTATCTGAAATTGATGATTTCAATGTTGATCCTCAAAAGAAAGAACTGATTGCAAAAAGGCTCAAAAAAATAAAGGATGCATCTTCAGTAATGATCACACCGCAGATCATAAAGAACTTCAAAGAAAACGCAGCGGCATTTATCACCTACGATTTTTCAAATAAAAATATGACACCAGAAGAAAAGATAGAGCATGCTATGCGCAGCTTCGGTACTATCGTTAAAGTAGCTCATAAGTTCGAGGGGTATTCCAGCAACACATTCCTTTTAGAAGTAGCAGCTGGTACACGGGTAGCCTCCCTTTATTCAAAACGTCTTGATCTGGCTAATGCACTAGATGTTCGCAATGTCCGCATGTCGCCTGAAATGGTAGTATACGAAGAGAAATCTTATATGGGAGTTGAAATTTCAAAAAAGAGGGATAAAGATTTAATATATGATTCATCCTTAAGAGAGGGAAAGAAAATTCCTATTGGGGTAGACAATTTTGGAAAGGTTGTTTATTGGGATCTAAATAATCATTCTACACCCCATATGCTTGTTTGTGGAGCTACTGGTAGCGGCAAAACAATCTCTATGAAATCCACAATATCTTATGCTAAGGAAGCGGGTATCAAAAATATAATTGTTTTTGATCCAAAATTTTCAAAAGACCTCAGGTTCTCCGGCATTCCTACTATCAATGAAATTGAGGAAATAGAAGACTATATGGCCGAGCTTGTAGATCACATGAATAAATTAATACGCGAACAAAGGGAAGAACTTACGCTAGTAGTTTTAGATGAATTTGCCGATGCATTCGATAATTCCAGAACATCAAAACAATTGGGAGGTTTGAAGACATTGGAAGAAAATTTAAAGATGCTTGCACAAAAGGGTAGATCGTGTGGAATAAGAATAATCATTGGAACACAACGAGCTTCTATTAAAGTAATCAAAGGTGATATAAAGGTGAATTTCCCCGTACGTGTTTGTTATAGTATGCCCACAGAGATTGACAGCAAGGTAGTTCTTGATGAAGCTGGGGCAGAATCATTGTCAGGCCTAGGAGATGGCCTTATGAGATCACCAGTATATCCTCAAACAGTTCGTTTCCAAGCATTCTATAAACCTTAATTCATGAATTGTCTTTTCCCTGGCTGTAGCCGAATTTCTCAATCTAATGGGTACTGTGTTAATCACAGTATATACGCCGATACACCTGTAATAAAACAACCAAAAGAAGTGAATAAGGTGAGTGATAAAAGCTGAATTAAAGAAGCTATATCCAATATTCCTGAAGAGCCGGCCGTGGTGTACTATTAAAAGTCCAGCATGTACAAAACATGCAACTGTAATTCATCACGACCAGGGTAGAGGACCCAATGAAATACTTAACCAAACTACCTGGGTGGCATCTTGCCCACAATGTAATGACTACGTTGAATCGCATCATGCGTGGGCAGAAGAAAAAGGATTCAAAAAAAGCAGGCATAAAAAAACAAATGAATAATGTGGATAATCCCTTCATCAATCCAACAATCATTAGCTATTGCCCGGGACTGCTGGGCCTCGAAAGAGGACTTAAACGAGCGATTGGATCAATCAGAACCATTGCTTATGTGGAAATCGAAGCCTTTATCTGTGAAAACATTTTGGCTGGCATGGAAGCGGGTTTGGTGGATGCGGCACCTATCTGGTGCAATCTTAAAACCTTCAATGCAAACCCATTTCATAACAAAATACACGGAATCATTGGAGGATATCCATGCCAACCATTTAGTGTGGCAGGAAATCAAAAAGGAACAGAAGATTCTAGACACCTTTGGCCGTATATACTCAGAGATGTTAAAGCAATCGGACCTGTTTGGTGCTTCTTTGAAAATGTCAGGGGACACCTCAATTTGGGATATGAAGAAGTTTACAGAAGCCTTTCAGAAATTGGTTATGCGGTTGAGTGCGGAATCTTTACAGCGGAGGAAGTTGGTGCACCACATCAGAGAGAAAGGTTATTCATCCTTGCTATCCGAAAATTATATTTGGCCTATGCCAATGAGTTCGGATTTAAGTGGAACGACAAGAGGGGATTTCAGTCCGAAATTATCAGAAATGGCGAAAGCATGGCCAACACCAACGGCTATGGATCCAGAGACTTGTCCGGAAATAGTACAACAGAGAGGGAAGAGATTAAAGGAGCGGAACAATGGGAAGAACGGGACGAAGTACAGCGGGAACGGGTGCGGCTTCAGTCTGGGGTCAGCTGTACAGAATTGGCCAACACCAACAGTGGCAGAAGCGGGGAAAATCCCGAATCAAGCCAATTACGGCCAATTAGCATTGAGCAATCATCCTGCAATAGTTGGCCTACCGAATCGTACGAAAGCAAAGAAAGGAGATTCGACAGCTTTCCTGCAAAACCAGGACAACAACAATATAGCTGGGAAGCTCCGAGAACAACTGAACCCGGTCTGGGTATTACAATTGATGGGTACAACTTTAGAGAAGACCTTCTTCGTGCCGCTGGCAATTCTGTTGTTGAACAGACCGCAGAAATCGCATTTAGAGACCTTTTAAAAAAACACCTTGGATGAAAGAATTACCCTTAAATACTATACTCACCGGTGATGCGCTGAACACTCTTAAAATGTTTCAATAATTATTCACCTAAACAATAAACCATGTACAAAAAGTTCATGCCCGATTTGGATGATAAAGAAAGGCTGGTCATTCTGCAGCAGAATGCTGACAAAATAGAGCCTACTACTTACCAAAAACCTCTTACCGATGAAGAGCTAAGAGAGCGTAAAGACAATCTTACCGATAATTCTATTAAACTCGGTGATCTGGAAGAGCAGAAGCAGGAGGCGGTTAAAGATTTCAAGGCACAGATTGACCCGCTTAAAGATGCCAACAAGCAACTGCTGCAAGAGTTGCGAACGAAGCAAGCAAAGGTAGAAGGGACCTTATACCACATAGCTAACCATGATGAATCCATGATGGGAACCTACGATCAGGAAGGTAATATGATCAGTAGCCGCCGTCTTTTCCCCAATGAAAAGCAGGGACGTATGCAGTTATCTATTGCAAAATAATTTTTCATCAAACAATAAAACACAATGGAAACAAAAATCCAGGTTTTGGGTTATCAGGGTAATGAGCTGGTAATCCGTGAAGGGGAAGCCCTTGAATTAAAGCCGCCAGCGAAAATAAAGCTTGCCGGTGACATTCACTCTGTGGCCACATTTTTCGCAAAGAGGTATGCGGATGCAAGTGTTGGCAATGGCAATCAATTGGTTGATAAGTACTCAACAGTAATAATGGTTGACAGGGAAGGAATGGTCATTACTGCTTATTTAAACCCGCAAGATCCGGATGGTACCGAAATCACTGCCAAATTGGAATTAACACCTGAGTTAAAACAATTCTGCATTAACACGGAAAAGCAGTTTACCCGGGAAGAATTGGTAAAGATCATTCGTTTTAACAGGCGGTTCTTCAATGCTGAACCGTATGAGGGTATTCTTAACTCTTATATGAAGTTGAATTTGACCGGTACGACCGAATTATCGGTAGGTAGTGATAATCGTGGCAATAAGGACATAGCCTTTAAGAAGCTCATTAACTCACAAAATATTCCGCAGGAATTTGTTTTAAACATACCGGTATTCAAAGGATTCCCCGGTGAATCATTCCGCGTAGAAGTATGTTTCGAAACAACGGATGCCAGCGTAAGATTCTGGTTTGAGAGCGTTGAATTGAATGAGTTGATTGAGGTTCGTAAGGAGCAAATATTCAGCAAGGAATTAGAATCCTGCCAGGACTTCCCCATTATTTACAAATAATATCAGGGGGTGAAATATCCCCCTTTATCATGGCCCCTATACAAGAACGATATGACAAAGTTATTTATCTGCTTTCTGAGATACGCCTGTTAGAAAAAAAACAGTCAAAGAGAGGTTATTTAACCCGTGATGAGAAAGACAAAATGTATAGGCTACAGCGCCAGGCAGATGCAATTATTGAAGGCGAGGCAAAAAAGCCAGAGACAAAACAAAACCAACTATTCTCATGAGCCCCTATGTAATACCTGGCCTTCCTCAGAAGAAAGAAATACTGATGGGATCAAAGCTTAAAGCAGAGGTAATTATAGAGGTAGTTTGCCTGTATTTCAAAGTATCAAGATCATGGGTAATAGATAATAGACAAGATGATGAACGGGTTCATATAAGGCAGGTGATAATGTATTTATTGAGAAAGAATACCAGTATGAACCTGATTGAAATAGCGCTACTGATCAGGAAGGAACACATGCACCATTCAACAATAATAAATGGTGTAAAAGTAATAACAGGCAAGTTACAGGCAAAGGGTAGACACCCATGTAAAAAGCACATAGCCGAAATAAACGACATTTTAAAGGGTAAGGACATTCTACAGTAAATGCAAGGCCCCAGTTAAGGGGAGCCGAGGAAACTAACTGAGAGCATGGCAAAAGAAGATAACTCACTAAGTAATTACATCCCTATCAATAGGAAGCTATTCTCCCATCCTTTTTGGGAAGAAGAGCGTGCCTACTCTCGATTCGAAGCGTGGTTGGACTTGGTAAAGTCTGCACGGTTTGAGATGACCGAGGCAAGCAGCATGATAGATGGGCGGCTGATTAAATGGAATAGAGGTGAAATCCCGGCATCATTGAGGTATTTAGCCGAACGGTGGAAGTGGTCAAAAACAAAAGTTGACAACTTTATAAAGTTGCTTGAAAATGACAAAATGATAGTCAAAAGAACAGCAACAGGGACAAACCAAACCATTATAAAGCTATGTAATTATGAGGGTTATAATAAAAATGGTAAAATAGAAGGACAACAAAAAGGACATTCGAAGGACAACGAAAGGACAGGTGAAGGACAACCTGAAGGCAAAACTAATAAAGAGAATAATAGTAATAAAGAAAAGAAGGGGGAAGGCGATAAATCGCCCATACTCGCCCCCGTTATTTTAGAAAAAAATACAGATGAAGCCCTTTTTAAAAACTTTCAGACCTGGATTGATATTAATGCACCCAGGGTAGGACAAATGACCGAACCTTTTACGTTTATTCAATACATGACCCTGAAAGAAAAAGGGTATGATTCTTTCAAAATAAGGGAATTATTGACCGACATGCACAATTGGAAGGATTTGCATAAAAAAAGAGTTTCAGCTTATCTCACATTACTTAACTGGAAAAGAAGGGAGGATAAACAATCATGAACAAAAAGCCTCAAATAAAGCGAGAATTTGTTTTTCCCGAAGGTTCTGTACCACCGCAGGCTATAGAACTGGAAAAGGACATACTTGGAGCCATTATGATGGAACGAGGTGCATTTGACACGGCCAGCGAAATATTGAAGCCAGAATGCTTCTATGTAGAAACGCATATGAAAATATTCACCGTGTTTCAGGAGATGGCCTACAAGAGCATGACTATTGATTTAAATACAGTTGCCGTCCTACTTAACAATAAAGGAGAATTAGAGGCTGTCGGGGGAGTATATGCGCTTACTGAATTAACCCGGTCTGTAGTTTCTTCAGCCAGAATAGAACAACATGCACGCATTGTTCTGGAGAAATACATGCAGCGGGAATTGATCAAAGCTGGCGCCGAGATCATGAATGATGGATTCGATAGCAATAAGGACATATTCGACCAGATAGACGAAGCGGAGGGGAAGATATTCAAAATTACGTCTGGGAGCCTCAAAAACGAGGTGCAGACCGCCCCGCAGGCACTTGCCAAGACAATGACGCAAATAGACCTTAGAAGGTCGCAAACAGATGATATTACCGGGGTCCCTTCTGGCCTTCCTGATCTTGATAGAGTAACACATGGATGGCAACCGGCAGATTTAATCATTATTGCCGCACGCCCAGCTGTAGGTAAAACCGCCCTTGCTCTTAATCTGGCTCGTAATGCAGCCTTGCATCCTATTAAGCCTACCCCAGCTGCCATTTTTAGCCTCGAAATGGCGACCATTCAATTAATTGAGCGCATACTAAGCGCGGAAAGCGAGGTGCCGTTAGATCTAATTAAAACGGGCAAATTGAGTGATCAGGAATATCACCAATTACAGGTAAGAGGAGTTAAAAGAATAGAGAGCGCCCCCATCTATATTGATGATACGGCTGCACTGAACATTTTTGAGTTTCGTGCAAAGGCCAGGCGCCTGGTGAATAAGTATAAGGTTGGAATTATCATCATAGACTATCTGCAGCTAATGAGCGGAACAGGTGAAAAAGGCCAAAACCGGGAGCAGGAGATAAGCACAATATCCCGGAATCTGAAAGTGTTGGCAAAGGAACTTAATGTCCCAATAATTGCCCTTTCTCAACTATCCCGGGCTGTAGAGACCCGCGGGGGGAACAAAATACCACAATTAAGCGATTTACGCGAATCGGGAGCCATTGAACAAGATGCAGATATGGTGATGTTTATCTATCGCCCGGAATACTACGAGCAAATGAATAATGAACTCGGAGAAAGCACTAAGGGAGAAACTCATATTAGGATAGCTAAACATCGTAATGGCTCGTTAGAAACCATAAAAATATTGGCACAACTGCATATACAAAAATTCAAGGACTGGACCGAAAGCTCGATGCCGGTAGAAAATGGGAAATGGGTAAGAGCGCCTATTGATTATACTCAGGCAAAGAATAAAAATTTTGATGAAGGATTTAACGAACAAGAACCATTTTAAAAAAAACAATATGGACACAGCAAACACAACGCAATCACCTGTATTGCAAATACAAAGAGTACAGGCTATTTCGGCTTATAATAAAGCCAACCAACAGGAAAAAACATTATTGGAAAATCTGTTCGGGAAAGAAAGGCTTCTTTCCAGTGATATCTCAGAGCTTATTAATGGCTGGGAAGATATTCTATTATTATCCGGAAGGGATGCAAAAGAATTCGAACTGAGACCTGGAGAAACGGATGATGAGCTGGCATATCGGGAAGCTAAGTTAGTTGCTCTGGTATATAATGGCGGGAAAATACCAGAGGCCATGAATACTAAGCAGAATAAATATTTCCCATGGCATCAGATAGATAAAAATTCGGGCTTCGGCCTTGCGTACGACGATTACGATGGCTGGGACTCGATTTCGGGTGTCGGCGTTCGCCTTTGCTTCCTTGAATCTAAACATGCAGTAGATGCCGGGAAAAAATTCCTTTCAATTTATTCACGCTTAAAAATTAAATAACACAATGACAAATAAAATTTTAAAACCTACCGAAACTCAAACGCCAAGAACATGGGAGGCAATTTGTAAAGTAAAAGGGATATCCCCGGCGATTCCTTTTGATGTCTCCATGTTGCCAAAGGAAACACAAAACTACCTGGTGGCAGCCTATAAGCTACCAATTGTTATTGAAGTTCGTAATGAAGGATGGACGCCTGATTATACAAATCCAAGGCAGCCCAAATACGAACTATGGCCGGATGTAATAGCAGACAAAGATAGGCCGTCGGGCTTCGGCCTTTCGTGCGACGTTTACGCTTACTGGTACACGTCTACGTTTGTCGGCGTTCGCTTTGCTTTCCGAGATATTGAAACAGCTAAAAGCACATTCAATGATTTTAAGCAGGATTTTGAACATTTTCTTTTGATAATAGGATAAATAACAAAGGTTGTGCATTGCATGGGTGCTGAGTTGTTCAGGTTCAGGCTTCAGCCTTTCGTACAACGATTACGATAACTGGAACACGAATACGAATGTCAGCGTTCACCTATGCTTGACGCTAAATTATAGCAGTGCAGACCTTGGCTCTTGCCAAAAGATAACCATTCTTATAGAGGCGCTGGTATCCCATTCTGGTAGAGAAAGCGACTCTCATAAAGCAAAGTAATGAAAAGGGTTAACAACATATTCCAGGGCATAATAAGCATTGATAACCTTAATGTGGCTGATGTAAAAGCACGGAAAGGAAAATCGGAACAATACGGCGTAAAAGTGCATCTCAAAAACAGAGAGAATAATATTCAGGCACTACACGAAGCACTTAAAGCAGGCATGTTTAAAACATCTCAGTATACAACATTTACAATACTGGACCCGAAAGAGCGCCAAGTTTTCCGATTGCCATATTATCCTGATCGTATTGTTCACCATGCTATTATGAATTACCTGGAGCCAATTTTTGTTGATTGCTTCACCGCTGATACATATAGCTGTATTAAAAAGCGGGGTATTCACGCAGGCGCCAATGCAGTTAAAAGAGCATTGAGAGATGTGCCAGGAACTAAATACTGCTTAAAACTGGATATTAAAAAGTTCTACCCATCTGTAGATCATGATATCCTCAAACAACTTCTTAGAAGAAAGATAAAGGACAGGCAATTACTTAGGTTGCTTGATAGTATTATTGATAGTGCCCCCGGATTGCCTATTGGCAATTATCTGTCACAATACCTCGCAAACTTTTACCTGTCCTACTTTGATCATTGGATAAAAGAAATAAAAGGCGTCAAATATTACTTCCGTTACGCGGATGATATAGTGATCCTATCCAATAGTAAAGAGTATCTGCATGACCTCCTGAAGGATATTTCCCAATACCTGCAGGTGGAATTAAAGCTAACTGTGAAACATAATTACCAGGTCTTTCCAGTGGAATCACGTGGCATTAATTTCTTAGGGTATGTGTTTTATCACTTCTACACATTGCTTAGAAAAACCATTAAAAAGAGTTTTGCCAGGGCTGTTTTTAGAAATAAAAACAGACTTACGATTGCAGCTTATTGGGGCTGGGCAAAACACTGCAATAGCATAAACCTTTTAAAAAAACTATTTAATGAAATCGTTCAGCGAACTGGGGGTAACGCCTGTACACAACACATTTGTGGGGGATAAAATAAAGATTGACCGGATAATCGATAAGGAGATTGTAGTAGAAAAATATAAGATCGAGAAATCCAAGTTTGAAAAGGGCCATGGTCAATGCCTGCACATGCAGATAAAACTAAATGGCGAGGATAGGGTAGTTTTTACAAGCTCTATGGGGCTAATAAATACCTTAGGAATGATTAAAGAAACTGATTTTCCATTCCAGGCAACCATTGTAAAGAATAATGGCAGCTTGATATTCAAATAAAAACCGGTAATGACCACAGCACATATACAGGAACAGGTACGTATACGATTTAATAACCACAAATATGAGTTATTTAACGCTTATGTATTCAATGAGGGATGGGAAAGCGATTTTTTCAGTATTACCTCTTCTGGATATTGCTACGAGGTGGAGGTAAAGATAAGCCGGTCAGATTTCTTTGCGGACTTCAAAAAGGATAAGCACGAATTATTTAAGCGTGTTCATTCTGGGCAGCAATTCTATTTTAAAAACTGCGGCCCTGATCGGCATGGCGGTGAGGTTATATGCAAGGCACAGGTATCAATGTTCATAAATAGGGGGTTGCGGAGTTGGATGAATGATGAACCAGATGAACATCGAGATATGTTAAATCAATGGAGAGACTGGTATCTACAAACCAATATAAGAGACTATACGGCACCTTGCACAAGCATAAAGTATATTGATCTTAATAAAACACACTGCCCCAATAGATTCTATTATGCAGTTCCTGAACCTTTAATAAAGGCAGATGAGGTGCCAGTTTATGCCGGTTTAATATACGTTTCGGGTAATAATGTAAGAATCATAAAAGAAGCGCCATTCCTGCATAAACGAAAACATGATTTATATAGCATACTAGCCGATAAGTTTTACTGGCAAACCAAGAGATTAAAATTTGAATTGGAACAGTTAAAAAGAGCATCACAATGAATCAGCCACCAATAGCAATAACCTGGGGTAAAGAGATGATCAAGGAAAAGGGAGGGCTACTTGCATTCATCCGGCATTTTGAAATGTGCATGGCCCGGGAAGATGATATATGGTTGCATAAGTGTAAAAACCAGCCAAAGCACGAGATACTGGATGTGTATGTTATCGTTTGCAACCAAGTTCGCTATAAGCTGCTTTATGCTGGCTATGAAACTGAGCCAGCGGAGATAGAGGTAGGCGACGGGCATTCCTGGTGTAGTACGGATATTATTCATTGGCCCCGGCTTCTCCTGGCTGGTCCTTTTGAAAAAGCCCCAACGAAAATACCGTACCGTGGTTTTCAAGGGTTTCGTTACCTGGATAAAGAACTGTTTTAATAATCAATCAAGAATTATGAATCATCCTCCAATGCCAATAGCTATAACAGGAAGCAAACCTTTAATTGAGTTTTCGGCATTTTTTATCCTGATCCTGAGAGCAGGAGGTACGATCAGTCCGTTTTATAAGAAGTATGCAGACGATGATCCCAACATCTTCGAATTAAAATACAAAGGAGTTGAATATGCCATAATACAGAATCCGTATGAACCCAAGAAATGGAATTTTCAAACTGGTCAAGATAACTGGCAAGACATATCATTATTCCCATTTTAATAATTGACAATCATGAAAATAGAAAACCAGGTCTGCACATTGGAACAGGCGAAACGATTAAAAGAACTTGGTATATCTCAGGCGGGATACTTTTTTATCAACCCAAAAGGAGAAACAGTTGAGCAATGGATGATTGATGTTGCGCCTCCTGTCGTTTGCTCTGCCTATACTGTTGGAGAGTTAGGTATAATGCTTCCAGAATTCAATAACACTGTAAGGATATTTAGCGACTATCATAATGCCTTCAGTTTTTGCGGATATAATGAGAAAGGCCGAATAATTCCGTTAGAATGCCTTGAAAAATATGCTTCTACAGAAGCGCAAAAGCGCGCTGAAATGCTCATTTACCTACTTGAAACAAAAGTAATCACCGCTGAAGAAGTAAACCAACGGTTGCTGCAGGCATAAAAGAAAGAAAATGGAATATTATATCATAAGCGTAAAGCATACTAGTAAAGGTGATACGGCCTTAACTCTATGGGGTAAAAATCATTCAGGATACGTATGGAATAAAGAAAATGCCGGTATTTATACCGAAAAGGACCGTGAGGCATTTAGAAATGATCAGGATAACATTTTTGTTAGTAAGGAAGAGGCAGACAAGCTTTTTCTGCATGGCAACGACTTTGGTGATAAATATGTATCACTTCCCAACGACATAACTACAAGACTTCGCTTAGGTGTTTCTGATCAGTTTATGAAACCTAAAAAATATGCCGCTTCTAAAATAAAATTCCATCTATCATGAAATTCATACCAATACTATTTAGTACAGCCATGGTGCAGGCGCTATTGGCTGGCAGGAAGACGCAAATCAGGCGAATTATGAAGCCCCAAATAGATCCTTGTAAGCATGAGGAATTTATAGAGGCATCTTGGAAATATCAGCCTATCGAATGGAGCGAAATAGGATTAAAAAACGGCTTTGCCTATTGTGGGAGATGTGGTCATGGTAGTCAATATGGTAAGGATTATTCTGGTATAAAATGTCCTTATGGAAAGGTGGGAGATATTCTTTGGGTAAGGGAATCGTTCATTACTGGCGCCGAAATGGAGGACGGGTACCACAAAATAAATGAAATCACGGGAGATTGTATCATTAATACATGGTATAAAGCCTCCTCTCCTGATTTAATGTGGTGGGATGGGGATGATTGTCCTTTAGATAGTGTTCCGTGGAAGCCTTCTATCCACATGCCTAAAACTGCCTGCCGGATCTTCCTACAGATCACCGATATAAGAGTAGAGCGCCTGCAGGATATATCGGAAGAGGATGCCATGGCAGAAGGTGCACAACCATTACACCCTATTACAGAATCCTATTTTGAAGGAGAGTTTCAACAGGGGTTTATGCATCTATGGTGTGATATCAATGGCCAGGATAATTGGGATGAAAATCCTTGGGTATGGTGTATTTCATTCCAGCAGGTAGAACGTCCTGATAATTTCTTAAACCAATAAAATAAATAATCATGTCAGCACGACAAGAAATAAACTGGAAAAGTATCGGTAAAGGAAAAATAACGACTACTGTAGAAGTGGAAGATGGCGGCGTACAGCACCTAACCAAAGAGCAAGTGCAAGTTGCTACACTTCTGCGTATAGCGGATGCCACCGAGTTGATGGCAGGAAATTATATCCAACTGCAAAAGGATATGCTATACTACAAAGAAAGAGCAGATAGTAAGCAGAAGTATATTGAGCGCCTTGAAAAGCAAAACCAAAGTTTACGCGGGGTGATCACCAGGATGAAGAACCAGAAAAAGAAAGCAGTATGATGCCATTGGAATTTGAAAAACTGTGGGAAGTGTCTGGAAGAGTACTACCACGACATAGCTATAAGTTACGCGCTAATTGGGTCGTAAACGAGATGGTCCAGCAAATAAGAGAACACGCTAATAGAAGTATACTTCTTTTACATGAAAAGGATATATCACCATCCACCAGGTACCAATGTTCCTGCGACCCAATCCAAGCAGTAGGGCAGTTTTACCGATATGGCCGTACTGAACAATTAGAGTTGCCAGATTCCTTGCCCGTAAAGGCTGCCAGGATGGGAAAAGGACTGTCACCTTTTGTATCAATTGACGGATGTATCACCCACGCCATTCAGGAATTGTGGGACAATGGGGTAGAAACATTGGGCTGTTGCTGTGGGCATAATCTGGAACGGGCATGGGTGCAAGTCCAAGAAAACTGCTATGTAAAAATGTTTGAATTGGGCTATATCCAAAGACCTGTAGAAATTCCTTCTCCTGGTGTAATTCATGGGCTCTATGCGTTCTATTTATAAAAGTGTATTCTCCTTGTTTAATGATCCGTAAAACAAGAATATGAAAAGCAAAACACAACAGCCGATCACTGATGAGATACTCAATATCGACTATCATACAAAGCGCTTAATAATAAAGGCACTAAATAAGTCACCCAACATTCCAACAGCTGCCCGTTTGCTGGGCTACAGCGAGAAAACTTTGTACAATAAAAAGCGCCAATACAACATAGTACGAATGAATGATGCTTGGGTAGAAATAATACAAATAGATCGCCATGAAGAACAAAAACAACCGGCAAAAGCAATTGCCACCAACTAACCGAGAAATAAGGCAGCGTTTTGAGAAATTGCTGAATGCCAGGTCAGTATCTCCTGCACCTGTGGCCCCTGCCAAGAAAAAGAAATTCCCGGTTAATCAATTGTGGGATTGGAATACACTGGAAGATGTAACCTTTTAAAAGCATAGAAAATGATCTACTGGCAGACCAATATAAGGCACATACGTAAGCTATATGGCTATACAATCACCCGGACTGCAGAAGCAATAGGAGTCACTCCGCAGGCTTATGGATCATGGGAAGAAAGGGGGATTCGCCCACAGCTCGACACATACGTAAAAGTATCCAATGCCTTTAAATTAAGCATTCATGTGCTTATATTGGCAGATCTGTCAAAAGTGAAGACAAAGGAAGGGTTACGCCGGCAGACGCCTACCTGGCGAGACGTTCAGAAATCATTAAAACAAATAGTTTAAAATAAACACCATGAAACAGTTATTGACTATTATTTCGCTGCTTATATGTAGCAATATTTTTTCTCAAGGTGGCTTCGTCACCTTGAAAGTATCTCATCCAATAGATGGTTTATCTTGTTCTGGTTATATTGGAGATACTTTATTACTCAATTCAGACTCCTCTATACATTTCATCAAATTTGCTGGAGAAATGTATATCATTGATATCAACCCAATTACCCATAAGCCAACTATCCACCAGCAGCCTAATACATTTGTATCAACACAACTCCCCGCAGGACCAGGTACAAGTGTAACAATATACCCAGACTTCAACAATATGCGCCGTAAGGATCAAGAGATTAAACATTTGAGCGGCACCTACAAAATAGGTGATCAGCGTCCGTTTATAACCGGCAAATCCATTGCAGGGATGGAAGTTGATAAAAACATTATTATATCGGGAACTTCTGATAAAAATATCATTTCCTCTCGTAATATATTTGGCAATACCTCTAATAAGGACACCCTATCCTTCGGTGGCATTCTTTTTATAGATTCTGCTATTATTCGCCCCAAAAAGAAAGAAATGGATGCCTTTACATATAGGCCTACTCCTATTGCAAAAGATGGAATACTTCCAAACCTGTCATTGGATGATGTTAAAACGATAATATCTCTTTCGGATAGAGTGCAGATAAAAAATGGAAAAGTAAAGGTCATAATACAAGAATTTGGATTAATTATAGAAAACAGAGAACAATTATTAGCACTTAAAAAGGCTTACCCTAACTTGATCATACC
>JAAEAW010477457.1_pt1 | contig 53950 bp, 72 predicted proteins | sample 7277851 | NCBI WGS metagenome assembly JAAEAW01 (sample SAMN13876994, study PRJNA601929) | soil metagenome | isolation source: soil | host: Panicum virgatum | place: USA: Fermi National Accelerator Laboratory | collected 2010-11-19 | reverse complement strand
GTGCCAACGGCCTGAGCCTCGGCAGCAACCAGCGGCCAGGCCGCTGCATCAGGGGGCGACGTTTCGCTGGCCAGAGCGGCGATGTAAGCCCGCGACTGCTGCTCTTTCAGCAGGTAGGTCGCCTCCTGCCCCGGCACTGCGGTGATGTAGCGGGCACGCGCCCTGCCGGCGGCAGTGTCGATCTGGGCATGAGCTGCAGTCACCGTGCGCTCCAGGAGCGCGGCCTGCTGCTCGGGCGTCAAGGCCCTGGGGGCTATGACGAAATCGACCCAGTCCTGCAACGGTGGTACCGGCCAGACTGGCCTGCAGGTCTGGGTGGCCGGGTCGTATGTCGGGGGCTCATATCTGGCGTTCCAACCGCCTTCGGGCACCACTACCGTGTGCGTGAGGGCGTCGACACGGCGTACCTCCCTGCCCTGCGCATTGAGCACAGACCAGCTCATGCCGTGCGCTTCCAGATCTTGACGATCAAGTAGGGCTGCAAGTTCTTATTGGTACCGCTCACACCTGCGGAGTTGATGGAAATACCAGTCGTGTTGCCTCCTGTGTTGCTGGCCTGGGGTACGCCCGCGCGCCCGCTGCCGCTGGACGCACCGTTGCCAAGGGCATACGAACTTTCGGAGTGAACGTGTCCGGGATCATTGATGGTGTGCGAGTGAGAAACGGCAACTGCGTCGGCGGATCCGCCCGTCTCGCCAAGGACATCAAACAGGGCGTTGCCAGTGTCCTGACCGACGAGCACTCGGCCAGACCCGATTGCGGTCCAGGTGCCGAAACCCAGTAGCGTGTTCGGATTGGTGTCCACGTCCGCATTGGAGTAGATAGACCCTACCGGATAGGCTTTCTGCAACACTTGCAGGACACCTGCGTTGGTCAGTTCGTTGACCTTCATCGCCAGGTAGTCGAGCGCGTCCACCCAAGAGCCACCCGACTCCAGCTTTTCGAGCTTGCGAGCCGAGCGATTCAGCCGGATCGTTCCTACCGGCAGATTTGTCGGGGTTGTCAGACCGGGATCGAACAGGAGAGCTTGGTCGACCATGCGGTCCCCCGTGCGCTCCAGTAGTTCGACCTCAATTTCCTCAACATCAAATGGGGCGTGGTCAGCCATGTTTGTCTTCCTTGACTCAGTACCGACGGATGACGGCGGTTACGTCCGCCTCGACCAACGCTTCGGCGCTGTCGAACACGAACTCATTGATGTGACTCAGAGTGGACGGGTCGCTGTCCACCTGGGGGGCCAGGCGCTCGGTGCCATCACCCACCACACCAGGCGCGATGGAGACAGTCGCCAGCAAATCGGAGGGGAGCGGCAACGCAATGCCCGGCTCAACTGCACAGCGCACCAGGTAGGCAATGCGCTCAGGCGCTTGGGCGGCTGTGCAGGGCACCAGAGCCGGTCGGCACATCCAGAGGGTCGGGTCCATCGAGCCGCCGGCTGCTGCCTGCCCAGCGTCAAAGTCAGCGGCAGTCAGGCCAGCGTTGGCCTTGAACTCAGCCAAGTCGGCCACCTTTGCCCCGCTGACGTCGTAGACGCCACTGATGCCGATGTCTGCGCCCGCGTAACCTATGGGGTGGACGAACACCACAACCAAGTACCAGGTGTCAGCCAAAGGCAGATCGAGCACCGCCAATGGGCCGGTGACGGGAGCTGAGGCCAACGTGCGCAGACTCCCGTCCGTGGCTCCGGCGATCTCGAACTGACCCGCCGCCGCGTCTTGCCTGACCCAGCAGGCGTAGAGCAAGCCCTTTGCGCTCAGATCTGCGGGCATTGCACTCACTGAGAGGCCCGTCTCATCGCCTGAGTCAATGCAGGCCCAAAGTGGTTCCGGATATCCGCCGAACGAATCTGACGGGCCATCACCCAGCTCGATTACGTTCTCCGTGTCATCGCCCTGCATGCCCCAACCAGCCGGCGGCATGTCCATGGCGGGCTCCCAGACGTTCCAGTAAACCGGGAGGATGCTGCGCAGCGCGTGAGCGCCACCAGGCACCGTGCGGCCGGCGAGCTGCTCCGTGCGGACCTTGACGAACAGATCCACTTTGAGGTCGTCGTGCAAGAGCTTGACGATCGTGGGATCGTTCGGCACCGTCACTGCAAGTCGAACCTTCCAGTACCGGAAATTGTTCCGCACCTCACTGATCTCGACCGGCACGTCGACCACGACGGGCCCTGACCAGTCCCCCACCTCCACGCCGCTGGTGAATCCAGAGTCCAGGGCGGTCGTCAACGTGATGACTGCGTTCGCGGCCGTGCCGGCTAGGAACTGGATCTCGGCCTGGGCGTGGACGATCATGGCTGGCAAGACCTTGCCGGCATCCCAGACCTGTTCGTAGTAAGCCGTGAGGCCATCATGGGCAGGCTGCACCCAGCGGGTGTAGCCATCTGCGATCTTGTCGGCGCGACTGGTCCAGCCGCGTGCGCCGAAGATGTCGGCCCGCGTGCGCGTGGAATCCACCGGCATCAGCAGCGCGTTGTTCGCAGGATTGGCGTAGGCGTTGCTCTTCACACCGGACCAATCCGCGACAAAGAGGCCGTGCCGCACGAAGTCTGGTGGCGCCGCCACGTTCAGTGTGATGGTCGACAGCGCGCCTTCGCGCCCGTCCGTGTCCACCGGAGCGACGCCGTAAGTGATCGTGCCGGCGTCCTGCTCCGACAGGACGATGCGGTGCGCATCAGAGCGCCAGCCCAGCGTCCCGTTCTTGTAGATCCGGTAGTGGCTGATGGGCAGCGAACCGGCGACCGCAGGCTCCCATCCCAGCGTGACGGTGTTGTCGATCGTGTAGCCATCCAGGGCTAGCAGCGCGCCTGGCACGGCCTTATTGACGTAGTAGTCGATTTCCTCGCCGATGTTGTCCAGCAGGTCAATCGCCTGGATTTGAAAATGGCGCGTGCCGACCCAATCAGCGGCAATCGTGATCGTGCTGGCCTTCACCATCTTGACCTTCGGTACTGCATCAACCTCGTAGCTGATGAGGTAGCCGCTCAAGCCGAACTGGATAGCCACATCCGACCAGTCCAACGTGACGGTGCTGCCGGAAATGCTGGTCGTCTGGAAGACGTGGGTAACGCTGGATGGCGCTGGAATACTCGCCGCAATGAATGTGACCGGCAGCGCCGCGCCTGCGCTGTAGTTGCCGCTGGTGTCGAAAGCCTTGGCGTAGAGCGTCAGGGCTCCGCCGGGTGCGGGAGGCGTGACCCGGGCAATGGGACCGGTGCCTCGATAGACTTGACCAGAGGCGCCCCAATCTACATCGGATGAGCGCAGCTCGTAGCCTGCGATATCAATCTCCGGCGCTGCCGTCAGCGTGATGAGCAGCTTTGATCCGTCGGGCTCGGTCGTGTACGAAGTCAGGGCGGCCGGTGGTTCGGACTTGCCAACGATGGTGTGCAGCAACTGCACCCACGGCCCACGCGCGCCCACGCCGTTTCGACCGCGCACAGCCAGGAGGTATTCCTTGCCGTCAAGCACGGGGCGCAAAGTGATCTCTGTTGCTTCGCCGGGCAAAGCCTGTGCGTCGCACCAATCCCCGGACACCGGATCAAGCCAGCGGACCTCGATGCTCCCGCTTTGGCGCAGGTAGCCGTCGGGGTGCTGGTCCCAGGTGAAGCGCAGGCCGCTGCTGATCGCGCCGCCCGGCATGAGCTGCAGGAGAGCCATGCCGGACTCGGCGGCCAGGCCAGTGACAGGCGCAACATTCCACAGGTAACTGGTGTCTGGCTGCTCAGGCGGGTTCCTGGGCGTGAAGCGCTCTGTATCCAGGTCGAAGCTGCTCTCGCGCATTTCGACCGCGCGAATGGTGAAAGTTCCATTGCGGTGGTCGACGTGGCGCATGATCTCGAAGGTCATGCCTTCGTAGACCTCGTAGTACTTCAGCGCAAACCAAACGGTATCCCCGACAGTCAGGTTCGCGCCAGCACCCAGCAATGTGCACTCGATGGCGGTTCCGCCACGCGACAGCTCGAGCGCCACGCCAAGCAGGTAGTCCGCCTGCCGCGCGTCCGTAGTGGCCTGCATGTCCAGATCCGTGGATTCCTCCACACCCCCGTCAGCGGTCACATAGTCGGCATTACGCACGGGCGGTGCGCTGGCGGCAACGTAGTTTTGCGCCTTGTCATAAAAGGTTCCCGTGGCGACGTTGACGCGAGAGATGCCCTGCGATGACGGGCCGATGCTGATGGGGTGGCCCCTGCTCACATCAGCGTCGGTGAGCGTGAGGACGGGGGCGCGATATGCGCCAGCGAAGATTCGATACTTGCCACCGCCGAAGGCAAGGGAACCCGCCATCGCGTCGATGATCGCGTCTAGGTTCTCCATGCGATCGCCGTCCACCAGCAGTTCCAGATGGCATTCGTAGCGGCGGATCTCTTCGGTGCCTTCACCATCAAGTTTCTTGACAGTGATCAGCTCATCGCAGACATCGGCTGCGATGGCGACAAGGGACCAGTCAACCCAGGAAGTGGGCCAGCCCAGGCCACCGGCCTCGACAGGCAGAGTCATGTACCAAGCAGCCAGCAGCGCTGGGTTGCTGCAATAGGTCAGCGACGCTTCGGTGCGGGGGTCATAGACACCCACCGGACCGGTGACCAGCAGGCTGACACCAGGTGCACCGGTTTCGCCATAGGCGTTTTCGCTCCAGCGCATCAAGGTGCGCACCCAGCCGCAGCCCAACAACCGGTGGTCCTCGGTCCACTTGGGCGTGCCGCCAGGCACGACTCCGTCCCAGTTGCTAGCAGGCTGGTCGTCAGTGCCCAAGCCCGTCTGGACGCGCAGACAAGCTTCTCCGACGCCGTACTCATAAGTGCACGACAAACCCTTGCCAGTCAGGTCCGGGTTACTGCGCCAGCGAACCACCACGTAACGGTCGTCGCGCGACTCGATCTCCAGAAACAGGCCGAGGGCCGTGTACTCCTCTGTTCCGTCGCTCTCCGAGTACAACTCGCGAACACGCAAAGTGCTTTCGATCGGAGTCTTGCTCAACACACAGCTATAGAGTCCACCACCTAGGCTCGTCAATGACCTCGACTCATTTCGGTCCTTGGTCTCACTGTATGCATATCGACCTGATATGGGTTGGCCACCAGCAAAGCTGGTCATCGGCAAGTACTCATCACCGAGATAGATGCCCTCGACGCTGTTGAGCCGATTGCCGCTGGCCACGATGACCTGGTCGAGGTATTCCTTGTCCTCGCCCACGGTGTCGGCATAGACCAAGGTGCCGCCCACACGCACCGTGCCGAGGATGAGCTTGCGTGTCTCCACCCCGCTGCGCACCGTCGTCGTGCGATCGCGTAGGCTATCCAGGTAGGCTTTACGTGCCTTACGTTTGGCTTCCTTCTTCTTCTCTTGACTACTGAGGTAGCCGCCGACAACAACAAGCGCCAGGCCGATCCAGTTGAAGCCTGGAATGAAGCTGACGACGGTACCGACACCGACTAGGACGTCGCCGAAGTTCATTTGAAGAACTCCTTGCGGGGCCAAATCAGGTTGACCTCGGTCATCTGCTCGACGTACTCAAAGCCCTTGTCACCCGGGAAACGCAACGCTTGATCCGCGCTGCTGTAGCGGATGGGGCGGGAGCGCCTGGCGCCAGCGAGGATGTGCTCAGCCTGCACGGCTAGCGACGCCGAGCCACCCTCCTCCGTGATTCCCATGGTGCTGATAAGCCCCGGGAAAAGTAACACTGGGGCACCCATCGGCTTGTAGTCATCCGTCAGGTAGACGCGGTACAGGTTGATTGGGCGCCCCCTGTACGGCTCCTGCGCCGCCAGCGTGATGATGATTGGATTGAGCCCATCGAACTGAAAGCGCAGGCCTTCAGTGCTCTGGGCGTCCTCTGAAACGTCATCCACCGAGCGCAGCGTATTCAAAGCGCGGTAAAGCTCGCCGTCGACTTCGAGGTCGATCCCGCAAAGCGAGCCGCGCACGGTCCCGCTGTCCAGCAGCATGTCCACAATGAGCGCGTCGCGCACGTGCCCGCTGGCTTCGGCAGCAACCTGCGTATCGGACAGGCCCCGCGTCATTGCCAGATCTCCAGCAACTCGATGGCGAAGCCGTCCCGCACGCGCGCAGGCTCATACAAAAAGCTCAGGCTCTGCTCTGTTGGGATGTAGATGGATGTCGGCGCATTCAAAACAACAGGTGTGCCGGCGGCGACAGCTGTTCGCAAGCGCGGCCGGACCTGCACCAGCATGCTGTCGTCACCGCCCGGTGGCTCTGCGTGCTCCAACACGGTGAGACGCTGACCAGCCAGTCCAATCAGATCCCCAACATGCAGAGAACCGTTGCAATCAGTCAGCGAGAGGACATCTGCGCCAGCGTCCGCATCTGCGCCCACAATTGGCGAACCTCGCAGCGTTCCACGCGGCATCAATCGCACGAGGTTCGGCAGCACCAGGCGATTGGCACCACCGTCCAAGCGGTACAGCAAGGCTTGCAGGCGATCGCGCCCGGCTTCGTTCTCGCGACCAGACTTGCCAAATGCGAGAGTGGTGCGCCAGCGCGAACCGGGCATTTCTCGGGTGCTCACATTGCCTGCGCGGGCAGTGCTGAACTGCGTGAACGTTTCGAGAGCTTCCGAATAGTTCAAGGGCGTAAAAGCCCTGTCCTGCAAAGGCCAGGTGAGATTTGCCATGGGGTGCTTTCCGGTCAGCCGGTGTTCAGTGCACGACGAACATCGCCGTTGCGCTGGAAGTCACTGATCAACTCAGCCTTGAGGCGGCGGTTGTTTTGCTCCAGAGCTGCTGCGTATGCAGCTGGGCTCATGCCGCTTGGAACGTTGTAGGTGACTTGTTGGATAACTGAAGGAGCGTTGCCAGACGCTGGCGCGAGAGCTCGCATTTGCGCAGGCGTAAACACGCCTTCACCGCGACGGAGAATCGTTGGTACCTCGTCATTGGCAAGTCCTGCAACACCGCCCGTATGCAGTCTCGGCGCCATATCGAACGCAGAGGAGTCGACGGTCTTGTAGAAAGTCGCGCCGCTCCCAGCAATGCCACCAGAATGCTTTGCCGGGGCTGTAGTTGTCCCACCAGACGACCCGGTATTGCCGATGCCACGCCACAGACCCACGATGGCCTGTTGGATCTGGATTCGCACCAGATCTCTGATGATGCTGTCGGCCAAGCCCTTGAAGTCGGCTTTTCCTGTGAGGACGAAATCCGTGAGGGCATCGGACATTCCCTCGAATGCCTTGGTCGTTACGCTGCGTGCCTGTTCGACGTTGTTCGACACCATGGTCGACCAGTCGGACCATGAAGCCTTGACGCCAATCAACCAACTAGATTCGTTCTGCTCGCGCTCCTTCCAGAAGCCCTCATCCTCCGCCAGTGCTTTGTCGTAAGTCTCTTTAGCGCCGGCCAGAAACGCATCGCGCCGCGCAGCCGCTTCGGCGCCACGATCAGATTTATTGAAGTCGTCGGTTATGGACTCCACGCGGCCGACGTAGTAGTCCGATCGCCTTGACTTGCGCTCGTCAATCTCTTTCTGACGCTGCCCCTTCCCAATGGCCGCGATCTCTTCCGCATTGGCCCTTGCAATGGCATCCAAGTATTCTTGGGCGGCATTCTTTGCCGCTTCGAAAGACTCGACCTGCCTCTGGTTTGCAGCAGCAACTTCGATTGCCGCCGTTTCAATCTTGGCGTTTGCCGTGACGTTGATCTTGGCAATCTCGGCCGTAATGTCGGCAGCCCGCTTCTTGTCCTCTACGCTTTGCGTCAGAGTTTTCTGCTCTTCGCTCAGCGCTTTCAACCTGGCATCGCGCTCCAGGTTGATGAATGAAACCTTGGCTTCGTAGAACTGACGCTCACTGACGAGCCCGGCGGAATGGCGAGCTTCAAGAATGGTCTCGGACGCTTCATAGAGAGCCAGCAACGAAGTGAGGTCACGCTTGACCGCGGCAACGTCAATTCCGCCACTTTTCTTACCTTCCAACGCTTTTTTGGCTTCTTCAGCGTAGCGCAGGAGGCGCGCGTCCTCGGCCCTGGTGTCGAGTTTTCCTGCGGCAATGTCCTGCCGGTTCTGGACCACTTGCAACTGCGCGTTGAGCCTTTTCAGGTACGCCTCGTTGTCGGCCACCAACTTCGCGTAGGGCGATCCCTTGGCCCGAAGTGCATCGATGTTCTTCTGCGTGCGTGCGATCTCGGCCTGGAGTCGCTCAGAGCGCCAGGCCAGCGTCTTGGCTTCTTGGTTAGCCTTGTCATTGTTCATGACCACAGCACCGACCACGGCTGACCCAAGAACCAACGCCAGGCCAACAGGGTTGGCTGAGATGACGGCCAGCAGCGCGAGCATGGCCGCCCGTACTTTGTAGATGGCAGCCACAATGCCCCCGGCGCCAGTAATCGCCGAGGCAACGCGCAGGATCCCGGCTGCGGTCGCCGCGCCACCGAGTGCGCCCAGCACACTCAGGATTACCCCCTTGTTTTCCTCTGCCGACTTGCCGACGTCCTCTATGGCTCGGGCAATCCCTGAGACTGCGTTTGCCACGCTCTGGCTGGCGTCGGTCATCTTGTCGATGTCGCCGATTGCCTTCGCGATGGAGTTGCCGAGCTGCGTGAACGCCTGCCCGGTCGTGACGGGCATGCGCTTGAACTCGGCGTTGATGCCCTCGGCAGATTTCTTGAGTGCGTTGAAGACCTGCTCGCTGGTGAGCTTGCCCTCCGCGCCCAGCCGACGCAGCTCTCCGATCGTGACGCCGAGACCGCTCGCAATGGCTTCCGCCAGGCGCGGCGCCTGTTCCATGACGCTATTCAGTTCCTCGCCGCGCAGCGTGCCGCTCGCGAAGGCCTGTCCCAGCTGAATCAGTGCAGCCTGGGTAGACGCGGCACTTGTTCCACTGATTACGAAGGACTGATTGATCGCCTCGGTGACTTTGAGCAAGTCGGCTTGACTGGTGCCCAGCGTCTTCGTGCTGCGCGCCAACCTTGTGTAGAGGTCAATCGTCGACGCATACTCAACGCGGGAGCGCTGGCTGACGGCAAAGAGCTCCTTCTGTGTCTCTGCCAGTTCCTTGGATGAGTTGGTCACCAGGCGAAGGCGCGATTCCATGCTCTTCATGGAGTCGGCCACGCCCAGCACGGCACGGGCGATGGAGGTCAATGCAAGACCGCCGAGCACACCGCTCAAAACCCGGAACGCCGAGCCCATGGTGAGCGCGCCGCGCTCTGCCCTCTTCCCTGCAGCGATGAGCTTTTCCAGCTCATAGATCGCCTGCTTCGCCTCCAAAGAGTCAATGCGCAATCGCAGCGACGCGACTTCATCAGTCATAGGTCACTTCCTTTTCGCTCGTTCCATTGCTTCTTTGGCGTCTGCTGCCATCTGCTTGATGGCCGCCTGCTCCATCACCCGCAGGGCGTGGAATGCCTCATCGCGGTCTTTCTTCGCGATGCCTGTGAACTCCCAAACTCCTGGGAGCACTGCGTAGTTCAGCCCCGTGGCTTGGCCCTCGGCCCAGATCCACTGCGTGCCCATGGACTCCAGCAGGCTGAGGGCCTCGGTGTTGCAGGGCCAGACTTCAATTTCACGGTTGAGGTGCTCGGGCTTGAAGCCGAAAGCAGCGAATACGGTTGCATCCGGCGCTCTTTCATAGAGCCCAGCTGCAACCGCTCTCAGTTTCCCAGGCGGGCTTCCTTGTGCGCCTTCAACCAGGCGGCCAGGATGACGATCTGGGCCCCGGGATACATGCGAGTGAGGCTGTCGCAGGCCTCGCGGCTCCAGGTCATATCCACGCCCTCCCAAGACACCAGCAGCGAGTCGAGATACTCAAACACGCTGCCGTAGCGGAGTACTCGTGCGCGAAGCCTTGGGAACACCTTGGCCAGCCGTCGAATGACGGCCTGCCCAGCACCGAAACCGCGAACACCCAGGAACATCGTCAATTGCCCCTGGCGCACAACGTCCTGCACGTCCTCGCGCAAAGGTTTGCAGCGGAAGACACACTTCACCACCGCCGGCTTGGCGTCCTGGCCAGGCTGGAGCAGTTCAAAGGCACCGTCCAGCGTTTCCGGCGCTTTGATCTTGAGCGTGATCTCGCTCATCAGGACACCGTCGGCTTATTGCTCAAGCTGTAGCCCATGGTCGCAGTCACCGGGTTGTCAGCCTGCACCGCGGGGCTGTTGTTGAACGCCACAGTGCCCGGGTACAGGATCTTCGTGCCATCGGGCAGGGTCAGCTTCATCACGCGAATGTCGCGCTGCTCCGATGCGGTGACCAGCGCCGGAAACCACGGCTTGGTCTTGTCAAAGCCAAGGGTCAGGTTGATCGACTGAGCGCTGAACTTGGTGAAAATCTGCAGCTCCGTATCGCGATCGAGCGGCTGACCAGTCCAGTACTGCGGTTCGCCGCCCGAGGGCTCGAAACCGAGGATCTGGTCCAGTGCGACCTCGGCGCTGACCTCCTTGGCGGTGCCGACACCGAGGCCTGCCGGGTAGACGGACGTGTTCAAGGTGTTGACGCCGGACAGCTCAAACGTGTTGGTGGTCACGCCGCTGACGACGAAAGCCCGCTCGTCCAGGCCGCCCCAGCCAGAGGTGAGCAAGACGATGTCGCCGTTTGCATAGCCGTGCGCAGTTGCTGTGCACACGGCCGGATTTGCATTGGAAATGCCGGTCACGTTCACTGGCGACGCATAGCTGGTGCTGAGCGACATCTGAGAGCCGTTGGGGAGTTTGTAAGCCATGATGATTTCCTTTCGGACAAAGAAAAACCGCCTCGGCTTGGCGCGTTGGCGGCTGGTTGCTGAATTGCCCGAAGTGGGCCGACGGAAAAAGAAAAACCGCCACGTGGGCGGGTCGTGCTGATCAGAGCTGGTGCTACGCGGTGTCGTCTTCTGCTCGATACCGGCAGGACACCGGCACGCGGTAATGGCCACCTTCGGATAGCGCCGGACCCTGGCTCATGGGGGTAGTCAGAAAAACCTTCAGCCCACTTGCCGACAGTGGCGCAGTCAGCGGAAAAGCTGCATCGAGAGAGGCGGCCAGCGTCGAAGCCGTAGCAGTACCGCCCTCGTTTGGCAGGTGCAGCGAGACCTGAAACACACCCACGTAGCGGCGATGCTTCCCACCCAAGTCATTCGAAGTAGTCTCGCCCGGCAGCACGAAAGCGCGCGCATATCGCCCATCAGGTGGCGTGAACTTTGTGTTCTCATAGGCCACAGGGATGACTGGTGACTGCGCTTGAGCCCAATCCTTCACCTTCGTCTCAAACGCACTCCGGATCCGCGCAATGGTCATAGCTGCCTCGCGACTTGTTTCAGATAGCCTTGCCACTCAGCAACCGTGATGCGCACCATGCCAGCCGGAGCTTGTTGACTGTGTCCATGCTCCAGGCGCTGCGCGTATGGCAAATTGTTTGATATCCAGATGGTCTGCCCCAGCTTGGCGCTCAAGATCTGCTTTGTCGCTGCTGCCATGGCGTTCTGCCCGGACGTATCAGTGCTCTCCGTGGTGCTGCTGCTCGGCGCCAGGATGCTGGTAATCCAGTTAGCGCGAAACCGGCCGGTGTCCACTGGCGACTTGCGGATGAGGGATGACGCCACCTCGATCCCGACCTTGCGCAGCACCAACTCGGCGCGAACCCCAGCCTTCTTCTGGAAGCGCCGCAGGTCTTCCTCAAAACTCACGGTTCAGCCTCTGACTTGCAGTTCGTGCAGCACGGGCACGCCGGCAGGCCGAGTAGTCTTGACCGAAATCACCTGGTAGGTCTTCCCGCTCCAAGTCAAAGCATCGCCGGGTGCCGGGTCAATGCTGACGGCGGGGGCCATGAAAACCTGCTGGTCACCGGTCTTGATCAGTGTTCCGTCAATGAAGGCGTCGCCATAGGGAAGCACAACAGCATGGCAATTCGCAGTCGTTTCCGGTGCAACTACGGCTCCGGTCGCGGTGTCGTAATCCCCGGGGGTGCTGCGCGTGAGCACTCCCGGCGCGCCCTTCTGAGCGATCAGCCGGTTGGCCATCGCTGTCTGCCGGTCGTAAGTTCCAACCATCTCAAGCCCGTACCAACTTGACCATCGATGAACCGCCAGCCAGGAGTCCGGACAGCATGGAGTCCACTGCCTGGTACTTCGTCTGCTGGCGCGCGCCCGCGGCGTATGTCGTGCTGATCGGACCAACGGTTTCGGACTGAACCTGGGCCCCGAGGTCGGGAGCGAGGTCATTGAGGATCGCCCTCAGCGCGAGCTCCGCACAGGCGCGCTGCACGGCCAACGGCACCACGTTGCCCGAGATGTAGGCGTTGTTCACGCAAGCATTGAAGCGCGGCCAACTCAGCGCCTGCACCGTCGTCGCCCGGTCGCCTTTCCACCGCTGGCCGTAGTCGGCTTCCATGTGGTCCGTTGCCTTGCGCAGCAGTTGCTCGCGCTCCGAGTCAGAAGCGACTGCAGCCCACGCCGCATTGCCGCGCGCGGCGTGGTAGGCGGTTGCATCAGCCACTGTGACGTAGCTTTCGGCATTCGCTTTGCCTGTGCCGTCTTCAACGATCAGTGCCATGACCGCACCTTACTTGGCTTCGTCCAGCAGTTTGGCCAGGTCGGCTTTCTTCGCGCCATCGGGTATGGCAAGACCCTTATCGGTCAGCGCAGACTTGAGCTGCTCGACGGTGAGGCCATCACTGAGCTTGGGCTCAGGGGCCTTGACCAGCTCCCGCACCTTCGCCTCGTCCTCGACGGTGAAGATGGGACCGAAGTAGTTGCGCATGGCGTTGACGACATTGTCGGGGTCTGTGTGCCCGTCGGGCAACTCGGCCAACGCTTTTTCCAGCGCTGCACGGATCTCCGTAGAGGCCCCGCCGTCACCGGTCTTGGCTTCGTCCAGCATTTGGTGAAAGTCGGGATCGAAGTCCGACTCGTTGATGATGACGTGGTCGCCTTGGTCTTTGCCCCAGGGCTTGACCTTGATGGTCTTCGGTTCATTCATGTGAAACTCCTGAAACTGATTGAATGCCCGGGGCCGCAGCCCCGGGAATGGTCACTCTGCTGCCCGAGGATCAGCCCAGCAGGATGCCGATGTGCGGCTTCTTGATGGCCGCGCAGCCCCAAGCCAGCGCGATTTCGTACTGCATCTGGCGGTATTGGGCGTACATGGAGACCTCGAAGGAGAGGCCCGTCAGCGGGTCGGTGATGATCATGCGATCGACGGCAGAGTCGCCCTGCGCCGGCAGCGCAGGGGCGCGCGTGGCCAGCGCGATGGCCGAGCGAGCGAAGAACATGTTGCGGTTACCGATGGCGGACACCGTGATGTTCGTCGCAGACGTCGGGATCGCCTGCATCAGGCCGGGCTCTTGCAGCGTGATGGTGCCGCCGTTGGAGACGTCGGCATCACCGCTGGCAACCACGTACTTGTTGCTGTCACCGGAGAAGGTGATCACGTCGCCGGCCAGGATGGTGCCGGTACCAGCCGAGGCGAGGGTGATCAACGTCGCGCCGACCGCGTAACCAGCCGCGTTGGTCGTCGCAGCAGCACCGGTACCGGCGGCAGGACGCTTCACTTGAGCCGATTGGCGCAGCGCCAGGCCCTGCAGGCGGTCGGTGATGCCGTTGCGCAGCATGTCATCACGGCCGGCCTCGTTGACCTTGAACAGGCCCGACTGCTTGCCGCGCATGTTGAACATCGCCGCGGTGCCCAACACCAGCTGGAAGTCGAGGCCTTGAGCCCCGTTTTCTTCCAGGATGCGCAGGGCGCCGGCCGTGTCGCTCAGGTCGGCGGCGGTTCCGAAGGGTGCGGTACCAGCAGTGCCGTAGGCGCGCGAGGCGTTCACGTGCAGTGCGGCGAGGTCCGCTTCAACTTCGTTCACCAGCGTGCGCATGCCTTGCTGGAACTGGTTGGAAAGGATGATGTTGAAGCTGGCGCCGTTGTTGTCGAGACCGAGCTTTTCCTCCCCGTTCCAGCGAATAGGCACGCGACGCGCCTTCGTGATGGTCATCGGCGCGTTGCCGATGACCTGATCACCGTCGTTCGGCGGCGTCACGGCGGGCGTGATGTCCGACGCGCTAGCCGCCGGCACCACGGGGGACGATACGGTCTGCCCGACCGCGGCACGGGTGTACTGCATGTCGGCAGTCACCGCAGGGATGAAGCCGACGAGCTCACGCGAGACGATGTCCATCGCGTTGTAGAGGGTGGGGATCAACCCCGTGAGAGTGTTAGCCATGATGGCCCTTTCTGAAATGAAAAAGGCCGCTCATGGCGGCCCGGGTAGTTGCGAAGTTGAATGTCAGTCCGTGATGACGAGGTTCTTGTCCCGGGCCTTTGCCGACTGGGCAGCAGGGTCCAGAGCGTTGAACGCAGCGCGAGTCATGGTTTGCTTCCCGCCAGCTCCATTGCCGCCACCGTTGGCTCCGCTGCCGGATGCGCCGCTCCCTTTCAGGATCGACGCCTTGCCCGGGTAAGCCTCCACCATGATCTCCAGCGCTTCCTCGAAGTCGGCTGGTTCTCCGTGCTTCGTACGGCTGAAGATCTGATTGCCGTTGGCATCCTTCGCCACCACCTTGCCGTTCTCGATCGTGAAGCGCGAGCCGAACGCTGCCTGCACCATGTCTGCAGGGATGGCCAGCTTTTCGGTAACGAACTTGGAGCGCGCGAACGCGCCTCCGATCTTTTCGCCGTAGAGCTCGCCCTTGAGCTTGTCGCGCTCGGCGACAACAGGTTCGAACTCCTTGCGCACGGAGTTGATGGCTTCGGTCTTCACCTTTTCGACTTCGCCGGCATCCACCAGCTTCTTGTCGTCAAGATTCTTGACCGTGGACAGAGCCTTGATCGCCGCAGCCGGGTCGGTGATGCCGTCGAACGCCTTGAGGGTGTTCTCGGCTTTCTCGGCCCGCTCACGGTGGCCCTTGGCCTCGCCGTTGAGGCGGGAAATGGTGGCAACGGTCGCATCGGCATCGAATGGAGAGTCCTTGCCGTCGGCGCCCGTGAAAACGGGCAACTTGACGCCATTGACGTCCTGGGTAGCGATGTGACCTTCGGGGGTAAGTTTGAAAGGCATGGTTACTGTTTCCTTGGGCATCCGCCCTCAGCACGGGTGCGGCATCCGCCGCGAAGCGCCTTCCCGCATCCGCGTTCCGGCAACGAAAAAGCCGCCGAGGTTGCCCAGGGCGGCTTTGTCAGGATGGCCTATCGGCCAGATTCAGATCAGGCGACGACGACGCGGTCGCCCTTCATGAGGCAGTGCACGCAAAGCAATTGCTTTGTGCCACCTCGGGTCTTTCCGTTGACGAACTCCACGCCCGTCTTGGCTTCAATGAGTTCTCGGCTACCACACCTGCACTGCAGGATTGCGGCTGGCCGTGGTGTTGCTTTGAGGCGCTGCCGAACCTGCTCCTGCGGCCCAGGAGCCGTGCGCGGCACCAGCTTCAGACGATCCCTGGGACTACCCACGCTTCGCGATCTCCGCGCGCAGCTCTATAGTCACAGCCTCCCGATCGGCTTCGGGATGCAGCTCAAGGTAGTCACTGACCGCGTCATCGGTACCGTAATCGCCGACGAAGCGAGACCCGGCCACGTACAGGCCGTACACGCTGTAAGTCCGGCGGTCCTTAATCTGCACTTCAGCCACGGACGATCTCCAGATCGATCACACGAAACTCCTTGCTTCCCACCTTTCGGGTGCTCTTCGCCTTGACGCGATAGGTCAAGCCAGGCGGCAACAGCACCTCATGCTCCCCAGGGAACTGGGAGATCGGCTCAATATACACCCCTGGTTTCGGGTTATCAATTCTCAGCAGAACATCCGCATTCCCGGCCCAGGACGCCGCAAATTCAGGCTTCGTAGAGTACGACTGGAGTTGGTTTCCAAGATCCAGTGGCTGCCCTACCACGGCACGATCAAACCACGCATCGGCGTTCACCGCGCGCGTGGTGGGTGCACGGTAGATCACTCCACGATATGCCCTCATGCCCCCCAAGCCGCTCGAAGTGAGCGCCGTGAACTGTCGATCCTCCAGCGTACCGCCAGTCTCCCGCATGCGCCGGTTGATCGGTTCATAGCCCGAGCCGGTGTAGTAGCGGATCGCCGAGAGGGACTCCGTCGAGGACGTGTATCCCCGCTTGGAGGCGACATAGCGCACGCGCTGCACGGCGGCATCGAAAGACTGCCCTTCCCCGCTATAGAGGGTTCGCAGCAATGCCTGCTGGGCCTCTGGGTTGTCCAGGAACCTGGCGATTTCGTCTTGCGGCGTGCCGCGCGGCGGCCGGATCGGCAGAGTCAGACCGGCGCGGTCGAATGCGGCGATGTCCTTTTCCTTCAGCTCGTCCAGTGTCAGATACTTCCCGTAGTCGTTGAAAAACTTGTCCGGCTTCACGCCACCAGTGCGCAGCAGCGCGGCGCGGTCGGGGCCCAGGACTTCAATCTGCTTTTTCACCGACTGTTTCTGAATCCAATCTCCGAACGTCAGGTCTGCGGGTACCTGGCCGTTCATGCTCGCCCTGGTAGTAGGCGTGAACTCGTCAACGTCGACGCCGAGTTCGCGCCAAGATTTCAGGACCGGGACGCTGATGCTGCGGCAGCAGAAATGCGCCCTGCCCGGCCCGCCGAGCCATGGAATGTTGTGGCCGATCGGGCGATGAGTCTTTGGTGAGTACCGCTTCCCATCGCGGATCTGGCAAGTTGGCGTCGTGCGGCCGTCCAGGGTTGAAACCCAGCGCAGTTCCTTGATGAGTTCGTCGTTGTCCTCGTAAAACTTGTCCCGTGTTGTCCCCGCCGTGTGGCTCACCGCGGTCCTGACCACAGCTTGCGCGTTGCGTCGATCGATCTCGATGATCCCGTCGGCGTAGCCACGTGCGCGAGTCCCGCGCACCCGGCGCACGATCTGGTCAATGGTCTGGCCTTCGACAAAGCCCATACGCACGGCATCACGGATCCGCGTCATGCGATCGGATTCCATGCTTTGAGCCCACTCCTTCAGCAGGCGCCCCTGGAATGGCCTGGACAGCACCGCCGCCTCGACCTGCGCGAGGTTCACAGCATTGACCCCAACTGCCGTCACAACCTGCGGTGGCACCACGTCCTGAAACAGCTGCAGTTGATAACCAGCCTCGTAGCTGGCGTACTCGCGTAGTTGGGCGGTCAGTTCCAGACCGGCGGCAGCGTAGGCCGTGCTATTGAGTTGCCGAACCGATGCAAGCAGACTTTCCAAACGCTCTACCGAGAACGAGCTCGGCGGCATCTGGTCCAGCGCCAACGTGAGCTGGGAGATCAGATCGGCGTCCGCCTTATTCAGGATCCCGATGATGCGCCGGACAAGCCAATTCGAGTACCGCTGCTGATCAACGGCGTGCCCAATCTCTGCGTCAAGCAGCCTCTCATTCGTCGCTGCCACCGCCGCCGCCCGTGTTATCTCCCAGGGTGCCCAGTGCCGGGCCCTCTTCGCTCACAGCCTCAAGTTCTTTCGCCGGTACGATTTCTGGCGCGAGGATGCCGCGCCGCTGGTTCTCGCGGATCACCGTCTCTTTCGTGATGATCCCGCCCTGTTGCAGCGACAAAAGCAATTGGGCCGTGGCTTCCGACAGGCTGGCTGCGGCGAAGTCCTTGAACAGGCTGACGTGACCACCTTCAGGAATTTTCAACCAATCAGCGGTGAGCTGAAGGCACTGATCCAGACTGTCTTCGAACGATTCCACGATGCGCTGCAGATCGCTCTTGTTCGCCTCGGCGTCAATGGCGGCCTCTGTCGCGGACCGCTCGCCCGGTTTTTGCACCAGCAGTTCAGCGCCAGTCTCGATCATTTGCTCTTCCAGGGCCTCAAGCTCAGACCGGCCCACGGTGACGCATTCCGCCTGACCTTGGACGACCTCGGCCTTTGCGTTCGGGTTCTCGAAGCGCAGCGCATACGCCGAACCTGCGGTGACATCACCATCTTTCTTGTCACCACCGCCGAGCTCGTCTTTCGTGACGCCGATGAATACCAGCAGGCGCTTTCGAGCGAATCGCGCGCTGTCATCCTGGTCGCTCTGATGTTGCCAGTGCTTGACGTTCTGATGTGCGAGGTCGACCAGCGGCGGCAGGCCCATCATGAACGCAAGCCTGGTCCCATAGAAAGGCACAAACGGGATTTCTTTCAGCGTGGTCGTGCCGCTTTCGTGCAGGGTGAATTCCTTGTTTTCACCCACTTTGCGCCAGGTCTCCCAGGATCCTGGGCGCAGAACCCGCACCTGCTTGACGAAGGTTGCGCCGTACTCGCCGTCCTCTTCCTCGGCGAACTCGAGCAAGCGCAGCTGGGTAAGTTGCGTGACGCCTTTCACCTTTTTGGCCCGCCAGCCCAGGATCTGATCGTGCTTGAAATGCACCCAGTATGGCCGCGCGCCCATGGCTTTTTCGTCCGCCTGCGTCCGTGCCTGGCCTTCTGTCCTGGTGAAGTCGACTAACACGCCGCCGTATCCAAAAGCCATGACCTCGGTCATGACATCGGCTGCAAATGAGTGAAGGTTCCGCCCCTGACCATCGATGTCGTCTGCAAGGTCTCCGAGTCGAGGCGGCAGATCCTTGGAGAACGTCACCTCTTTGCTGAAGGGCTTGCCGGCCATGACGCCAACCGTGCGCCGGTAGGCCGGGAACAACGTAGCCGTCTTCCGACGGTAGTCGTAATCCTCTTGGGATTCGCGCGGCTGCTTCGGCAGCAGCATCTCTCCGGCGGCGCGCATTGCATCCGTGCCGCCCATTAGGGCAGTGATGGTCTGCCATGCCGCAGAGATGCGTTCGACTTCGTCTGAGCGTTGATCGACGGTGATGGCCATAGGCTACATCCTGAATTTTTCGTAAGTTGCCGAGCGCTTCACGATCGGCCAGCGCTTGACGAGGAAGTAGCCCACGGCGTCGTTCGGGTGGTCGTGCCCAGTCTTCTTGTCGGGCTCGCCGTCATCACCCCAGGCCTGCTGCTCCTGGGCCTCGGTGAGCGTCGGGCACTGGTCCGTGTTCACCAGCCACCGGCGTTTTCCTTCCGCGTTCAGCGTCATCGCGTCGACGGAGTTCACCCTGTCCTTCACTGCCGGGTTGCTCGAGTTGACCTGCACAGTGAATCCAGCATTGCGCAGGATGGTCAGGTCGGACTCGCTGGCGTTCTTACTGCTGGTGTTCTGGCCGCTGGCATCCGGGTAGATCACGATCTCGTGGTCTTTATCCCGATACCGCTCCTTCAGCATGCGCGCCATCGTGGGCGTGTCGCGAACCTTCGTCAGTTCCTCGAGGGTCAGTGGCCGATCCTCCCTGATCACGCTGACGGCCGCCGTCATGTTGAGGACGTTGAAATCCATGCCGATGTGCAACGTCTCGTGCGCCTGTATCCGCTCGGGCGTGTGGTTCAGCTTCCGATCGAAGTTCGGATAGACGTTGCCGGTCGCCAGGTTGGTGAATTGGCCCCGGATGTAGGCCGCGATCAGCTGCGGCGGGTAGGTAGCCAGGAGCGACGGGATGTAGTCTTCCGGCAGGTTCTTGCCGTTCTCGTAGGTGCTGGCCTGGACCATCCCGTACAGCTTGGCCAGCTCCGGCTTGTCGCGCACCGCCTTCACGAACTGGCTGTAGACGAACTTGAAGCCCTCCGGTGTCGTCGTGACGTCGACGCCATTCTTAAGGCCGTCGACCTTGTAGCGCATGCGCGCCATGATCTTGCGCCAAGCCATCTCGGCCTTGACCTTCTTCATGACGTCCAGCTCGTCGATCAGCGCCTTGCCGATCTTGAAGCCCACGATCTCACCGGGCTTTTCCATGGACCGGCACAGGATCGTGCCGCGGTACCGGTTTCCGGCGTACAGCGAGACCTCGTGATTGGTCTCGTGGATATCGGTGGTCAGCCCCCAATCGAACGCCACCTCCTCGATGGTCGGGTAGAAGATGTCCCGCACCTGGGCGTAGGTCGGGGCGAAGTAGCCGGCGTCGATCTTCGGCCACTCCCAGAAGTGCTGGCAGAGGCCGGACCCGCCGACCCATGTCTTGCCGCTCCCGAATCCTGCGACGAAGGCCCTGAACTTCTGCTCCTGGGCCAGGAATCTGGCTTGTGGCCGGTTAAGCCTCGGGGATGCTTGCATCTTCGACCTGCACCACGACCTTGACCGGCAGCACCGGCTCATCCTTCACGGCGGTCTTCACCAGGTCCTTGTTCGCGGCCAGCAGGTTGATCGGAACCGCGCTGGCCTGGTTTGCCAACTGCGTTAGCTTGCCGACATTCTTGAGGGCCGCCCTGCTCACCTTGCTGTCCGGGTCGGAATCCTCCACCTTCTGCACCTGATCGTGGGCAAGTGCAGATAGCCGGTGCGTCGTCGCCGCGCTGAACTTGCCCGCGCTGGCGAGGTGCGTGCTGATCGCCTTGAGGTCGTCAATCAGTCCCTTGGCGAGGATTTGTTCCGTAACGGGCAAAGCGGCCATTGCCTCTTCGGCTGCAACCACTTGATTTGCAACCGCTTTTACCGTTTCTATTCGTTTCGAAACTCGTCTCGATATGGCGGGTTTCGATGTTCCGTACTCCCTGGCGAGATCAGCGGCCTTCTCGCCTTTCGCCAGCCTTGCCTTGAGTTCTTCCCACTGGGCGTCGGTGAGATTTGAGGGACGGCCCATAGGCACTTCTCCGTGTGGGCGGCAACATTCGACTACCGAGCTTGGTCTGGCCCGGCTGGTGCCTGCGGGCGCTGCTGCCGCCCTTCCGGGAGCTTCCGGCGGGGATGAGGAGTGCGCCCATTTGCCCCTGGGCGCCATCGGACGGCTGATGTTTGTCGGGGGGCTGAACCTGTACCTGGCGCCCCTGCGGCGTCCCGAAAGGAGGAGCTATCCGCAGGGGCCCGCGCCAGGATCACGCCGATTTCCCCATCGGCGATAGGCCGTCCCTCTTGCACAGATCAGCGTGGTGGGAAGTGCTGCGTGCTGTCGCCAGCCGTTCCGGAGACCGGTGCGGCGGCGGACGACCTGGCGGGACGGGTTTGGAGGTTCTTTGCGCTGGGCCCTCGCGTGAAGGCCCAATGCAAAAAGCCCGCACGAGGCGGGCTTTCTCAGGTGCGTGACAGCAGGATCAGGTGGACGGCACCCAGCGCCAGCCCGGAGTGACATGCGGGCGCTGGCGGCGCACGATGCGCAGGTAGAACGACTTCGCAGCGGCGAAGATGCTCACCGGGTTCAGGTCCAGGGCCTTCTTGGATGCGACCACGTCCAGGGCACGCAGTACCCAGCCGGACACGGCACGCTTCACGGCGCGGTAGGCCATGGCCACGGGTTCGAAGACCTTGCGGTCGACGTAAGCCAGGGAGGCTGCGCAGGCCATCGCCGCCACAGCCAAGAAACTTCGGAAAGTGGATTTCATCTGATCCTCCAGTTGGGTGCCGCGGCTACCGGCGGGGGCCCTTGCCATAGCGGGATAAGGTGCCTGACCGGGGCTTGAACCCGGCTGACCAGGGGCGCATTCGTTTGTGTCCACGCTACGGGCCCGGTGACATTGCCGGATTGGTGCGTGCGCCGAAGGAATCAGGCGAAATGGATCAGTTGGCGGCTTGCGCCTGCTCGACCGGGATCATGTCGATGTAGTACGGCTTGCCGATCTTGAGGGCTTCGACCGCAGTGGGGTTGTCGATGTGCAGACTGATCTCGCCCCAGGGTGTCGCCTTCTGGAAGCGGCGATCCTCTGGGATGCTCATGTCGTACTGGGCCGTCAGCTTGACGACCTTCGGGGAGTTCTGCCCCTGGTCGGTGAGGCGGACACGACGAACTTGGCGCGAACGTTCATGGTGGTTTCCTTGGTGGAGTGGATGACGTTGGCGCCTTAATGCCGGCGATGGCTGGAAACGAAAAAGCCCGCATTGCGCGGGCTCCTGGGAATTTTGGGGGCACCTGTCCTACGAAGTTCGTTCGGCACCGCTACACGCTGCATGCCGAAGTGTTCGTAGGCGCCGGTTCACTCGATGGTGACGACTTGGTGCCGTTGTGCGGAGCGCGAGGTCTTGAGCAAGGCCTGCGTTTTCCGGTGCGCAATTATCACATCAAACGCAATGTCGTCAATCGGACCTCATTCATTCCTGGACGCTCGAGGATGCAGGCGTTGTCGTATGGAAACACGAGCCGCAATCAGGCAGCGGTCGATGTGATCGAGCATGTCGCGACTGCCCATGCCAGAGGGTCGGACCTTGCTACCGGTGCCGTTGCAGTCTCTGCACTTGCGTTTTGAGAGGACAGGCGAGCCAGAGAACAGCTCACGGCCGTGGCCGCCGCAAGTCAAGCAGATATGGTCGAGCCACCAGGACAGCACACGTGCAGCCATCTCTTCCGGCTCTTCGATGCCACGCTCGTGCGCCCACAGGCTCAATTGCTGGCGCACCTCCGGCATGGTCTTGAGCTTCTGGAACAGGATCTTCAGCTCGTGCATGTGCCATTCGTGGGCCTGGTGGCGCGCGCGCTTGATGTCGAGCACGTCTTTGCTGTTGCCCACTTCAAGCCGCGGCAGATCGGCGGCGATACGCTCCAGGCGCTCCTTCGTCAGTTGCGGGCGCGGCGGCTTTTCGGCGCCATCCCATTCGGAGTGCAGGCGCAGTAACGCAGCTCCCAGACGTGATGGGCTCCAGCCAGCGGCGATCAGGAGGTCAGCGGGCAATTGGCGGCGGGCCTCCACCTTGAGGTTGCTAGCGTTCGTGGCAGCGCCGTAGCGCTCTTCCACCGTGGGTGGCGGGTTCTTCTCGTCGTAGATCATTCCCATTGAAGCCTCGTCCAAGTTGTCAAAATCTCACTGTGTCCACACCCAGGCCCGCAAGGTCGCTGCGCTTGATGGCGATCTGCACGGCTTTACGTGCCGTTGCACCTGCCTCCAGTGCGCCCCACGCGAATTCCTGACCACCTCTAAAGGCATAAAACCGCTCGTAGTGCCGGATATAGACAAGTCTCGGACTGAGTTGCCAAACGCGGCGCTGCTCGTCGATGACAAGGGCACATTGATTGCCAAAATTTTCCGCAGCCATGAAGTCTCTGCAATCCGGCTCCTTGCCTTCACCACGCATCCACGCCAGTACAGCCATCGCAAATGAACCTTCTCCGGCGAAGGCCACAAGGAAGGTTCGACCGTCCATTGCTCGCACCTTGAATACCTTGCGCACACGACGGCGCGCATTGCCCGACCAGCTACAGGCATCAGCTGCCAGCGTTTCTCCATCCCAAGCTATGGTCGTCACGCCCGCGCCCTCCCCAACTTCTCGGCCCAGTACTTGACCTGATCGTGGCCTTTCAGCCAGTCCGCGCCGAACGCGGCTTGCAGTGCCGACCGGTAGGTTGGTGTCAGCGCCCCGGCAAGGGATGCCTCGAAGAACGCGGGGCCGCGCGCGAGGTCACGCGCCGCGCAGCTCTTGCACTCGGCTTCGGCACAGGCGGGGCAGTCTTCACTTGGCAGTCGCATCGGCGCTCTCCGTCTGTTGCATGGCAATGGCGGCCTCCTTCACGACATGCGCGGAGGCGCTCCGGCAGTCAGACCCCATGCCTCGGATGTAGTCAACAGCATTGCGCTCCAGGCGGCGCGCCAAGGCGTTGGGCAATCGCCAATTGAGCGGCTGGTCGTGCGCGATCTCGACCAAGATGCGGGTTTTGAGTTGCGACTTCATTCAGTGCTCCACTTCGGCAAGTTCTTGGGCCAAGTCCCAGCAGCCAAGATGGCGGCGCGTGTCTGCCGGGCATAGCGCTCCTCCAGCTCGCGGCGCTCAGCCTTCGGGATGCGGCCACTGGTGCCGAGCAACCAATGACAGCCGGGCTTGCCGTCGTGCACCCCACATCCTGGCCAGCCAGTCCGGTCGTCGGTCTTGAGGCCCATCCCCTTGCCTTGGTCGCCGTGGCAGAACTGGCTGCGCGGTGGGTGGCCGCAGTGCATGCACGGCATGGCGCGCACCAGGTCGCGGTAGGCTTCGCACACCAGCGGGTTTTCCTTGCTGACTGCTGGTGCTGGGTCGTTTGCGCTCACCCTGGCATAGGTTCCAGGCACCAGCGCTTTGGTGGGCACGGCCAGGGCGCGCAGGTTGCGCTCACGCTCTTGGCGGCGGCGCTCGGCGTGCGCGGCGCGGGCAAGCTCCAGCTTCTGCGGGCATGTGCGGAAGAAGCTCATGCGCCCCCCCGGCTTCGCGGCTTGGGCGACCATGTCGTCCATGCCTTCGATGGATTCGGGGGCCAGCTGGGGCGCGGCGCGCATCTTCTCCCCGCACTCCTGAAAACTTGCGCAAGCAGGATGCTCGCAGCATCGCATCTCTTCCGGCTTAAGAATCAAGCGCGGCGCGGGCTCATCGGGTTGAGGAACGGCTTCGTGCAAGCAAACTGTTTGCATGGCTTGTAGAGCGCGCCCTGTCTCGAAATCAGCCTCACCATTTGCAACACAGAACGTCTCGACCTGACCAAGCAGATCAGAAAGCGCGTCTACAACCTGTTTGTAGTGGGCAAAAGGCACCACCTGCCGCTGCTCGGCCTGTGCAAGGGCGGCGAAATGCTTTGCGACTGCCAAAGCCTCTTCGCCGGACACTTCCATATTGACGGAGCGCATCGGCTTAAATCCGAGATCTCGCATGGCGACGCACACCTCGACTGAGGTCTTGCCAATGATTTCCGCCAAATCGCGGACAAGGACGGGCGCCGCCCGCATCGCTTCAGTGTTGGTAGTCATGCTTCCTCCTGTTGCTGCTTCAGCAGCGTTTCAACCATCTCGGCCCGCGCCGCCGCCTTCATCCGCCGCCAGAGCCGGCGCTGCGCGCGGTCGGTACGCAGGAAGTCCTCCATCGCGCGGTGGAACTCCCGCAGCTCGTCCTCGCTGCATTTGTCGAACGCAGTGCTGCGCGGGATCGCCACGGGCTTGTTGTCCTTTCCGGGCTCCCAGGTCACGAAGCCCGAACCGACCTTCAGGTAGTCGTGCAGGCGGTCGATGTTGGTGAACGCATCTTGGTTCTGGAACAGGCGCTCCAGCACCACGCGGTGCATGCGGTGGTAGGGGCCGCCGCGTTGCTCCATGCTCAGGATCTGGAAGCCCTCGCCGGCATCGGCGTTCCAGACCTGGCCCCAGAAGCGGCGCCAGCGCTTGTCGTTCTGCCGGTCCATACCGCGCATGTGCTGGAACAGGAAGCGGCTCACGATGTCGCGCTCGGCCTGGGGAAGGTCACGCAGCGCGAAGACGGGACAGACAAGGATCGTGCTGGGCTTGGTCATGACCTACGCCCCCGCAATTCGCTTTTCCATTGGGCGGTTCTCTTGCCACGAACCAAGCCAGGATCAGGAACTCGCAATTCGTCCAGGAAAACTTTCGTGATCCGGACCACTTGGGTTGGCGCGACTTGCTCATCAACCTCCGTGACAATGCAGCCGGTATTCGCCAGGGCCGCAGCGAGCCTGGCAGAGATAGAAGTGCGGACAATGAGTTTCATGCCGCCTCCGTCTGCTTGGCACGCGCGGCGTCGCGCTGCTGGTAGCTTTCCCACATGCGCAGGTTGGCCAGCCTGGCGATGTCGATCACATCGTCGGGCGTGATGCGGGCCGCGTCCTTGTTCGGCGTTGCGCGGCGCACAACCTCTGCCACTGCTGGCGTACCGGTGTTGCGCTGCTCGCGCAGCAGGATCACGCCACTGGCCTGGCTGGGCAGGCCGTCCAGCAGCTCAGGCTTCCAGATATCGGCCGGCATGGCGTAGTAGTGCTTCCAGACCTTGGGCGGCCACGCCCGGGGCTCGCGCGGACGGTCCCTCCAGTTGGGGACGTTGCCATGAAGGCGCCAGTTATAGGCATGCCACCACTTGTTCTTTTTGGCATCAGCCTTGAGATCGGCGCGGCTGATCTTCACCTCGACGTCGATGATGCGCAGGTCCGTGGTCACGGCCAGCACGTCGCATTCGTTTCCCGTCCAACTGCAGTTGTCCACCAGCACCACACACTTGCGGGCCAGGGTCTGCAACGCGATGGCGCGCGCGATGATGCCTTCCGTCCAGATCACAGCCGACCCTCCCACGCCCGGGCCCGCGCAACCTGGAACGCCTGCCGCAACTCATGCAGCGCCAGCGCTGCCCGGGCGTCGATGAACTCGGCCAGCCGAGCCTTGGCACCGGCTGCCGCCGCCTCAATGTCGAAGCCGAACAGATCGCGCTCAACCTCGGGTGTCGGCTGCGCAGCTTTGGCGCAGACCGGGCCGTAGCCGTTGATTGCCGGATTGCGCAGGGGACGATGACAGCGGAGGCAGACGTTCACGATGCGTCTTCCCCGCGAACATTGATCACAGGCAGCTTCTCTTTCGCGCGCCGCACCTTGCCTTGCAAACTGGCGAGCTCTTTGGCGAGAATTTCTGCCCGCTTGTTCAGCTCGTCCACCTTGAGCGAGACGGACTTGTAGCGATCCCACGCATCCTGCAGCGTGCGAGCCTGTCCGCGCAGGAAGTCGAACGGGTCCAGCACGGCCCCGCAATCAATGCAGTCCACCGTGCGCTTGTGGTCATCCAGAGAAATTCGAGGATGCTTGCAGTAGTTGTATGGTTTGCTGCTGTCCAGCTTCAAAGGGTTCTCTGGCAGATCCTCGCCACCTGGGAAGGTTATGACCTTGTCGCCGCTCATGCAGCCCCCGGTAAGGTAGTGGCATCGTTGGCCGCGCCGAACTGCGTCAAACGCGCACCCAGCAGACCCAAAATGTCCTGTTGCTGCGCCGCCAGCACGTCGAGCATGATCAAGCCCACGTTGTCGTGCTTCACCTGGGCCGTGCGGCGCAGGCAGGCGATCTCTTGTAGGTTGGCCTGCGCGGTGACCATGAGGGAGGTGGTGTTCTGCAGGCGGGTCATGCAACCTCCTTGCGCATCCAGTGCGCCAATAGCAGGCTTTCCGCCCTGTTGTGATCCTTGGCCCTGGCCAGGTCGTTGCACTGCGGGTAGAGACGGCGCGCACACTCCAAGGCCTGCGCCTTGCGCTGGGAGTCGTTCAGGTTCGGATTGATGAGACCGAAGTGCTTCTTCCAGACGCGCGGCTGCACGTAGGACAGCGGCCAGTGCAGGCACTCGATCACGGTCTCCAGCGCACCCAGCGAGCGCAGCAGCGAACCCTGCGTCTGGACTGCGTTGTTCTGGCCGCCCATCGTGCTCACGGCCTCGATCACGGCCATGGGCTTCTCGCTGGCCGGGCACAGCTTGAGCAGCAGACCGCACAGCGCGTAGCCGTCGATCTTGCGTTTCACCTTGGCGTCCTTGCCAACGCCCGGTATTTCCATCGTGGGCAGGTCGAACACGGCGCGCAGGCCGTTGTGGTCGATGACGCTGCAGGCGCCGGTCAAGCCAGGGTCGATGCCAACGATCAGCATGTGACCTCCGGGTAGAAGTCCAGGACCTGGGCCACACCGATCTGGCGCACTGGCGCGTGCGGTGCATGTCCGGATCGCTTCTCGATCTCGACCCTGGTCAGTACTGGCCAGCCGTACGTAACCGGCCTGTCAGCATCAGGGCGGGATTGCAGGTGCTCCTGCAGGTGCTGGGTCTTGCTCATCAGGCGGCCTCCCGCTGAGGTTCGTCCAAGATGTCGAACAGAGTGGGCATGGCGACCTTCTTCTCAGCGGCGCGCAGGTAGTACACCTGGTCCGTGAAATACCCGCCATTGAGTTCGGAGCCACGGGCGAAACGCCCTTTCTCGATCGCGCGCACACCTACCGTGCCTAGACCGTGGAATGGGTCATAGATCACCTCGCCAGGCATGCTCCAGCGCTCCACAGCACGGTCCACGATGTCGAACTGCAGAGGACAGACGTGTTTCTCGACTGCCCTGTTCGCTTGCTCACCGTTCAGGGTGCGCATGCGCGCGATGTCGGTCCAGACATTCGGACTCGGGCTGCCAGGCTGCAGGCAGGCGAACTCTCGCGGCAACGCATCGCGGGCCTCCAATGCCTCGCCGATGCGGACGTGCCACTCGTAGTCATAGACCTGACGCAGACTTTCCTGCGTGAAGAACTTGGCAAGCTTGCCTGGCCCCATAGCCGCCATCTCTTCAACGAGCAGGAGACGATTACCGCTGCTGCGCCAGTAGTCGTGGGCATCAATCTGCCAGCGTGCGAGGCTGTAGTCGGATTTCGAGCGCTTAACCGGCTCATCGGCATATCCGCGTGTGAGGTCAGTCTGCGGCTTGAAGAACACCAGCAGGTACTCGCTGCAGCCGGTACCCATCTTGGTCCCGTCCTTGCACATTTCGGTGTAACTGAGCCGATAGGTCGAGTTGTTCTCGCGCACCACATCGGTTGTGATGGTCGGTATGCAGAGCTTGTGAAATCCGTGCTTTCGCAGATGCATCACGGCTTCCTCATGGAAGGTGTCCATGCTGGGCCGACCCAAACCGGTGACGCTGCCGAACAGCACGCGGTCCTTGACGTGAATGGCAGCGATGCGGCCCGGCTTCAGGATCCGGAAAAGCTCTGGCGTCAGGTAGTCCATCTGCGCCCAGAAGTGCTCATTGCCTTCGGTGTGACCGAAGTCGTTGTAGCTCGGCGAATACTCGTAGTGATTCGCGAACGGGATCGACGTCAGGATCATGTCCACCGAGTTGTCGGCCTGCTCGCGCGCCTCCAGCACACAGTCGTTGTGTGCCACCTCGAAGCGCTCACCCTTCACTACGCGCCGCTCCACGCCGATCGTCCTGGCCAACTGCTCGTGTTTGGAAAGGTGATCAAGACCGAAGGTGCGCACCAGTTCGGCCATGCGCTCTTGCTGCTCGTCGTAGCGCAACCATTTGGCTTTCAGATTGCCGACGACCTCACGCTCGGCCTCGGTGTGCACGATGTCGATGCGCACTGAACCTGGGTTCTCCGGATCCTTGAGCACCTCGGACCCGAAGCGCGCGACGCGGTGGATGGCTTGGATGAAGTCGTTGAACTTGTGGCCGATGCCAGCGAAGATCTCGCGGTGGCAGTTCTCCTGGAAGTTGCACCCGCTGCCCGCGATGATCGGTTTCGTGCTCAGGATCCTGTGCTTGCCATCGCTGAATTCCACGATGCGCTGTTCGCGCTCGTCCAGCTCCTGGTTACCCCATACGCTGACGGCATCGGGGATCGCGTCCTGGATGGCGTGGCGCTCGTCTTCGAGGTCGTGCCAGAGGATGAAGTGATCTTCGGGAGCTTCGTCCACCAGCTCTTTCACCTTGGCTACACGGGCCCGCATGCTGTCGCGCTTCTCGCGCGCCGCCGCAGGCAGGCTCATTGCCACATCCTGGATCAGCAGGCCCTGGCCCTGCCGGTCAGCTCCGGCTGTCGTGTAGTCGCTGGGAATCTCGTGCCAGCGGACATCCAGCGCCGGCAGGATGTAGCCGGTGTCGTCGTGTCCCAGGTCGCTGGGCTTCGTGATGAAGACTGCCCAGCTCGCCACCCACAGCCAGAACTCCCGTTCCTTGTGCGGATAGAGCGTGAGATTTCCCGCCTTCTCGCTGTCGCGCTGGAAGAAGCGCGTCAAGGCCTGCCCGGTGTCCATGACGCCCAGGAAGCCGGCGTAGTGAATCAGCTCCTTGTAGCGGTTCGGGTCCGGCGTCGCGGTATAGACCGACTTGAATTCAACGGCCTCGAAGGCCGGCAGAAACTCCTGATAGGTCTTGCTGCCGTAGCTTCGCAGAATGCTGGCCTCATCCAAGCCAGTGGCGCGGAATCGGGCCGGCGTGACATTGCCCTCGCGTACGGCTTCGTAGTTAGTCAGGTAAACCGTGGTGGGATCATCAATCTCGCTGTCACGCCTGATGAACCGCAGCTCCATGGCGTAGTCGCCCCAGAAGCGCTTCTCGACCTCGCGGAAGAATTCATGTCGCACGCCCAGCGGTACCACGCCGAGGCGGAAAGCGTCGGGATAGCGCAGCCCGATCTGGCGATGCCATTCGAGGTGCGTCGCTGTCTTGTGTAGGCCGAAGCGCGCAAAGCAGGCGCGGCTGCCGCCCCGCAGCATCCACTGGGTGATGTCGCGCGTGTGCGGCTTGAGGCCGGGATTGATCTGGTCCAGGGGCACATCGAAGCCCGTGGCGGGTGCCAACTTGATCTTGGCGCGCAGGAATTCGAGGTAGTCCATCAGACCTCCCCCTGCGCGAGGCTGCGCTTCACCGGAGGCATCTCGGGCGGCTCGTAGTCCTTGGCCAGGTTCTCGAAGCGCGTCAGGTGCTTGATAAACGCCAGGCGGACCGTTCCCGTGGGGCCATTGCGCTGCTTGCCGATGATGACTTCGGCGACACCCGGCTCGTTGCTGTTCTTGTTGTAGTAGTCGTCGCGGTAAATGAACGCGATGACATCCGCGTCCTGCTCAATTGCACCAGACTCGCGTAAGTCGCTCATCTGCGGGCGCTTGTCTGTGCGCGACTCGACCGAGCGATTCAACTGTGACAGCGCGATCACCGGGCACTGCAGTTCCTTGGCCAGCAACTTGAGGCCGCGCGAGATCTCGCCCAGTTCGGTCGAACGGTTCTCGTCACCCCCGGACCCGCTCATGAGCTGCAGGTAGTCCACAACGATCAGGCCGAGCTTGCCGCACTGCCGCGCCAGGCGGCGCGCATTGGCGCGCAGCTCTACGATGCTCAGGCTTCCGGTCTCATCGATGTGCAGCGAAATACTGCTCAGTTTCTCGATGGCCTCGGTCATCCCGGCCCATTCGATATCCGACATGCGCCCGGTGCGCAGATGACTTTGATTGATTCGGCCTATCGATCCGATGCAGCGCACTGCCAACTGGGCCGCACCCATTTCCATCGAAAACACGGCCACAGGTAGGCCCTCGTTTAGAGCCACGTGCTCGGCGATGTTGATGGCCAGCGCGGTTTTGCCCATGCTGGGCCGCGCGGCCAAAACAACCAAATCTCCCGCCTGTAAGCCAGAGGTCATGCGGTCAAGGTCCACGTAGCCAGTCGAAACACCAGTCAGATCACTGGGGTTGTCGGCCAGCTCCTGCACGCGGTCCAGGTACTGCGCCACGAGGTTATTGATGCTCTGGAAGCCGGTCTTCATGCGGGCGCCCTCTTCGCCGATCACCATGACCTTCTGCTCACACTCGTCCAGGATCTGCGCCACTGGCTTGCCCTGGGTGTTGAACCCGCTGGCCGCGATCTCGTCGCCTGCGGTCACCAGCTTTCGCAGGATGGATCGCTCCCGAATGATTTCCGCGTAGCGGCGGATGTTTCCCGCGCTCGGCACGTACTGAGCCAAGGCGTTGAGATAGACAGTGCCGCCAACCTCGCGGTCCTTCCCTGCCCGCTCCAAATGCTCTCCGACCGTGATGACATCTGCCGGCCTGCTGGCATTCACCAGAGCTGCGATCGCGCCGAAAATCAACCGGTGCTCATGGCGGTAGAAGTCCCCTTCGATCAGCAAATCCCCTACGCGGTCCCACGCGCTGTTGTCGAGTAGCAGACCGCCCAGCACGCTGGACTCGGCCTCGATGCTGTGCGGAGGCACGCGAAGCTGCGCGATCGGTCGGTCTTCCATCGCCTCGGCTTCGGTCAAGGTTCGGGCGTTCATGCGGCTCCCTCGTTTCGTTCGTTGTGGTCGGCAAGGCGCTTCTCGTAGACCTGCCGCTGAATCTGGCCTTGACTGCTCCACTTGACCTCAGTGCCATCGATGAACCAGAGCCGGTACCAGTTGTCCTGGACCGCGTTGGCGAACGTGGCGGGCCAGTCCTTCTGCTTCTTCGGGGGCTTGGTGTCGCCCTCGGCGGGAATGTGTCGATCGCGGAACGTGAGCCAGGCGACCTGCAGCATTTCGTCGCTGAGGCCGGCGTCCTGTGCCCAGGCTCGGACGTGATGGCCGTCAGGAACGGCTTTCAGGCCCTGGGCCCTACAGCTCGCCAGGTAGTCGGTAAGTGGGATTTCGGACTTCGGTTTACGAGGGGCACGCGGCGGCTTGGCCGACGCGGTCTCTCCCGAACGTAGTGAGGGAGATATAAGTTGTCCCTGTCCCTGTCCCTCTCCCTTTCTCTCTCCCTGTCCCTTGGAGCCCATTTCCCCAGGGACAAGTTGGGGACTGTCATCGTGTTGTCCTTGGGACAAAGGTTTTTTGTCCTCGGGGACATAGAGTGCTTGTCCTTGAGGACGTCCCGCCTCAAGCCACGCATCAAATTCAGGCAGCACCAGAGCTAACTCATGGCGCTGGTTGTGTTTCTTAATCCGAGCGCACTCGGTGCGCCAGAGCCTTTCCAGCTTCCCTCGCCATGCCTCGACGGCCTTCTCTGCGACAACGGGGTGATAGAGGCGCCCATCGGTGCATTTCACCCAGCCGCGTAGAGCACCGTCGCGCTCCTTCTCAAATTCCTTGACGACTCGACCGTAGCCGGACAGGTTGGCCAGCACGCGGTTGTCATCTGGCAGGCTGGCAGCCGGCAACTGATGCCAGCTCGCACACCACAGCATCACCGCCGCACGGAAGGCCTCAGCGGTCTCCATGGCGGTGAGATCAGAGTCACGCAAGCGCACGACATCCAGCGGCATGAAAGGAAAGTCCCTGAGATCGCAGTCGGCTGGTGTCAGGGGCTCGACCAGATCCGTCATGCAGCCTGCCTCCGCGGAAGTTCCGCTTGATCCTTTTCGCCCTGCTCCATGAAATAGCAGGGCTCAGCAAGCCCGCGCTCGATCTCCATGCGACGGATCTGCTCAGGGCTGCGCATGGCGATGGCCTCGTACATGGCTTCCTTCCACTCCAGCGCCTCGACGCGGTTGCCCTCGTAGACGGCTTTTTCCATCAAGCGCGCACAGTCACCGATGTGGGCCTCGCGCTCGGCGTCAGACAGGCCACAGGCCATGTCCAAGACGGGCACGCTGGCGATATCAGTCGGCTTGGAATTCATGTGCGTCCCCTCGGTATTTCGAACACCTTGGCCGGCGCGCGCCCCGTGCGCCGCCGTACCCTTGCCGCAAGGCCCTCCTTCGCCATCTGCTCAACGGCTTCCTCGAAGGTGATTCCCCGCTGCTGCGCGACCTGCTCGACGGCTTGCCGCTCTCGCTCACTCAGCGCCGTCTGTTCGTTGGCCACGGTGACTTTTGAGTTACTGAAAAGTTCTTGATCAGGCTGAGAAAAGGAGCGACTGCGCCTCTCGCGTTCCTGGCTGGGCATTGGCAGACTGCGCGCCATGGAACAGAACTTCTTGCGCCCTCTCCAGCACCAGCTCGCGGATGAACGCGGCTTTTTCCTGGCCCGTGTAGCGCACCAGGGCATCAACCAAGGCAGCCTCGTTGTCGTTGAAGTTCAACTTCACGGGGTGCTTGCGGATCAGGGTGGGATCGCTGTACATGGCGGTGCTCCGTCAGGCTGTTGGGGTGGCCGAGTGGGAGGCATCCCCCTGCGCCGGCAATTCAGTAATGGCCGGCGCGCCCTCAGTGCCAATCAACTCGGGCCAGTGCTTCCACCAGTCGTTCGTACGCAGGTGCCATCGGCGCAGACGGCCACCGCTGTCGCGCTCAACGCGCACAGCCTCATCGGTGCGCATGTCTTTGCGCCCCGTCAAGCATTGGTAGAGGTATTGCTCGTTCAAGCCCAGCTCAGTTGCAAGGGCCTGGCGCGTGGTTGCGGTGATGTCCATGCGCCAGAGTCTAGCGAAACGACAGAACATGTCAAGCGTTTCGCTCTTGTCGTTTTCTATCGTTTTGCTTGAATCAGCCGATGACCCCGAAAGAACAACTGATCGAGTCCCTTAGACTGCTCTGTAAGCGCGAGGGCGGCTACAAGCCTGTTGCCGACAAGGCTGGCTTGGATGACCAATCGATCTATCAAGTCACGTCCGGCGTTCGATTACCGTCTGGCAACCCAAAGGGCGTTGGTCCATCAATGCAGACCAAGCTGAGTTCCGCATACCCTGGCTGGGATCGTCTATATCAAGAAGAAACTGCGCGAGAATTGGCTAAGTTGAAGCTTGATGGCGGGGAAATAGCGTTAGATTCACCGAATGTAGAAGATGGCCCAGCCATAAAGGGCCGAGGGAGGTATCCGGTGATCTCTTGGGTTCAGGCCGGCGAGTGGACGGCCCTTTGCGACAATTTCCAGCCAGGTGACGCCGAAGATTGGCGCACCACGCATCACAACCTCGGCAAGCATGGGTACGTCCTGCGGGTCAGCGGCCCCTCCATGACCGCCCCGGGTGGCGAGTTCAGCTTCCCCCACGGCATGCTGCTCTACGTCAATCCCGACAAGGATCCGCTGCCTGGCCAGTTCGTGATCGTTCGCCGCGAGCACGACAAAGAGGCCGTGTTCAAGCGCTACGTGATTGTGGACGGCTCGCCCTTCCTGGAGGCCATCAACCCGGACTGGCCAACCCGATACCTTCCACTAAAGGAAGGGGATTTCTTCTGTGGCGTCGTGGTGGACGCGAGTTTCGGGAACCTTCCGTAGCCACTTTTTGCCGCGCCCGCGCGGATGTCGGGAACCACACAATGGGAGAAAGATGATGAAGAAAATTCTCATGCTCGCCGCTCTGGCAGTAGTTGCCGTCACCGCTGGTTGCGCAGCACCGGAGCCTGCCCAGCCGCCAGTCGTTGTCAACACAAGGACGCCGACATGCACCGGGAAGATGGACTGTGAGGCCAAATGGCTCAAAGCCCAAAGCAGCATTCAGTTTTTGACCGGCATGAAGCTGCGAATCGTCACCGATTCCCGTCTGGAAACATTCTCTCCAACCAGCGCCGGCAGGCTGTTAGGGGTGGTCACCAAGTTCCCCGTTAGCAACGACGCATACGAACTTCGGATAGAGCTTTCTTGCTACCACCACACTATGGATTGCCGAAATCTTCAGGCGGGAGGGACCAATATTTTCAACAGGGATATAGGGCAATGACTGATCAGTTGAAGCGGTGCTCGATGCCAGCCTGCTTCATGATTTCGTTGGCGGTGTGCCGCGACGCGCAGTTCGTGGAGACCGTGATGCACAGGCGTCCATGGCACCAACTCTGGTGCGCGCCCTTCTGTCTACGCAAAGAAAAACCGTGCTGCTTGAGCACGGCTATTACCTGAGCGTAGTAGCCATTCATGCATGCACTATTTCGCCAGTCCAAGCTGCGAGCGGCTTGGATTTCAGTGGTGAATTCAGTGCTGCCTCCAGCAACAGGTCCGTGCAGTCATAGACCGCGCGGATCAACTCCGTTGAGGTTTTTGCCTCTGCTACAAGGCCTCGCAGGTCAGGGCTGGTCGCGACAAACACTCCAGCCTCGGCGTCGCGGGCGACCTGGACTCTCACGAGCATAGGTACACCCAAGCGCGCCGCAACTTTCCAGAACGGCATGCCGACTCGGTACATGATGGATCTCCTTGGCCGTTACGGAGGTAGCCCGGGCGACCGGCCTCGCCGCCCGGAACAGCTGCAAGAACGCAGCTGCACACTCAGATTATCAGCATCTGATAAAGACAGCGCAATAAACAGGCGCATTTTCTTATCGTAATCTGCATCGTCAAAATCACCACCATTACCAGTGCACACATGTGCACTGCCGGAAAACCAGCCCAAAACAGAGCTGGTTTTTTTATTCCTTTTTCACCCTCTAATTCCTCGACCGAACGTCAATCTATCGAAACGCTTGACTTTCTCTGTCGTTTCGCTAGACTTTCTCCCATCGCACCACACAAAGGCGATTCAGGCGGCTCCTGACCGATTGGTACGGCAGGGGGTCAGCAACCGGGGCAAATCACCACCCTGGGCCTGAACTGGCTGTCTCTGACGGCTTTGCCTTGGGGGTGCGGTGAGAGAGAGCAGATTGGTGTGGTGGCGGGGAAAGTGGACCCGCTGAAACAGGTAAAGAGCAAATGGTTTAGGCGGCAGCACGGCGAAATCCGTGTCGAGGATGTCCATGAGAGCCTGCGCAAGCGGGCCATGCGCCCGGATGCCGTGCAGGTGCGAACTCCTGCGGCCGTGAAAGCGGTCCCAGTTCGGAACCTCCTGGTAGTCGCTCTAGCGCCGGGGTAACGACCGGCCCACACCAACCTGCTCTCTCGAAGGTTGAAGAGCAATGAGGCGAGGCGGCAATGCCGTGCGGGTCGATCCTGTGGTCAGCTGTGAAGGGTGGCGCGTTGCGCATAAATCCTGACAGGGCCGCGAGTACGGGATACCGGCAAGCAGGAACCGCCGTGCGCCAGGTTGATAAGGCCGCGCCGCCTCACCTCATTGCTCTTCTGGTTCCAACGCAACCCGAGAGACGAGCATGAGCTACAGCAGCGATCCCGTGCGGGATGCCGCGCGACATTTCGATGTCGTTGATGCGCGAGAGGCGCGCATCGAAGAAGCCGAACGCATCGTGGCCGAGGAATTCACCGCGGCCTGCGCCCAGGGCGATGCGAACGCACTGTGCTTGTGGGCAGGCATGACCACCGACTGGGAGCGCGTGAAGCGACCGGTGTCGGCTGATCAGAAGCTGCCCCAGCGCGCGCTGCTGCTGAATGAGGTCATGGTTCAGGCCATGGAGTGGCGCGAAGGCCCGTCGATAAGCGAGGCCATGCAGCTGCTGCTGAACCTCGCCTACGGTGGCGATTGCCAGAACCTGCAGGGCCTGGCACGCACCCTCATCAACCGCATGGCGGCCACCCATGCTCGACACAGCGTGGTGATCGAATGAGCGCCGCAAAGATCGAGGCCGACATGTGCGCCGAGCTGGAAGCCTGGTGCAAAGCGCAGGGCCTGCCGTACCTCAGCGCGGATGAGTTGGTGGTCGAGGCCACGCTGACCCCAGAGCAATCCACCTTCTTGCGCGACTTCATGAAGCGCTGGGACGCCATGTTAGACGGCGAAGGGTGGGCAGCATGAGCGCGCACCACACGCCTGGGCAGCGGTGCGACTTCGAAATGTCGGAGGCGCAGTTGGCTGCGCTTCTGGACATGATGAAGCCGCAACCCTATCTCATCTCCGCTGGTGGCATCGGACCGCGCTCACAGCAAGAGAACGCGAACGATGCATGGGCGCGTCTCGGCGAAGAGCTTGGATTCGAACACATGACGGTAAAGCCAAACGGCAGAGGTGATCGCTTTTTCAGCGCCATTGCCAAGGCCACCAGCCAGGAAGGCGGTGCGGCATGACCTTCGGAATCATCTGCAACGCCCGCAAAGGTGAATCGCTCGGCATCGGGGTTCTTGCCTTGGTGGACCGCTCCAAGTCGAAACGGCGCTGGTGGACCTCCGACGAGGCAGGGATCGCCCTGCAGTACAGGTCGCTGGAGGCCGCGCGATTCGCTTGCCGTCGCCTCAGGAGGAACGAGCCGCGCGTCGTTCCGTTCGCCGATGTTGTGAGCCTACTCCGCAAACAGAGCCGCGAAATCGAAATGGCCCAGGCCCTGGCAGATATCGACCAGAGCTGGGATGCGCACAAAGACTAGGGAGCCTGGCATGAAGCCCATCCACATCCTCCTGATCTTCGCCTTCCTGCTGCCGTTCATCGTGCGGATCGCATGGTGGTTGATATCGCGTTGGCTCCGCGCCGAGATCGACGCACTGTTCCCCCCTACGCCAGAACTACAGGCCAAGCGCAACGCCGAACAGATCGCGCGCCAAGCCACCAAGGAATTCAAGCGCCGCCAGCGCCTGCGCGGCGGATGGTTCCGTTTTTTCTAACCCACCAACCCTGGAGATCACCGTGAACGACATTGTCGCCTCCCCTTTTGCTGGCATGAGCCCGGCACAAAACGACTCCGCTGGAGCCCGCCAACTGCAAGCGCGCGAGAACAGCGAAACCCTGGCGATGGTGGCCATGGCCAAGCGCTTCCCTCGCGATGTCATCGCCAACACCGACAAGATCATCAACGCCTTCACGCGCACCACGCTGGCAGAGCGTGCCGCCTATCAGTTCAGCAAGGGCGGCACCGACGTGAGCGGCCCCAGCATTCGCGCCGCTGAAGCGATCGCCCAGATGTGGGGAAACCTGTCTTTCGGCTTCCGCGAGCTGAGCCGGGGTGTCGGCGCCGATGGCGTGAGTTTCAGCGAGGTCGAGGCCTTCTGCTGGGACATGGAATCCGGCAATCGCCAGCCACTGCAATTCATCGTCCGCCACTGGCGTGACACGAAGAGGGGCGGCTATTCCATCACCGACGAGCGCGACATCTACGAGCTGGTGGCGAATCAGGCCCAGCGGCGCAAGCGCGCCTGCATCCTGGCGCTTGTGCCCGGCGACGTGATTGAAACCGCCATGAACCAGGTGGACGTGACGCTGCGAACTACTGCCGACACCAGCCCCGAGAACATGACCAAGATGGTCGAGGAGTTCGGCAAGTTCGGCATCACCAAGGAACAAATCGAGAAGCGCATCCAGCGCCGCCTCGACAGCATCCAGCCGGCGCAGGTCGTGACGCTCAAGCGCATCTACGCCAGCCTGCGTGATGACATGAGCACGCCAGAAGACTGGTTTGAGTTCGGGGAAGGCAATACCCCCGAAGCCAAGCCGGCCAGCCAGCAGAAAAAGACCGTCCCCACCTGCACCGCCGAATCCTTCGACAAGCAGAAGCCCAGCTGGAAGAAGGTGATCGAGTCCAAAAAGAAATCGGTCAACGACCTGATCGCAACGATCCAGACCAAGGAGCTGCTGACCGACGACCAGAAGGTCGAGATCGCGTCCTGGGCTCCCAAATCCACCCCCGAAGGAGAGTAAGGCATGAAGATCCATGACGTCGCGCAGGGCAGCCCAGAGTGGCATGCCCTTCGCAGCACCACCTACAACGCCAGCGACGCGCCGGCCATGCTGGGATGCTCACCGTACCAGACGCGATCCGAGCTGATAAAGCGCCTGGCGACGGGCATCACCCCCGAGGTCGACGCCGAGACCCAGCGCAGGTTCGATGACGGCCACCGATTCGAAGCTCTGGCCCGGCCCTTGGCCGTCGAGATCATCGGCGAAGAGCTCTACCCAATCAGCGGCAGCGAGGACGTCGGCCTCGACAAGCCCCTGGGCGCGTCCCTCGACGGCTCCACCATCACCGACGAGATCCTGTGGGAACACAAGAGCCTGAACGACGAGCTGCGCGCCATCCTGCCGGAGCAGATCGTCGGCGAGGTATTCGTCGGCAGTGTGGCCCTGGGCGCCACGCTGGCCAAGATGTACCGCGTGCAGATGGAGCAGCAGCTGATGATCTCCGGCGCCGGCAAGGTGCTGTTCACGGCGTCAAAGTGGAGCCGCGACGACACGCTGGTGGAGGCCCGCCATTGCTGGTACGAATCCGATCCCGCGCTGCGCGCCGAGATCCTGGCGGGCTGGAAGCTGCTCTCCGAGGACATCAAGGCCTACATGCCTCCCGAGGTTGTAGACGTCAAGCCCATCGTCAGCCAGCGCCCTGAGAACCTGCCGGCGCTGCACCACGAGGTCACCGGCACTCTGGTGCTCACCTCAAACATCAAAGAATGGGAAGCCGCCGCCCGAGACTACATCAAGCAGGTGCGTGACCACGAGCTCAAGACCGATGAGGATTTCGATGCCGCCGACCAGGCAAAGGACTGGTGCGTGAGCACCAAGACCAAGCTGGAGGGCATGAAGGCATCGCTGATGTCTCGCACTGGCGAGGTGAACGCCGCCGTGGAAGCTCTGGACCGCATCATGGGCGACCTCGATGGCACGCGGATTTCCTTCACCAATGCCATCAAGGCACGCAAGGAAGCGCGCAAGGCCGAGATCGTGGCCGATGGGGTAGCGAAGTTCAAGACTCACATCGAAGCCCTGAACGCGCGGATCGGCAAGCCGTACATGCCGGCCATCCTCGCCGACTTCGGCGGTGCCATCAAGGGCAAGAGCAGTTTTGCCAAGATGGCGGATGCTGTAACCACGACCCTGGCCCACGCGAAGTTGGCTGCCAACGATGCAGCAGACAAGATCGAGCGCAACCTGAAGTGGCTGGACCAGAACGTAGCTGACTATGTCGGCCTGTTCGCTGATCGCGCCACCTTGGTGCTCAAGGCACCCGACGATTTCGTGGCCCTGGCCGAGAACCGCATCAACGCCCACAAGGCTGAAGAACAGCGCAAGCTGGATGTAGAGCGCGAGCGCATCCGGGCCGAGGAAGCCGCTCGGGTGGAGCGCGAAGCACAGCAGCGCGCTGCCGCAGAAGAAGCGCGCATCCGCGAGGAAGCGGCAACGCAGGCGCGCCAGCAGTTGTTGGCTGAGCAGGCCACCCAGCAACAGGTCCAGGCTGCATCGACCCCGGTGCCCACGCCCGCGCCCACCCCTGCGCCGCAACCGCAGTTCACAGCTGTTGCCAAACCCATCACCCTGAACCCGGTGCCGCCCGCGGCGAACGACGACGCCCGGATGAAGCTGGGCGACATCGTCGCCCGCATCGCGCCGATGAGCATCACCGCCGACGGCCTGGCCGAGCTGGGCTTCGAGCCCGTGAGCACCCAGGGCAACGCAAAGCTGTTTCGCGAGGCGGACTTCCCCCGCATGGTCAAGGCGATGACCGAACGCCTCATCCAAGCCGCAAGCCTGCAGGCGGCCTGACCATGCGCGCCCTCATCAAGGCGGACGGGAGCCGCCAAGACCTCGATGTCCGCAAGACCACGGCCCAGATCAAGGGGCTGATCGGCGCGGAGTGCCTGGACACCGTTTCGCTGCGCCACATGGGCTCACCGGACCACGTGATGCTCGTTGACGACCTCGGCCACGACAAGGGCCTACCAGTGAACGAAGAGGCCACCCGCCTCTACCACCTGAACTGCCGCCCTGGCACGTCACACCAGATTCGTGGCGACGTGGTCGTGGTCCCTGACATCGATTTCGCCTGAACCCGAATTGTTCCCCCTGCCACTGCATCCCATCCACCAACCGGAGAAAACCATGAGCGATACCACCACTGCCCAGACCACCCGCCTGATCATCGTCCTGACACCTGTCGAATCCAGCCAGATCAGCGCCATCGGCTACCAGGCTGAAAGCCGCACGCTCGCCGTCCAGTTCCCGGGCCGCGGCGCCAACCCGGGAGACGTCTACCACTACCTCAACGTCGCGCCCGAACTATTTGCTGCTTTCCTGATCACCGAATCCAAAGGCAAGTTCTTCGGCGCCAATATCAAAGGCAAGTACGCCTACCAAAAGCAACCCGGTGCCGACGGCATCGTCGCTGGCCTCTCCCAAGAGCAGGAGCCGAAGTACACGACCGGTGGCAAAGACGGCCGGATCATCAATCGCGCCACGCGCAAGCCGATCCCCGATGACGAACCGGTTTTCATCCTGCGCGCCAAGGATGTCATTGCCACGGAAGCGATCCGCGCCTACCACGCTGCGGTCACTGACCCGGTGCACGCCCAAGCCGTGCAGCTGCGCCTGCAGGCGTTCGAAGCATTCGCCGCCGCGAATCGGGACCGCATGAAGGTGCCCGACACGGCCACCGCCTGAACTGCGCGCCCCTCCCCCGCACCCCAACTACAGGAGCCACACATGCCCGACAAGAAAGCCGTCTTCGAGTTCCCCGAAGTGACCGAGTTCAAGCTCGCGCACATCAACATCCGCCGCGAGCTGCACGGCCCCGACAAGGTCAATGCCATGGATCTGCGTCTGCGCAAGGATGCTGGCAACGACATCCTGGACAAGCTGGACCGGCAGCTGCGTCAGGCCCTGTACTACAACGCCGCGGCGACCGAAGGCCAAGCCGATCTACCCGATGTCCTGGCTGTGCTGCCGAACCTGCGCGTCCCGAAGCTCAACGGCATGAAGTTCAACTGGGCCAAAGGTGAGCGCCACAAGGGCTACCGGCTCGTGGTGGATTACGGCCTGGGCGACGAGGACAGCAACGTCGACCTGGACGGCTGCACCGTAACTGGCTGGGTCATCGAGACCAAGGAAGGCGGCACCGTGGTCCTCGAATACACGGTGCAGTACGCGGGCGAGAAGCTGACCGACGATGTCCGCGGCAAGCTGACTGGCCTGACCGACGAAGCCATCCACATCCAGCTCTTCGCGCCCGAGGTGGCACAGATCAGCCGCGGCAAGGCCACTCCCTCGACCGCCCCCGGCAAGGAAGACGGCGGTGGTGATGGCGAAGAAGGTGGCGAGTCCGGAAGCCTGATCGATGGCGACGAGGACACGCCCACGAAGGCGCTGATCCGAGCCCACGGTGGCGACGGCACGCTGTCGCCGGAACAAGCAGCGGCAGCCGCGAAGTAGATGCCATGCCCGCGCGAGCCGGTCAGGAGCCGAAGCTGTGGAAGGGTGTTCTGCCCTCCCGTGGCGTCATCACTTCTGGCCCGCTCACCGGCTGGCGCTACGCCTTCCTTCAGTTCATCCGCATCGAAAACACGATCGCCATGGACCTGCGCTGCAACCGCCCCTACTGGCCTTTCCCGACGACCGTGCGCTTTCGATTCGACAAGCACCACGTCAGCGTGAAAGCCGTGTCCGGCGAACGCGCACCGCGCCTCGATGCGAATGCACTGATCCAGAAATGCCTACAGGACGGCATTGCCAAGTCACCATTCGAGAACATGTGAGGACCGAACCATGACCGGCGAACAACAAGCACAGCAGGACTTGACCGACGAGCGCATCACGCAGTACCTGCGACCGTGGCTCTGCAACGAAACCGATGACCGCGCGGACCTGATCAAGTGCGTCCGGGCCATGCTTTCCGATGCCTCTCCTGCCCCCAAGGCAGGCGCAGGGACCGTGACGAAGTGGAACGTCGTTCAGGATCCTCTGACGCTGCGCCGCGTCGGCAAGACCTGCGAGGAGTTGGGCGAACTGGTGGCCGTGCTTGGCCGCACCATCATCCAGGGCCTGGACGGGATCGACCCATCCAGCGGCGATTCGAACATCACTCGTCTTACCAAAGAATCGGCGGATGTGCTGGCGCAGATCGAGTGCACGACGGCGGCTTTCCGACTGGACCGCGAGGCAATGGCCAAACGCTCGAGCATGAAGCAGGGGCTGATGGCTGAGTGGGAAGCGCTGTACACGCCACCAGCCCCGGAAACCATCGTCGCTGCTGCTGGCATGGCGGGGGCAACCGAATGCTGACGCCTCAGTTCAATCTCCCCATTCACAACGAGCTGGTGATCGATCTTTTCGCAGGTGGAGGCGGCGCGTCCACCGGCATCGAAGAGGCCATCGGTCGACCGGTGGACATCGCCATCAACCACAACATCGAAGCGGTGGCGATGCACCTGGCCAACCACCCACAGACGAAGCACTACGTCAGTGACGTATTCGAAGTTGATCCGGTCGAGGTGGTTGATGGTCGTCCGGTGGGCATGCTCTGGGCCAGCCCCGACTGCAAGCATTTCAGCAAGGCCAAGGGCGGGAAGCCCGTCAGCAAGAAAATTCGCGGCCTGGCCTGGGTTGTCATCAAATGGGCCAAGCTGGTACGCCCGCGCGTCATCTTTCTGGAGAACGTGGAAGAGTTCCAGACCTGGGGCCCGCTGGATGCGAACAACATGCCATGCAAGGAACGCAAGGGACGCACCTTCCAGCGTTGGAAAAAGTCACTTGAGAACCTGGGCTACAAGGTCCACTACCAAGAGGACCGCGCCTGCGACCTCGGCACGCCCACGATCCGTAAGCGACTGTTCCTGGTGGCGCGCTGCGACGGCCTACCCATCGTAGTGCCCGAGTACACGCACGCCCCTCCTGGGAGCCCGCTGGTCAAGCAACGCAAGGCCCTTCCCTACCACACCGCTGCCGAGTGCATCCAGTGGGACGAGCCAGCCCCCAGTATCTTTGAGCGCACGCGCGAACTGGCCGACGCAACGAAGCGGCGGATCGCCAAGGGGATCATGCGGTATGTGGTCGAAGCGGCCGAGCCCTTCATCGTGCCCCTGACCCATCAGGGCGGCGATCGCACCGAGGCCATCAATGAGACGGTCAAGACCGTGACCAGCGCCAACCGAGGCGAGAAGGCTCTGATCGTGCCCACGCTGGTGCAGACGGGCTACGGAGAGCGCCCCGGACAAGCGCCGCGCGTGCCCGGCCTGGACAAGCCCCTTGGCACGGTGGTTGACGGCGGAAAGCATGCCCTCGTGACTGCCTTCCTGACCGAGCACGCCAATGCCAGCACGCAGCGAGTAATGGCTGCCAATGAGCCGATGCGCACCCAGATGGGCGAGGTCAAGGGTGGCCATTTCAGCGTAGTCAGCGCCACCCTGATGACCAACACCACCGGCCATGATGCAAGCCCGGTGGAAGAACCGGTGCCGACCTTGACGACTGGCAATCAACAGACCCTAGTTACGGCCACCCTTGAGGGCTGCATCCCATCGTTTGAGGATTGGTACGCCAACACAAAGGACTTGGGCGGTAGCCGCGAAGAGTACGACCGTCTGTATGGCCCAGCCACGCCAGAGAGCATTGAAGCCGAGGCGCGAAATGTGCAAGCCGCAAATATGATCTCGGCGGCTCTGGTTGGTGTAGGCGCGCGCGCCGGTCAGTCACGGGCACGCGGCATGGATGAGCCGGTCGCTACTGTCACCGCAAAGTACGACACGGCACTGCTGACCGCGCACCTAACGAAGTTCTACACGGGCAGCGTCGGCAGCGATATGGCCGACCCGGTGCCCACGGTCACGGCGAACAGCTTTGTGAAGCGCCCGGGCGGTGCCACGCCGCTGGGCATGGTGACCGCCACCCTGGTTGGGGCAGGTGGTCCCGCTTACGGCGGCAAGCCCAAGCCAGTGGACACGCCCATGGGGACTCTGACGGCTGAGAACCACACCGCGATCGCCACCGCTCACCTCGTGCACATGGGCCACGGCGAAGGCAAGGACGGCACAAAGCGGTTCAGCCACGGCATCCGCGACGTGGAACAACCGCTGAACACAATCGCGGCTTCCGGCGTCCCGGCAGGGATCGTCACCAGTCATCTCGCCAAGTTGCGCGGCACGAACGTGGGCCAGTCCGTCGAGGAGCCGCTGCATACGATCAGCGCGCAAGGGACGCACCATGCTGAGGTCCGGGCCTTCCTGATCAAGTACTACGGCACCGACCAGGATCCGCGCCTGGACGAACCGATGCACACGGTACCTACCAAGGACCGTTTTGGTTTGGTGATGGTCAAGGGCCAGCCATACGCCATCGTGGACATCGGCCTGCGCATGCTCAAGCCGCGCGAACTCTACCGCGCCCAGGGCTTCAAGGACAGCTACATCATCGACTGGGGCATCCACCCGCACACAGGCCAGAAGATAAAGCTCACCAGTACGGCGAGCATTCGGATGTGCGGGAACAGCGTCTGCCCGCCCATGGCGCGCGCCTACGTGGCTGCCAACTACAGCGAACAGCAGGCAGAGAGGAGAGCCGCATGAATACCGCTCAACGCACCGCCTCGCGCGCGAAGCGCCAACGCCTCCATCAGTTGCCGAAGTTCTGGATCCCAAAGAACTCCAGCACCCAGCAGATGGACTGCAAGGTAGCCCATTGGGATCTCATCACCCGATTTACCAACGGCACTGCCGACCGCGATGACCTGTGGCACTGGATAGAAACCGGCTACACCTACATCCAACTGATGCGGATCCTGGCACACGAAGGCATCGAGTTCACCGACGAGGCGCAGCAGGCGCTGTCGGATCAGCTCTCGATCTACGAAGCTGTGGCAAATCGATTTCGGACCACCGGGCGCGTCGGGTTCAACGGTTCGGAGCTGCTGACCGCCCGGGCTGCTGCGCACGTCATGGATGAGCTGGTTGAGCTGGACCGCAACGGAGCAGCCGAGCGCGCCGCGTTGTGGAGCACGGAGCAGATGCGGCGGGTTCGGGGAGCGTCGCAATGATCTCCGGCGTCACGACCTCATTTCATCGACTTGATCGCCACCGCGTTGAAGTTCATGGCAAGACTCTGCAGCACGCTCGCTCGAATGAGCGGAGCTTGGGGATTGCTCTGATCAAGCCCAAGCGCGAAAAGAATCTCGCCGGACCTACGCGCCTGCTCTTGCGTGACGAGAACTGCCTTTTGAATCAGCGCAAGCGTGTGCTGATCAAGTTCTTCGCGTATTGCCATGTTGTCCCCCTTGTTTCGGAAGGAGCAGTATGACCACCGAACCCGTCTCCCGCTACCCCCTTCAGTGGCCTACGGGCTGGAAGCGCACGCCCGATCACCGCCGTGAGCCAGGCCGATTCACCTCCAAGGCATACAACTCCGGCCGCCGCGCGGAACCCCTCACCGTGGCCCAGGCTGTCGACCGCCTGCTGGCTGAGCTGCTGCGCATGGCAGTCGCTGAGCAGGACGTGATCATCAGCACGAATGTCGAGCCCACGCTGACCGGGCGACCGCGCTCCGGCGAGCGCAAGCCGCAGGATCCTGGCGCGGCGGTCTACTGGATGGACATGGGAAAGCATCGGTGCATGGCTATCGACCGCTACACCGATGTCGCCCAGAACTTGGCCGCGCTGGCCGCCACCATTGAAGCCATGCGCGCGATAGAACGCCACGGCGGCGCCGCGATCCTGGACCGCGCGTTCACCGGGTTTACCGCTCTGCCCGCGCCCATCGTGGCTGGCATGAAGCGGCCGTGGCGCGAAGTGCTGGAGTACGGGAACGGCCCGGCGACCGAGCACGAGATCACGCGCAACTACCGGATCCTGGCCAAGGACTACCACCCCGACAGGCCGGGCGGCAGCACTGCCAAGATGGCCGAGTTGAACGCCGCGCGAGACGAGGCACTACGGGAGCTGGGCAATGGCTGAGAACACCAGCATAGAGTGGTGCGACCACACCTGGACGCCAGTGGTCGGCTGTGACGCCAAATCCCCGGCTTGCGCAAACTGCTATGCCGCCCTGATGGCTGCACGCCTGGAAGCGATGGGCAATGAGAAGTACGCCGGGGTTGCCGTGCGCGCAGGGGGCAAAGGCAAGTGGACCGGGAAGGTCAACTTCTCCGAGGCCGACCTGATCAAGCCGCTGCAGGTGCGCAAGCCCGGGCGCTGGTTTCTGACCAGCATGGGGGATGTCGCGCACGACGCCGTGACAGACGAGCAGATCGCCGAGATGTTCGGCGTCATGGCCGTGGCCGGCGCGGCCGGGCCTTTCCACCGCGAGCAAGATGGGTGTACCCCGCAAAAATCGAGCGACGGAACACTCCTGGCGAAGTGGCCCAATATGCTCAGCGGGCCTCACACCTTCATGGTCCTGACCAAACGGCCGGAACGCCTGTCTAGGCTTCTACTGGACAGCAGGTTCCGCAAGCTGGTCGCCCAGTCTGCCTACAGGTGGGCTCACAACCGCACCGACGCCGGGTACTTGTCGGGCGGCATGTATCCGTTCGAAAGCGACCGCGACCCCCCGCGCTTCTGGCCACTCCCCAATGTCTTCATCGGCTGCACGGCTGAGGACCAGCAGCGGGCCGACGAACTGCGCCCGTACATGGCCGCCATCGCCGCCTCGGGCTGGAAGACGTTCGTCAGCTACGAGCCCGCCCTGGGCCCGGTGGACTGGACTGGCTGGGAGTTCCTCAAACAGCTCATCAGCGGTGGTGAGAGCGGCCCCAAAGCCCGGCCATCGCATCCTGATTGGCACCGTGGCGCGCGCGACTTCGCCTTTGGTAATGGCATCGCCTACTTATTCAAGCAATGGGGGGAGTGGCTACCAGCAGACTATTCACCAGACGCAAGCGAAGGACGCCCCGAGGTAGAGGCTTTGGAGGGATGTGGCGAGCTGCCGCACCAAGGCAACTACCAGGTCTCAGGCGTCGACGGTCAGACGGTTGTGCGAGTCGGCAAGAAAGCCGCAGGTCGCCTGCTCGATGGCCGCACTTGGGATGAGGTGCCGCGATGAAAGCTATTGCACGCATGCAATGCGATGGGCCGCGAGCCGCCGACGTTGACATCTGCGTCGGGTTCACCATCCCTTTCATTCCTCCTGTCGGGATGATGATCGCTGTCACTCCCGAAGGAGACTTCGTTGAAGTCTCGGATGTGTATTGGCACATCGACAAGCCTGAAAGCATCGACATTGGCGTCAGGGATGGTGGCGCCATGACCGGGGAAAAACTGCGCCCGTTCTCGTACTGGAAGAAGCAAGGTTGGCAACGCGACACCGGGGAGGCTGACTAATGCGAAACATGAGCTTCGCCCTCACCACCGCCCAGATCCTGGACGAGTCCAAGGACGTGACGCGCCGCCTCGGCTGGCTTCACGCGAAGCCGGGCCAGTGGGTGCGCCCGGTGCGCAAATGCATGGGCCTGCGGCCGGGCGAGAAGCTGGACGTGCTGCGCGACCCCTTCCTGATCGTCAGCGTGCGCCGCGAGGGCTTCGCCGGCCACCATGAGTTCGGCGAGCCCTCGGCATGGGTGCGCATGTTCTGCGCCACCCACAAGGGCTGCACGCCAGAGACCGTCATCTCGCGGATTGAGTTTTCCTACCGAGAACCAGCATGAGCCAATTTGACGCTCAAGCCAGGGGGACGCATTACGCGCATGAACTATCTCCCACCACGCTCTATGCGATCGGCTTCAGCCATAAGACCATCAACAGCCTCGCGTGCGGTATTGAGCGACTTTGTTATCTGCTGCACCCATGGTTTCCCGACCAGACTGCCTTCGTCAAACATCGTCAAGTATTCCTTCATGGCTGTCATGGACACAAAAAATGTGTAGTACTTGTCTACGCACTCTCTGTTCGGCATTTCTGTGACATCAATTCTTTCCGTAAGCGCCGTCGCAGCACGAATCGCCTCCGAGATCAGATCCGGTGTCACTGGAATTTCACTGGACCCAGATTCCATGGCTCCGTGCAAAAACGCTGCGTCGTCTATCGCAACCTCGAGCACCGCGGCTTTCGCACGCAGCAAATCAGCATCCCGCCGACGCTCATCAACGCCGCGCCGATGCACCTCCCACCAAGTAAGTCCGACAGCCAAGAACAGTGCAGCCACACTGCCAACCGCCTGAACCCAGGCCGGCCAGTCAATTCCTTCGCAACCCGTAGCCATGTCTTTACTCCCCAGTGGAAGACGCAAGTATGGATAAGCCCATGAACTCGACACTACCCTATCTCACCCAGGCCGAGATCGCCGATATCTGCGAACCGCTGCAGATGCCAGCCGCGCAGTGCCGCTACCTGAAGGGCCTCGGCCTCATGGTCCAGCGCAAGCCTAACGGGCATGCCCTGGTCGCACGCAGCGAGTTCGAGCGTGTCCTTGGTGCCGAGCGTTTCGGCAAAGCGCAGAATGACAGCCACACGGGGCCGAACATCACGGCCATGATGGACCACATCAACAGGCGGAAGCATGGGAAGGCAACGTAAAGACGGCGACCCCCTTGGCCTGGCCGGCACGCGCCTGACCTTTCGGCATGGCGCATTCTTCTACCGGCATCGGGACACCGGGCGCTGGGAACGGATCGGCACAGACCTCACCGCCGCGAAGCAGCGCGCCGCGCTCTACAACGATCCATCTGGTGTCTACGGCACGGTGGGTTACTGGCTCGACATGTTCCTAGTCGATTGCGCATCCCGCGTCAAAGCAAAGGATCTGGCGCCGCGGACACTCAGCGACTACACGAAGGATTCTCAGGAACTGAAGGTGTTCTTCGGCACGATGCTGCCAGAGCATGTCCAGCCCATGCACGTCCAGCAGTACCTTGACCTGGGCCGCCAGGCGGGCCGCCCCGTACGCGCGAATCGGGAACGGGCCTGTCTATCGGCTTGCTTGAGCTGGCTGATTCGCACCGGCAAGACCACCATCACGGTCAATCCCTGCATGCAGCAGAGCGGCGTGAGGGGCAATGCGGAGAAGAAGCGGGAGCGGTACGTTACCAATGAGGAGTATCGCGAGGTGCACTCGGCAGCCGGCCGTCAGGTGCGGCTCTTGATGGACTTGACCTATCGCACCTTGCAGCGGCCGGAGAGCGACATTCTTCGCTGGACACCCGCTGTCCTTGCTCGCGATCCGCTTAGCCAGAAGCGTGTGCTGCTGTTCACCCAGGGCAAGACCGGCGTGCGCATCAAGATCGCATTGACGGCTGAGCTAGAAGCACTCATCACACAAGCCATGGGCAATCCGCCGCGGATCGACCAGACGCTCGTGCACAACCTCAAGGGCCATCCATACACCTACACAGGCATCATGTCGATGCTGACCAAGGCAATCGACAAAGCGAACGAGGCGCGCGCTGCGGCGGGGAAACCACCGATTCAGGCTTTCGGCTTCCGCGATCTGAAGGGCAAGGGCGCGACTGACATGTGGCGCGATGGAACCCCGATCGAGCAGATTCAGATGCTCTGTGGCCACGCCGACAAGGCCACAACTGAGAAGTACATCAAGGCCCGCTGGAGTGAGGCTGCAGAACCAAATTCCGTCGTGATCGGTTGAGTCACATATCCAGTGGTTTTCCTGAAAACCTCCGAGGGAGTTTCGAAGCGCTCAGGGCGTTAGAATATGAGACAACGTAGCCCGTGCTATCAACATTCTCACCGGTCTGCCCTGCGTTACCTCGATGGACTCTTAATCCGTAGGTCGAGTGTTCGAGTCACTCAGGGCCCACCAAAATTCCCGAAGGAAATCAACGCCTTGGCACTAACCTGCCAAGGCGTTGTTCTTTCTGCCGCCAGGGAATATGTGACAGCTTATGTGACGTGTCACATATCCAGTACCTGAACTGCCACCACCACCTCTCCGCAAACCGGTGCAGCAGCACAATAGCGGCATGCGCCCCACCGCCTTCTACTTCTTCGAGTACCTGCCGCCCGGCGCAAGGCGTCCGAAGCGGACCACGTACCGCATGACGATCGAGACGGCTGCCGAGAGCTTCCCCGGCGCGGTGCCAATCGAGTGGACCAAAGAGATCCGGAACCTTCCTGATGGTGACGAATTGCTTGGGCCTAGCCAGCACAGCCGCTACATGGCAACGGTGCCGGAAGGCGTCACTCCAGGGGAGCGAATAGTTCCGCAGCCGGTGGTCGAAGGAGAGCCTGGGCCTGGGGTAGGGTCCCACCCAACCACAGATCCACATCCTCCGGCTCGATCGAAATGACGCTGCGCTTGTCCTGCTGCTCCAGAGGCAGCGGCAAGCCGGTTGCCTTGTCCACCTCGTTCTTGTGCACGCGCCCCATGATCGGGTGGCCATCCGCGTTGATGGTCAGCATGCTGTAGCTCTCCACCTCCTCGCCGGTCGCCTTGTCCAGCCAGACGTTCCAGAGCCCGGCAAGGCCCCAGGGCGCCCCATCGGCGCGCCTAAATGTCCACCACTCGCACTTCGGGAACTGAGCTTCGTAAGGGCCCCAGTACGGCTCGTCAAACGAGTCGGCGGGGATGATGCAGCGCTGGCCGCGTGCCCACGGGTCCTTGAAGCTGGCCTTGCTGGCCAGCTCCTCGCTGCGGGCGTTGTTGGTGCTGTAGGGCAGCTTCGGCGTCTTGGCAAACCATGGGATCAGACCCCACTGCCCCACCACCAGCTCGCGGCTGTAGACGGCGTCATGCCTGGCGCGCCGGATGAATGCGCCCTGCCCGCGCGGGAAGACGCCACCACCGCGCCATGGATTGTTGTTGTGGCGCCCGATGTGCCACATGCGCTCGATGTCGGCTTCCTGGGGGGAGACGTAGCGGTTGCACATTCCAGCATCGTAGCGACGCTGCAAATCTGTCACGGAACGCCAATAAAAAGGCCGGACTTGCGCCCGGCCCTCTGGTAGGATTTGCATCGCTACCTAGTCAGCTAATCTTTTGGGTGGTTTGCAGTACATGCGACCTCCTTTCTTATTGGCCCTTCACGGCCTGGGTTGCACAGAAAGCCTCAGTTCGTTGCAAGCGACTGGGGCTTTCGCCTTTTTGCACTGTAGATTGGTTGCAAGCCCAACCCTTCAGCCAGTCTTCATTGTATGTATGCAAACGAGTGAATGGCGTGAGCATGTGCACACAGATGCACAAAAGTTACGCGCGATGCTTTGGCTCATAAACGCAAAAACCCCGCCCCAGGCAACCCTCTACGGGCGCCCAGGACGGGGATAGCGACGCGGTGGGTAGTCTCTGAGACCACCGCGCCCGGCAACTGCGCGAGAGCGCAGAATCGAAGTGCTGTCAGGGTGGTGCCGCAGCAACAGGCTTGCGGCAGTTGACCAGCGCAGTAACTAGGCGCAGTTCGTAGGCCTCGCGCCGTCCCAGCTCAGCCAGCGCGGCCTGGACGAACTGATCGACGTCAACCTGGCCAGGCCGGGCGCGCAAAGCCTCGATAGGCATTGCCGGGCGCGCCGGCATCGGTCCGCGACATTCGATCGGCACGGCCACGTTGACGGCCTGTAGCTCGACGCGGGCTGGCTGATGGCCGAACCACCAGCCAAGCGCCGCACCTCCGGCGACGGCCAGGGAAAGCAGCAGCGCGGCGCGGGTGAAATCGCTCATCTTCATCGGCTACCACCCTTCCACAGATCCACGCGCATCTGGGCGCTCTTGCAGGTATCGCCGGGCACTGCTGGCGGTCGGGCCAGCTCGGCGTCGGCCTGCGCATCGAGCGCGCCTGCCAGGCGGTCGGCCTCGTCGCGGGCAGCCGCCGCCTCGCGCTCGCGCTGTACCGCCGCGGCCTGCAGGCCGGCAACGGACCGGCTGCATTGGCCTGCTACCGCGCGCGCTGTAGCGGCTGTTTGCGCCGCCTCCGTGGCCCTGTCGCGCTCGTGGAGGTAGCCCCAGCCGGACAGGCCGTTGAGTGCCAGGCTGATGAGAAGGAGGGTTTCCATGGCCTACCTCACGACAGTTCGAAGTGCGGCATGTCGTGGAGCTTGGAGTCGGCGTTGTTGCCGTCGCCATCCCAATCGCCACCCCAGCGCAGCGCGACGCCCTCCTCTTTCGCGGCAGCCAGGATCAAGCCGGCCATCACCGCAAAGCGTTGTTTGTCGTCCCAGACGTTCACGCCGTTAACCACAGCAGGCCACGGCATCACGTCCACCGCGCGGCTCGGCACCTCCTGGTGCTTGCTCAGCTTGTTCACGCCGTCGATTTCGCTGCGGCCGGCGCGAAACTCTTCCTGCTGCTTCTCCAGGGTGCGCACGCCCTCCAGGACGGTGATGTCCATCAATCCGTAGCCCAGGGCGCGACGCATCACGCGCTGGATCCGGTCATCGCAAGTGGAAAGCTTGGCGGCGCTGGTGGTTCCAAAGGTGTAGCTCATGTCTCAGCCCTCCTTAACGCGCGAACGAATCACGATGACGGCCAGGCCGACCAAAACTAGGAGCGCATCCGGATCCGGCAGCGACTGATTGAACAGGAGCCGAGCGAAGACGCCACCCGCCCCCAACGCGAACATGATCCAGCTCACGCCCTTGAGCCAAGCGAGCAGTTCGGCGCGCGCGCCAGCTCCACTCCGTCGCGCAGCTCGCGGCGAGGCACGAATGATCTTGTTCAGCGCCTCACCCAGAATGACGAGCGCCGCCAAAATGCAGATCAGCCACAGGATGGTGTTCATGAAGCACCGCCTTTCTTGCCGACGGCGCTCAAGCGCCGCGCACTGAGCTGCAGGATCCGCTGGGCAAACACGCCCACAATGAAGGCGGCAAGCACCGCCACAGCCATAGAGTCCAGGAACTCCGGTACCACACCCCCGACGACCTTGCTCCACACGCCACCAGCCACAAGCGGTGCCAGTGGCGCGACGTAACCAGCCATGAGGCTGCTGGCCAGCGCCACCCCCATGCGGCGCAACGCGGTGCGCACCATAGAACGCCATGTGTCCTCGCCATCGCTCGGCACGCTGTTGAGCAGCAACATGGCCACCAGGGCGCCGAAGAATCCAGCGATCAGCAGCTCCGGCCGCAGGCCCAATTGGACCCCGAGGATGGTCAGTGGTGGCAAGGCTACGCCGGCCGGGTACAGCGTGAGGCCCGCTGCGGTAGGAACGATGGGTTCAGTTGCCATGTGGTTTCCCTTTCTGTTTCATCAAATGGATTTCAAAGCGGCGCACGCTGCCGCGCACGCGGTACGGATCTCGGCTGGATCGCTCATGGACTCGACCGCGCGCTTCGCTCCGATGCGGAGCTGCTCGATATGAGCGTTGAGCGGCATCCAGGCGTCGGCTTGCGCGATGACTGCCAGAGCTGCGTCTTCTGCACTGGTGCCAACGGCCTGAGCCTCGGCAGCAACCAGCGGCCAGGCCGCTGCATCAGGGGGCGACGTTTCGCTGGCCAGAGCGGCGATGTAAGCCCGCGACTGC
>JAAEAW010257256.1_pt1 | contig 107238 bp, 149 predicted proteins | sample 7277851 | NCBI WGS metagenome assembly JAAEAW01 (sample SAMN13876994, study PRJNA601929) | soil metagenome | isolation source: soil | host: Panicum virgatum | place: USA: Fermi National Accelerator Laboratory | collected 2010-11-19 | reverse complement strand
TCCGCGGCGCCGTCGCGGAGTGGCGCGAGTGGGCGCGCGCGCTGCTGAAGGGCGAGGGCGACGACGAGGAGCAGCGGCGCAAGATCTCCGCGGTCGTCGAGGCGCCGGCGGTGATCGAGAGCCTGGAGTCCAAGCCCGCCGCGGTCGACGATGGCGAGGGCGTCCGAGGCGGGTCTTGCGGCGTGTGCGGTGACAAGACGATCGAGGTCGCGGAGCTGCTCCGAGGGCAGTCCGCGTCGACTTGCCCGGCGTGCGGGAGGAAGCTGTGGAGTGAGCGCCCCGCGGACGACGGGCAGGTCGAACCGGAGCCACCGCGCAAGAAGGTCGCGCCCGAGGTTAAGCACAACCCGTTCGTTGTCGAGGCATGCTCGCGCGTCATGCACGACGTCTACCGCGAGGCGTCCAGCGGCGACGCCATCCCGTCCTGGGACCGGGCGCCGGAGGACCTCCGGGAGATCTCGCGGGTCCCGGTGCGCGAGGTGTTGGAGGGCAAGACGCCGCGCCAGTGGCACGCGAAGTGGCGGGTTCGGAAGATGGCGGAGGGTTGGACGTACGGGCCGGTCCTCGACGAGGAGGCGAGGACGCACCCCAACCTGGTCGCCTACGACGAGCTCCCGTCGGGGCAGCGCGCGCTCGACGACCTGTGCGTCGTCGCGGTCCGCGCGGTCAGGCGGGCGCTCGCCGACTACGAGGACGCCTGCTCGGTTCCGCTGGCCCTCGGGCCGGACCCGGAGAAGCTCGCCGAGTTAAACCGGAGGTTCCACGCCGACGTCAACCGGGGCGCGCGGAAGACGCAGTTCGCGGTCCTGGAGGACGCCCCGGCCGCGAGCTGGGTCAACGACCCGTTCGCCAGGCTCGACGCGCTCGGGGTCGCGGTCGGCAAGCTGACGCCGGCGAAGCTCCGCCAGATGTTCGAGAACCATTGCGAGTGTCGGCCGGTCAACACCGCCCGCGCCGGCCACTCGCACGACTGCGACACCGGGATCACCGACGACATCCGCACGCTGCTCCACCACGTCGCGATGCCCGGCGACGACGAAGCGGTTCAGGGCGAGCTGCGCTCCGCGACCATGCAGGAGGAGATCGTCGCGATGAACCGGCTGGCCGCGCACGTGACCTCGAAGGAGAACCCGTGACCTCCGTGATGGACCTGCTGACCCTGAAGGACATGGGAGCGGAGGCGTTCGCCGCGTCGCTCTGGTACATGGCTCACCCGGTGCACCCGACCGAGGAGGAGGTCGCCACGATCCGCTCGGCGGCGCTCGGCGAATCGGCGATGACCGACCGCGCGATCCGCGAGCTCGTCATCGGGAGCAACGTCGCCAACGCGAAGCGGTGGCGGGCCTGGCTCGCCTCCAGGTTCCCCGCGGTGTCGTTCATCGCGCCGTGGATCGCGGCCATCGACGGCGGCGGCGACGACGACCTCGACCCCGAGCAGCGCGCTCGCGGCCTGCGCGACTGCTGCCGGACGATCTCGGTCTGCGACGGGCTGGTGCTCGTCGGCGGCCGGATCTCGAGGGGGATGACCGAGGAGCGCGAGTACGCTCGCCGCAGCCTAGACCTCACCCAAGTCGGTCGAACACCGCCGGTCGACAGCTGGGACGACTTCAGGAAGAAGTGGGCGGGCGTCGTGGCTGATCAGCCGCCCCCGACGGTGCGCCCGGACCTCATCCCCGTGTGGGAGAACGTGATCGCGGACTTCAGGACGCGCTACGAGGACGCGTTCGACGGGATCGAGGAGGTCGGCAAGGCATCCGCCTTCCGCGTCGTGGCGGACATGCGAGAGCGCGACCGCCTCGGCCGCGAGCGCTACGGGACGCCGCTGACCGTCAACAACGGACGCGACCAGCTCGTCGACGCGTACCAGGAGGCGCTCGACAAGGCCGTCTACCTGCGCGCGGCTTGGCTCGAGGGTGCGGAGACGCGGTACCTCTACTACCAGGAGCTCGACGACATCATGAAGATCAGGATGATGATCGACGCGCGCGAGGCGTCGAGGTGAGCGGTCTGGTCGACAGGGACATCCTGGCCGCGATCGACCGCGGGGCGATCGTCATCGATCCGTTCGACCGCGCGTGCCTCGGGACCAACAGCTACGACGTGCACCTGGCGCCGACGCTGCGCATGTATACGCGCGGGCACCGCCAGGTTCGGCTGGTCGACGGGGTGGCCGTGCTGTACGACGAGCCGCTCGACACCCGCGCGCCGCGGGACACGGTCGACGTCCCGATCCCGCCCGGCGGGTTCGTCCTTCTCCCCGGGTACCTGTACCTGGCGTCGACGGTCGAGCACACCGAGTCCCACGAGCACCTGCCGATCCTCAACGGCCGGTCGAGCCTGGGCAGGCTCGGGCTCAGCATCCACGTCACCGCCGGCACGGGCGACGTCGGGTTCCGGGGCCCGTGGACGATGGAGCTGTTCGTCATCGGCATGCCGCTGCGCGTGCACGCCGGCGACCCGATCGGGCAGCTCCTGTGGTTCACTGCGAGCAGCGCGCCGCTGGTGCCGTACGGGCGCAAATCATCCGCGAAGTACAACGACGCCGGCCCGTTGCCGCAGCCGAGCAAGCTGCACGAGGAGCTCGCCGGCGACGGCGGGAAGTGAACGACGATGGGCAAGCTGAAGGGACACCGCCAGGTCACGCTGTACATCGACCCCGAGCTCTACGAGAAGGCCCGGTGCTCGGCGTACACGCTCGGCGAGAACATCTACGAGTTCGTCAGCGAGGCGCTGTCCAACGCGTTCGGCCGCCGCCTCACCAAGGTCCAGCGCGACGCGATCGAGTCGATGGCGAAGCAGAACATCAAGAACGGCGGGACGCGCCGCTCTCGGCACAACCCGACCTTGTAGCTCGGCGACCGCCGGGCGTAAGATCCACGACGCGGTGACCAACCATGCCCCGCAGGAGACTTGACAATGGCGATCAAGGTGGCCGGAGCAAAGCCGAAGAAGAAAAAGAAGAAGAAAGGCTTGCTGCGAAGGGTCGGAGGGGCCGCGAAGAAGCTCGTCCGGCGAGCCCGTCGAGGGAAGGCCGGCAAGAAGGCGGGGGCGAGCGGAGGCGGCTGACCCCGCTGCAGGAGTCGGCGAGCCTGCTCCTGGACGTCGCGTTCGACGTGATGCCCGACAACGTCGCCGGGTCGGGCGCGCGGGACGGGGTGATCGTCGGGCTGAGCGGCGGCAAGGACTCGCTGGTCACCCTCGACCTGTGTGTACGCGCGTTCGGCGCCGAGCGCGTGAAGGCATTCCACATGTACCTGGTGCGCGGGCTGCGCTGCGTGGAGGACGGGATCCGGCGGTGCGAGCGCCGCTACGGGATCGAGGTCCTCTACGTCCCGCACTGGATGCTCGGCCTCGCGTACAAGAACGCGACGTTCATGCCCCACCGCAGGCGAGCCGACGGGTGGCGCGACACGAAGATGACCGACATCGAGATGGCGGTGCGCGCGAAGCTCGGGCTCGACTGGATCGCGTACGGGCACCGGCAGAACGACTCGATCGAGCGCGTCGGCATGCTCAGCCGGAACGGCGGCTTTGACCGCGCCGGGCGCCGCGTGTACCCGCTCCGGTCGTGGAACGAGGCCGCCGTGCTGGCGTACCTGCGCGCGAAGCGGATCCCACCTCCTCCGCGGCTGACGGTCCTCAAGAGGTCGATGACCGGCGTCTCATTCCAGGAGGACGTCCTCATCGCGATCCGCGACCAGTTCCCGGACGACTTCGAGAAGATCGTCGAGAAGTTCCCGTACCTGCCCGCCAAGCTCGCTCGCTACGAGATGAAGAAGAAGAGCTGGAAGCAAGACACGTACACTGACAAATGGCGAACGTCACTGAGGGGAAGATGAAGAAGACAATGAACGGCAAACTTCACCCGTCGCAGAAGTTTGTGTCGGAGAGGATTCACCGCAACCAGATCAAGAATGCTCCGTACAACCCTCGCCAGATTGATGATCACGCGCGCAAGAAGCTGGAGGGCAATCTAAAGAAGAAAGGATTGCTGCAGTCGTTAGTGTGGAACAAGCTGACTGGCAATCTGGTGAGCGGGCACCAGAGGTTGAGCATACTCGACGACCTCAGCAAAACAGGGAGCGACTACACACTCGACATGGACGTCGTCAACCTCAGCGAGAAGGACGAGAAGGAGCAGAACCTGTTCTTCAACAACCCGAGCGCGCAGGGGACGTACGACGTCGACAAGCTCGGCAAGATGATCGTCGAGGACAGCGTCGACTACAAGGCGTCCGGGTTCGACGACATGGACCTGCAGATGCACTTCGAGGGCACGGAGTACGAGGTCACGATGTTCGACGAGGACAAAGCGCCGAAGTCGGTGCAGGACGACCTCGACCAGCTGGAGGAGATCCAGCGCATGAAGCGCGAGCGGAAGGCCCACCGCGAGCGCGACCGGGAGGCCAACGACCCCGAATTCTACGCGGTGGTCGTGTTCCCCAACCGCGACGCCCAGGGGCAGTTCATGGAGCGCGTCGGCATGAGCCGGAACGACCGCTACGTGGACGGCGTCCGGCTCCACACCTCGCTCGAGGCGACCAAGCCGAAGACCAAGAGCTACGACGGCGAGGAGTTCGAGGCGATGACGTTCTGGGTGGCCAAGGACCAGAAGAAGGTGATCGACGACGAGCTGACGCGGATCGCCTCGCTCATGAAGGGCAAGAATCTCCGAGGCAGGTCGCTCGAGGCGATGGCCGTGATATCGTCGCAGACTCCGACCAGCAACATCACCGGCGAGGAGCCGGAGGCTCCGCAGGAGGAGTTCAAGCCGCGCAAGCGGAGGAAGAGGACGAGCGATGCCTGAGGACGTAGACGACCACGTAGCCTTCGAGTTCCACGGCCTGGTGTCCGACCTCCAGCGCAACGACGTCGCGAGGTTCGAGGAGGAGCAGAAGAAGCAGGCCGAGCTGCGCGCCGCGCTGAGGAGAGGGACACCTAACCAGGGGATGAGCGCCGGCGAGCTGCTGAAGAAGCTAGACGGAGACCCGGACGCGGCGGACCGCAAGGTCCAGAGCGAGCTCGACCGCATCGACCGCGAGGCGAAGGTGAGCGCCGACAAGCAGAAGGTCGCGAGGGAGCCGCTGCCAGAAGGGAATTTCCCACCTCCCCCCGATACCGAGTAAGATGCGGTGCATGAAGCCGCAACACTTCCAGTGTAGTCAATGCGGGCGGGGATGGATCAGTGTGAACGCCAACTGCCCGAGCGGGTGCACGGGCACGCTGTCGAAGTCTGACGGGGAGTTCACCAAGAAGACGTTCCAAGGGGACGACAACGATCTGAAGAAGAGCGGGAGGTAGAGCATCGTGCGCACCTTCGCAACGTTGCAGGTGCTGTGCACGTTCGACCTCGACCAGCTCCAGGAGGCGTTTAACCAGCAGGTCGCGTTCGACGACACCGACGCGGGGACGGCGTCCCAGGTTCAGTCCGGGCTCGTGACCTTGGCGCCGTCCACCTCGAGCCAGCAGTTCGCGTTCGGCAGCGTCAGCTCCGCCGACACGCTCCTGGTTCTCGCGTACGACGAGGTCCAGGTCCAGCTGGGGAGCAACACGGCCGGACGTTGACGAGCGGCGCGGCGTCGGTCATGTCGCTCTACCAGCGGCAGGCCCAGCCTGGCGTCCTGTTCCTGCGCGGCAAGCTCGCGAGCCTGTTCCTGTCCAACCCGAGCTCGTCGCTGCCGGCCCGGGTGTTCGTGGCGGTCGTGGGCGACGCGGCCTAGACGTCGAGCTGGACGCGATCCGGGGGCCGCTGGTAGGCTGGCGGCATGACAGCAGGCACCGTCATCAGTGGTGGTTTCCCCGGACGAGTCGCCCGGGAGGTCAACCCGAATTCCAAGTGCAGCGGCTGCCTCCACTACGACGGGCAGGCGGGCAGGACCGGCTCGTGCACGATCGGGGACAGCCCCTGGAAGTGCGGGGAGGGCGACGCGCCGCAGATCGGCTACGCGCCGATCGCCCGCGGCGCCGGCGGGCAGCTGCTGGACCTGTGCAACCACGGGGCGCACGCGCCCGAGGTCCCGACGCAGGGCACGTCGTCGCTGTACGGCGCCGGGTCGACCCGGCCGGTCGAGATCCGCCAGGTGTCGCTCGGGGAGGAGCACGTCCACATCGTCAAGAGCGTCCTCGCGCGGCACGCCGCCGTTCAGAAGTCGCAGTGCCGGATGTGCTCGATGCAGGGGACCCACGGCGTTGGTCCGATGAACGTCGGGCCGCAGGCGTGCACGTGCTCCCCGATCAAGGCGGAGGTCGTCGCCAAGGCGGTTGTGTCCGGGATGAGCAACGCACAGCGCGCCGGCGTCCGGCTCGAGGACGTCGTCGGGTGGGTCCGCGGCGTGGTGAAGTCCGGGTTCCGTCTCCCGGCGCCCTCGGGTGGTGAGCTGTCCAAGTCCGACGCCACGTCCATCGACGACCAGGTCAGGATCGACGGCAACGGAGGTCACCTCCGCCCGATGGAGAAGGGCTCCCACTACCTCACGAGCGGGAGGTACGACGTGAAGCCAGCCGGCGGCGGGGAGCACCACGTCGAGTTCCACTCGAAGGACGGGGCCGCCCCGAAGCGACTGCCCGGCAAGTTCGCGTCGCCCAAGGCGGCGCGCCGCGCGGCGATCGCGCACGACGGCCGGCTGGCCGTCGGGTCGGGGAAGATCTCGACGGCGACCGAGGCTCCGACGCGGCAGATCAAGACGGGCGAGGTGCAGAAGAGCTTATACAGCGACGACTGGATCGCGCAGTTCAAGGGGACGCCCCTGTTCGACGAGGCCAGCAAGCTGTGCGAGCAGGAGCTGTCGCTCGAGGAGGACCAGCTGAAGCGCCGGGAGGCGCGGATGGCCCGCGACAAGGAGCGCTCCGCCGCGCTCGAGAAGATCAACGCGAAGGTCAACTCCGTCGCGGTCGACAACGACTGGCAGGAGCAGGACGTCCGGCGCGAGAAGATGCGGATCGCCAAGCAGCGCCTCACCCTCAAGCTCGCCAAGTTGAACCAGGCGCCGGCGCGGAGGTAGCCCGTGGTCGAAGCGCAAGCGCTCGCGGAGCGGCAGGCCGCGCTACCGCCCGACGTCCAGAAGGCGGCGACGGCGGCCTTCGAGGAGCTGCTCGAGAAGGCGTGGTCGAACGAGAGCGCCGCCAAGGCGGCAGCCGCCAAGGCTGGATTGTCGTCCCAGTCTCAGGAGAACCAGCCGAAGTCGTGGTTCGCCGACCCGTTCGCGATGCTCGACTCGGTCGGCATGGGCTACCGGAACGCGCCGACGTACCTCACGTACGACACGCTCCGGCAGGTGTCCGAGCGCGACACCTACGTCGCGCCGATCATCCTGACGCGCATCGACCAGGTGAACACGTTCGCCCGGCTGCAGCCGAACAAGTACAGCGTCGGGTTCCAGATCCGCCCGCGGTTCGGCGACAAGAAGCGGCTGCTCAGCCAGGGCGAGAAGGACAGGTGCGAGCAGCTGCAGATGCTGGTGCTCAACACCGGCCGCGACTACAACCTTGACCGCGACGGGCTCCGCCCGTTCCTGTCGAAGTTCGTGCGCGACTCGCTGACCTACGACCAGGCGTGTTTCGAGTCAGTCCGCACGCGCGGCGGCGGCGTCTACTCGTTCCACGCGGTGCCGAGCAACACGATCCGGACGGCGACCCCGAAGCAGATGAAGGGCACGCCATCGCGGCTGCGCGACCTGAGGAAGGACATCAAGTACGTCCAGGTCATGAATTCGTCGATCACCGCGGAGTTCACCATCGACGAGATGGCGTTCTGCGTGCGCAACCCGCGGTCGCACGAGAAGGCGTACGGCTACGGGCTGCCGGAGATCGAGACGCTCATCACCACGATCACGAGCCACCTGTGGGCCGAGGAGTGGAACCGCCGGATGTTCTCGCAGGGCTCGACCGTCAAGGGCCTGCTCAACGTGAAGGGGAACGTCCCGCCGGTCCAGTTCGAGGCGTTCAAGAGGATGTGGCACTCGCAGGTCGCCGGCGTTCAGAACGCCTGGAAGACCCCGATGCTCAACTCGGAGGACGTGCAGTGGATCCAGATGCAGCTGAGCAATACCGAGATGGGTTACCAGATGTGGATGGAGTACCTCTGCAAGATCACCTGCGCGCTGTTCCGCATCGACCCCGCCGAGATCAACTTCGACCTCCGCGGCGGCGTCGGCCAGCAGCCGGTGTTCATGAGCACCAACGAGGCGCAGCAGAAGGCGTCCAAGGACCGCGGCCTGCAGCCGCTGCTCAACTTCGTCGAGGACTCCGTCAACCGCCACGTCATCTGGAAGGTCGACCCTCGGTTCGAGTTCGCCTTCGTCGGCCTCGACGCCAAGACCGAGGAGCAGGCGATGCAGCTGCGCCAGCAGCAGGCGCAGACCCACCTCAAGCTCAACGAGGTGCGCGCGATGGACGACCTGCCGCCGGTCGAGGACGGCGACGTCGTGATGAACGCGACGTACATCGGGTACAAGATGCAGAAGCAGCAGATGGCTGCGATGGCGCAGCAGCCGCAACCCGGGCAGCAGCAAGGTCAGCCGGGCCCGCCCGGGGCCGAGGCGCCGCCTCCCCGGTTCTCGGAGCCGCCGGGAGCCGAGGAGCAGCACGGCGCCGAGCAGATCCGCCAGTACGCCGAGGGCAAGCCGCGGTCGGCGCCGCCGCAGCCGGGCGCGGCCGGCTCGCCGGGTGGCGCGGCCGACAACGAGTCGAGCGGCCCGACGCCGGAGGTGCTGTCGCGCCTGCACATCGACGACTGGGACTCCGTCGTCACACACTCGCTCAGGAGTGACGACCTCGCGAAGGCCGAGGTGTACGACGCGATCGATCTCGACTAAGCTCGAGGCGTGGCGACCCCGTACCAGTTCGTCAAGCGCGGCAACCTGTTCATCGTCCCGGTCGGTCCGTCGATCGCCGAGCCACCGCCGCCGACGCAGTCGTTCACCAAGCCTCCCGACTACTCGCTGTGGGTGCACGGCCGGATCCAGGAGCCCGGGCTCCAGCTCGACCGCGCCAGGATGACGCCGCGGCTGTATCAGGAGGTCCGGGACGACCTGGCGCGCTACGCGACGGTCGAGGTCACGCGGTCGGCGATCCGGCGCTCCAGCCACGCCTACGTCGGGGTCATCGACTCGCGGGGCACGCCGTACTACTTCGCGCTCGACTCGCGCGGCCTGTCCCTCCGTGAGGCCGACGACTCCGCGTGGAAGGCCTTCGACCGCCTGGCGGACGACGAGCTCAAGGCCGCGGTCCAGCAGCGCAGGGCGGACGCCGCCGGCGAGATGCGGCGGGTCGACCGCGAGCTCTCCGCGCCGCTTCTCGTGGTCACCAAGGGGCTCAGGTACGGCCGGAAGATCGACTGGCGCCACGACGCGCCGGGATCCTCGTGGTGGAAGAGGAACAGGACCAAGAAGCCGAAGGAGCCGGCCGCCGCCGACGACGACGGCTCCGAGCAGACCGAGAAGGCTGACGCCCGCGTCGCGGCGGCCACGGTGGGGCGCCGCGACCGCCCGGGCGGGCTTCGCGGCCCCGGCCGCGAGGTCAACCCGCACGCGTACAAGCAGAAGCGGGCCGAGCACGAGGCCGCCGGCGGGATCGCGGTCGGCCGCACGCGGATCCGGCCGAGCCACGGCAACGAGGCGAAGCCGGCGGCCGAGCCTCCTCATTACGAGCGGCGGCCAGACCACGTCATCGGAGGACCCGGCCACCGCGTCGCCGGCGAGCCGGAGCACGAGAAGCCGAGGGGGACGACGTCGCTCTGGCACCCTGGGGACGACGCTCGCCGGGTTCGCATGGCCGAGAGGGAACGCAAGAACGCGCCACCGAAGAGGACCCACGCGGAGCAGCTCGCGCACGACCGGCAGCTCTCGGCGCGCCACGCCGCGAGTGATGTTCGCGCGCGCGCTCGCAACGAGCGCGCGGCCGTCCAGCACCGCGAGTACGACGATGACCGGACCGCCCACGAGGCGCACGGAGGGATCGCCATCGGGCACTCTCGGGTTCGCGGGGAGCCGAAGAAGCGGAGCTGGCTGCGCAGGTTGTTCGGCAAGGGCGACGCCGTTCTCGTCGCGCTCCCCACCTGCCGAGTCGTCGGCCGCGGATCGCCCGGTCGCCTGTACGCGTCGGAGATGCGCCGGGTCGGCGCCGAGCTCGCCGAGCAGCTCGGCGAGGAGGACCTCGACCCTCCGCGCGAGGACGACGTCGTGGTCGACCCGCCGCGGGTCGGCGAGGTCCTGCTCGTGGCGAAGGCGCTGCCGAGGGGCGGCAAGGAGGACAAGGTGAAGAGGGCGCCGAGCGGGAAGGCCTCGAGCAAGAAGGCCGGCGCCGGAGGCAAGACGCGCTACTCGTACCCTCGGGAGAAAGGGACGCAGGCGCGCCAGCCAGCCGTCCCGCTCGTCGTGGTCCACGACGACACGAAGCACGCGGACCCCGCGGAGCTAGCCAACCAGCTCGGCGTGTCGGTGCGGACGCTGCAGCGCACGGCGCGCAGCCTGGGCTCCGACGGGTTCACCAGCTTCATGCGGTCGCGCCTGAAGAGGTTCGCCGCGAAGCACCGCCTCGACCCGGACTACTGGGGAACGCTGTACTCCAACCTGGTCGCGGCGCCCGGCGGGGAGGTGGCCAAGAGCGACGACGCGTCGCGGAAGTTCGGGGACGACGTCAACAGGGTGGCGTCCTCGGTCCCGCCCGACCACAAGGAGCGGTTCGGCGACCGCAAGGTGTTCATCCACCACGTGCACCACGAGATGAAGAGGCACGGCTTGTTCTCCGGCGACCTGAAGGACTTCAAGGAGCGCGTCGTCCGCGCGCACAAGAACGGCCACGTCGAGGCGTCGCGCGCCGACCTGGTGTCGGCGATGGACCACCACTCGGTGAGCCAGTCGGAGACGAAGGCGGACGGCGCCACGTTCCACTTCATCGCGAACGCCAAGCACGACCCGGAGGCGTCCAAGAAGCTGTCGGTCGCGCGCAAGCCGGAGAAGAAGCCGGGCGACGGCCCGCTCCACGACGCGGCGCGATCCGCTTCGCAGAGGGCGAGCGCGGCGACCGCCCACGCGCAGAAGACCAACAAGCCGGAGGACCACCTGGCGGCCATGACGGCGCACCACCAAGCCGGAGTCGCTCACCAGAGGGCGACCGGGAAGGTCGGGCACAAGGCGGCGCTGCGCCACTTCGACCAGTCCATGGCTCACCTCAGCGCGTCCAAAGCGAAGGACTGACGCCGCGTTCACCGATGTTCTGTACGGCGCGGCGCCACTGCTGGTAGGCTGTCCACGGGATGCCGCGACATCACACCTCGGAGCGGGACGCGCGGAAGGGCCGGGCTGTGGACGATCCCCACAACCTGGCTCCGCGCATGGACCCCAACCACGACTTCGGGACGTCGACGAAGAAGCCGAAGAAGCCGGCGAAGCCCGACTGGGTGTACAAGCAGCCCGGCATCGACAAGGTCGGCAAGGGTCTCGAGTGGGGCCGCGACGACCCGAACATCACCGCGACCCCGCACCACGGGTCGTACGACATCATCCCGAAGCGCGGCGGGTCGGCGAAGCTGCTCTACCACAAGAAGGCCCCGCTCGGGTCGAAGGCGCCGAGCGACGGATCGCACCGGCAGAACCTGGGCGTCCACCGCAACGTCGCCGCGGCTCAGGCGGTCGCCGAGAAGCACCACGCGTCCCAGGGCGCCGCCGTCGCGAAGGGGCTCAGCTTCCAGCCTCACAAGATGCGACCGCGGGATTCGATCGCGCACGTCGACCACGGGTCCTACACCGTGTCGCCGGACCACGTCGTCAGGTACACGCCGACCGGCGGGTCTCCGACCAAGCTCGGCAAGTTCGGCTCGAGGGCGGAGGCGGTCGGGCACGCGCAGACTCACCACGCGTCGGTGGCTGGCAAGAGCTTCCGGCTGGTGTCGCTCGACGACTACTACGACGCGGTCGTGAAGGCCGACAAGAAGCGGTCGTGCGGCGGCGACGACGACCGCACCATCGCCGAGCGAGGGCGGCCGAAGAAGTTCCCGCGGGACATGGGAGCGGCTGCGCGGATGAAGCCGACCTCGGACGACGACGCCATGGCGAGCGACCGCAAGGCGAGGAGGGACGAGCGGAGCCGGAAGTCCCTGCGCGCCACGGTCGACACCAACCTCACGCTGGACGACCTCAGCCGGGCGATGGCGGCGATGGCCGCGCCGTCCGGATCGGCGAAACCGCCGAAGGTGTACCTCCCAGGCGTACACAACCCGAGGTCGCCGGTCCGGCCAGCGCGCGGCATCGACAAGAAGACGGGCGTCAAGAAGACGTACCCGACGCTCGCCGCGAGCGTGCGCCCGTCGACCTCGAGCGGCGAGACGCCGAGGGTGCTGGACGCTGGCGGAGCGACCGAGCTGTCGAACAGCATCGAGAATGTGGTAATCAAGTCGGAAGGAGCAGAGATGGCGAACGTGAACTTCAACGACCTCTTCAAGGCCGAGCTCGGCGGCGACCACCTCGTCGACTGCCCGCACTGCGACGCGCCGATCACCAAGTCGGACCTCGCGAAGGCGCACAAGGGCAAGGTCAAGGACCTGGCCGGCAAGCGCGGCAAGTCGAGCGCCCACGTGTCCGAGCAGTTCCCCGAGGGCGGGGCGATGCGCGGCGGCGACGGCCGCGGCGTCGTCACCCCGAGCCGCGGCGTGCCCGGGGCGAAGAAGACCGACCCCGCCGCCGGCGTCCAGAACGGCAAGGGCTCCAGCGCGCGGAAGGGTGGCAACGCGGACTCGTCGGTCGAGGAGGGCGAGGACGACGTCGGCAAGTCGACCGAGGCGGCCGAGGCGGCTGCCCCGGCCGCGCCCGCGAAGATCAAGAAGTCGTACACGATCCGCGGCACGGACTACGTGCAGTATTACGACGACGGGTCGGACGCCGCGCTCGCCAAGGCGATCGCCGAGGGGACCCTCGGGGGAACGCCGCCGACCCAGCCGCTCGACCTGAACAACGACCTCACGCGGCTCCTGGTCTGATCCCGGGCTGGGTCGAGGCGTCGCCGTGAAGGCCCAGCTCCGCTTCCGCGTCCACCCTCCGCGCCACCGCGCCGCGCAGGACGTCGTCGACCGCGCGGTGGCAGCGTACGACGAGCGCCTCGACATGATCCTGGACGAGGTGTCGGGCGCGCTCGACGGCGCCGACCCGCGCCGGTCCGGCGACCGGCCGCTGCTCGCGGTCGTCGAGAAGGGCACCGTCCACGCGCCGTACCGGCCGGGGTCCCGCGGCGGGAAGTGGTACCGCGACTCGCGCGGGAACATCCGCTATGGCGACCCGCCGGAGGGGCGGTTCATGGGGAACGCCGGAGCGTCTGGCACCGCGCCGGCCCCGGTCGACCACCTCCGCCCGCACCCGTTCATGGGTTCGTTCGGCAACGACCAGGCGCTCACGTCGTTCCTGATGGAGCACGGCGACGAGCACGGGTTCTCCGAGGGCGAGCTCCGGTTCCTCGGCGCGTGGTACGGCACGGGCGAGGAGGGCGGGGCGCTGTTCGACGCCTTCTGCGAGTGCGCAGGCATCACGCGCGAGGACGTGAAGGCGGGCGTCACCCACCTCCGGTTCGGACCGGAGAAGCTCACGTACGAGGACGCGGTGTTCGAGTTCTTCGCCGCGCAGGGCTCCCTGTTCATGGGCGAGGACCCGACGGCGCCGGAGCAGGTGGACGAGTGGCACCGCATCCTCAACGACGAGATCAAGCCGCTGCTGGACGGCGTCTTCATCAAGTACGAGGAGCTCAAGGAGGACGAGGAGCTGCAGGAGAAGTTCGCGGGCGCCGGCGACCGCCAGCGCCGCCGCTTCTACGACGCCGCGCGCAGGAGCGAGGACGTCGTCGACGGCGTCTCCGACTCGGTCGCCGGGGAGTGGGACCCGGAGCGGCAGGTCGGCGTCGTCCTGGAGGGCCTGCGCGCGCTCGGCCTGGTCGCTCGCCCGGCGAGGGCGGAGCGCCGCGCGTACGTCCACAGCCGGCCGCACCTCCGCGACGCGGTCGCGATGGACGGCCGCCTGCTCGGCGACGGTCCCGACAACCCTTTGCTCGGCGACGAGGGCGCGCTCGCCAAGCTGACCTCGTCCCAGCTGATGCTGCTCTACGCCGCCGCGGAGCTCCACCGCCGGTGGGACCCGCACGCGAAGTCGTTCTCCACCGAGCGGCAGGCCGAGGCGGGCAACGGCGACCTCGGCGAGGCCGCGCTCTCCGCGCTCGAGGGCAAGGACGAGGGGTGGTCGGAGGCCTCGGACACGATCCGCGGTCGCCTGGACGAGCTGGTCGACCTCCTCGTCGCCAAGCTCAACCGCATCAACTCGCGCGAGGGGCTGCCGACGAAGCACGGTCCCGCGAGGAAGGCGAGGTCGCGGTGACCGCCGGGCCGTTCATCCTGGAGGTGGACGACGGCGACGAGGGTCCGTCGCTCCACGCGCTGACCCCGGCGTCGGTGCTCGTCGTCCTCGGCCCGGAGGACCTCGAGAGGAAGCTCCACGCGTTCTCGGACCCGGTCAACAACGGGGTGGTCCGCAACGCGCCGAGGGACCGGCGGTGGTACGTCGAGAAGATCCTCCCCGCGCTCCGGTACTACTGCGGCAAGTACGACGTCGAGCAGCCGGACTGGCTGGTCGGCAACAACCACTGGGAGGGGATGGACGACGAGGAGCGGAGGCGGCTGTTCGGGCCGGAGGACCTGAGGTTCCGCGAGTTCTCCCCGGTGAACTGCCCCGACATCGCCGTGGTCCGCGAGGGCGACGAGGACGGCGAGCAGCCCGGAGGGGAGCAGAAGTAGGTGACGCCCAGGATCCTCACCCCGCACCAGCGCAGGCACATCCTCCGGGCCGTGCGCGACGGGCACCTCGCGTTCATGGCGGAGGTGTTCGGGCCGACCGCGATCGACCGGGACGACTACGACCGCCTGCTGGCGGCCGGCAAGATCCGCGGCGACAAGCTCCTGGTCCAGGACGCCGCGGTGGCTGCGCACTCGCTCGGCTCGATCGCCGGCCACGCGCAGGCCGGCGAGGGCGGCCTCGCGCTGCTGGCGTCCCCGGACGAGTTCTGGCAGCACGTCGGCGATGACCTCCAGGTCGTCACGGAGGCTGAGCGCGAGGCGATCGCGATCCTGCGGGACCGCATCTCGCACCACGTGCAGGGCCTCAGCGGCAAGCTCGAGGGCATCGTCTCGCGCGCCATGGCGGACGCCGAGGACGCGGACCGACGCCGACGCCTCACCAGGACGCCGCGCGGGGAGGACTCCGCCTCGTTCGCGCACGAGGTGATGGGGATGATCCGCAGATCGGTCGGCGAGCTCCGGCGCGACTGGCTCCGCGTCGCGCACACCGAGACGCACAACGCAGCCGAGGAGGCGAAGGCGATCGCGCTCGCCAGCCGCCATCCCGACCGCGACCCGCGGGTGTTCAAGCGTGTCCGGCAGGACGCCTGCGACTTCTGCGTGATGCTGTACGTGAAGCCCGACGGGGTCACCCCGAGGGTGTTCCGGCTCAGCTCGCTGCTCGCGAACGGGACCAACGTCGGTCGGCGCGCCGGCCAACCCACGCGCTCCGGCAAGTCCCGCTCCGAGTGGAGGGCGGTGATCGGCGCCGTCCACCCGTTCTGCAAGTGCGAGCTGTACCTGCTCGCCGACGGCATGGGTTTTGATGACCGAGGCCGGGTGGTGTACGTTGGAGCCAAGAAGTCGATGTCGATCGAGGCGGAGCGGATCGACGAATCGCTCGTTAACCACGTCTGCGAGGAGTGAAACATGTCGCGCATCACAGGAACCGTCTCGCGAACCGTCCCGCTGGACCCGGTCATCGGGCGTCCCCTCTCTCTCACGGGCACGTTCGACCTATTCGTGTCGGCGTCCGAGCTCGCCAGCATCGTGCCGGTGCTCGACGCGCTCGCAGCCTCCGGCATCCTGACCGCGCACCAGCGGTTCATCGAGAGCGACAGCTTGATCGCGAGCGTGACGTCCCCGGTGGTCGACGTCGCCGCGTCCGGCACCGCGCAGCCGTCGCCGATGCAGATGATCCCGCACGCGATCCCGAACACCGCCGGCGACAACACGTACACCTACACGTCGTCGAAGAAGATCGAGATCGTGGACGTCATCGTCCACAAGACCACGGCGGGCGCGGGCAACACGATCAAGCTGCAGGACAACGCCGCCGCCGACATCTCGAACGCCATCGCCGCCGACACGGACAAGGCGGTCACCCGCGCGGGCACCATCGACCGGACGAAGAACGTCGTCCTCGCCGGCTCGACGTACAAGCTCCTGGCGCACCAGGCGGCCGGGTCGATGGCCGCCGAGGTGTACCTGCTCGTCATCCTCCGGTGAACCGGTGAGCGAGTTCGCCGACCTCGTGACGTCGGAGAAGCCCCGGAAGCTGGAGCCGGCTCCCGGAGGCAAGAGCGGAGCCATGCTCGCGACGTACGAGGGCGGCGTGAGGGCGGTCGTGAAGTCGGCCAAGGACCGGCTGCCGAGCGGCCACCGCAGGCAGCGAGGCATCCCGGCGGCGCTCCACCCCACGCGGGAGGTCGCGTTCTACCTGGCGTCGCTGCTCTGCGACGAGCTGGGCGGCCACGGCGGCGACGACCCAATCGTCCCGGAGACGGTGATCACCGAGAAGGCGGTGCCCGGGCTCGCGTCCTCGGCCCAGCTGTTCGTGCCCGCCCGCCACCTCGAAGACCTCCGGCCGGAGCTGAAGGACGTCGAGGCTCCCGGGTGGGGTCGCGACCTCGCCGACGCGTGCACGGTGGTGCCGAAGGTGTTCTGGAAGAGGCTCCTCCTCGTGGACATCCTGGGAGGCGTCCGCGACCGGCACGCCAACAACGTCGGCCTCCGCATGCGGGTGATGGACGACCGGCCGGTCTACAGGATCGTCGCCTGGGACAACGCCGTGTCGTTCGGCAAGACGTTCGACAGGTACCACAACGTATTCCACAAACACATCTTCAGGCGCTCCGTGGACCTCGGCGCCGAGTGGAAGACCTTCGACCGCTTGACGCGCGCCGACCTGCGGTACGCCCTCGGCGAGTACCTCGAGCCGGAGGCGATCGAGCACGCCTTCCTCCGCACCAGGTTCTTCGGCGACTACCCCTACCGGCTGCCGTGGAAGGTCTGCAGCAGGGACCACGACGACCCGCACGATTTCCCCTCCTACGAGACGTACTTCGCGCCGGTCGTTGACGCCCCCCTGCACATGTCGCGCGTCGTTGCGTGAACTTCGTGTATATTCGACCCGTGGTGGTCATTCATGCGTGAACGCGCTGGTGTAGAGCGCCTCTTGGAGCACGACAACTTCTTCGTCTGGTCTCCCGTCGACGCCACGCTGATCGAGAAGTCGGAGAGGGCCGGCGTCGACGTCGAGGCGACCCGGCCGATCGGCGGCTGGTGCTCGACCCAGGAGCTCGACCGCCAGGACGAGGTGGTCGTCGCCAAGGGCCTCGACTTCACCGAGTTCGTCTCCTTCGGGTACTTCAACGACAACCACCGGCAGGACACCGCGGCCGTCCTCGGCTACCCGCGCGTCGCCCGGCTGGAGAAGTCGAGGTGGTGGACCGAGGGCAACCTGCTCCCAGGCTACCCTCCGGCCGATCGGATCTGGGAGCTCGCCAAGGCCCTCGCGAAGTCCGGCGCCCCGCGGAGCCTGGGCTTCTCGATCGAGGGCAAGGTCCTCGAGCGGGACGGCGGCAACCGCATCGTCCGGGCGAAGGTGAGGAACGTGGCGATCACCAACGCGCCGGTCAACACGGGCTGCACCTGGCGGATCCTGTCCAAGGCGTTCGCGTCGTCCGACAAGGTGGACGCCGCGGCTCGCAAGGCTCTGGCTAAAAGCCAGGCGATGGTGCAGAGTCGGGGGGCCAGTTTAGTAGAGCAGGGTGTGAGCAGCATCGTTCTCCAACGCAACGCGGTCCTCAGCTTCGACGAAGCAGTGGACCGCGTGCGCAGAATCCACCCGAACATCAGCAAGGGCGCGTGCGAGCGCGTCGTTCGCTTCGCGATGAGTCGATAGGAGGAAAACCAGATGGGAGCCGTCAAGAATCTATTCTCGCCGCAACCCTGGCGGAGCCGGCAGGACGGCAACCTCCACAGCGGCATCGTCGCGGTGACCGGTTCGCTCCTGGTCGACCTCGGGATCGGCCACGCCAACTTCGTCCCGACGGTCGCGCTGAACGGATCGACCGCGGGCAACGCGAACGCCGCGTCGGCCGTGACCTGGGCGTACGGGGCAACGCCCGGCACGTTCACGATCTTCACCTGGAAGGCGACCGCCGCCGGAACCACCACCCTCATCGCGGCGACCGCCGCGGTCAACGTTTCTTTCACCGCGATCGCGGACAGCTCGGCCGGCTGATCGCCGAGCCAGGAGGAGCCCCCAATGGGTCTGAACAACGTCATCCCGAACTTCGCCAACGTCACCCTGTTCAAGGTCGGCAGGAACGAGTCGTTCACCGTCCCGGACACCATCCAGGTGGCGTCGCCGGCCGGAATCTCGTCCGGCCTGTCGCCGGCGAACCTGTTCGACAGCAAGCGCTCCGTCGTGGGTGGGTCCATCTACGCCGCGTTCAGCGACGCCGCCGGCCCGAGCACGGAGGACTTCCAGCTGACCATCGAGCCCGGCGACGTGATCGCGGTCAGCAACGCCACGACCGCCGTCGTCTCGCGGAACGGCGTCACCGTGTTCACGATCACCAACACCGCGGTCGCCGGCGTCCTCGGCTTCTACTCGTGATCCGGCAGGAGGACTGACATGCCGAAGAACAAGAAGACCATCCCCGAGAGCAAGCTCATCAAGGCTCTCGCCGAGCTCGAGGGCGTCGCGAAGGGCGACGAGCTCGAGGACGCGGACCCGGAGGGCGGGCTCTCGACCGAGGGCACGCCGCTGTCCGACGAGGCGCCGAGCGGGCGCGGCGAGACCAAGAAGTCTCGCGGCGCTCCGCCGTTCGGCGGGTCGTCGAGCAGCGACTCGTCGTCCGACGATGATGACGACTCGTCCGACGACGCGTCGTCCGACCCTCCTCCCCCGCCGAAGAAGGACAAGGCCAAGAAGTCGGTCCGCAAGGCGGAGAGCGACGCCGGCAGCGACGACGAGTCCGACGACGCCGAGAAGTCGTTCCGGGAGATGGCCGACGAGGACGAGACGATGAGCAAGGCGATCATCGTCAACGACTTCATCGAGGCGATGGTCGACCAGATCAGCGTGGCGCTCCACCGGGTGTCGAAGTCGATCGCGAAGTCGCTCGCCGGCCTGGAGGAGCGCCTCACCTCCCGCATCGACGACACCGTCGCCAAGAGCACCGCCACCCAGCAGGCGTTCAACGTCCGCCTCGCGAAGGCGGTCGCCGCGATCGGAACCACCATCCAGGACGACCTGAGCGGAGTGGCCGACGTGGTCAAGTCGCTCGCCGACCAGCCGGTCGGGTCGCCCCGGGGCAAGGCCGTCCTCTCCAAGGGCGAGATCAACCAGCCGCCGTGGAGCGGGGCGCAGTCCGTCGGCGCCGACCAGCGCCTCGCGAACGGCTCCGAGGACTACGTCGACCAGCTGAAGGAGCTGTCGTCCGAGGCGATCGGCGACTGGCTCTTCAAGAAGTCCGCCAACAACCAAATCGACCCCCGGGTGATCTTGGCCTGGGAAGCCGACCGTTACAACGTCGAGGCGCTGCCCGATCAGGTGCGCAAAGCCCTCGCCAACGACCTCATCAAGTAGAAGGGAGGCGCACCTAATATGATCTCGATGAAGGACTACGAGGGGTACCACGGCTTCGGCCAGATCGCCGCCGGCGACGTGGACGAGCTCTCCAAGGCGCTCGGCGCCGGTTACCAGAACCCGCCGACGTCGGGCTCGAACGCGCTGCGCGTCGAGTCGCTGGAGCAGACGCTCCGCATCCTGACGTTCACGCAGGCCCACATCCAATTCTGGCGAGACCTGCCCAAGCTGCCGGCGTTCTCGACGGTCGAGGAGTACAACGTCCAGACGAGCTACGGCTCCGAGGGCGGCATGTTCACCCGCGCCGGCGAGCTCCCGCAGGTGCAGGACGCGTCGTACGAGCGCCGCACCGCGCTCGTGAAGTACGTGACCACGCAGCGCGAGGTCGACCACCCGACGACTCTGGTTCGCCCGGCCCACGGCAGCGTGGTCGCCCAGGAGACCCAGAACGGCGGCATCTGGATCCTCGAGCGCGTCGAGCGCGCGCTGTACACCGGCCGCAGCGACGTGATCTCCGAGGCGTGGGACGGCCTCGACCAGCAGATCCGCAGCGACCCCACGGCGGCGAGCACGTCGATCATCGACCTCCGCGGTGGCATCCTCACCGAGGACAACATCGAGGACGCCACCAACCGCGTCATCGAGAACTACGGCGTGCCGACCGACCTCTACGCCGCGCCGAAGGCGCTGTCGTCGATGGTCAAGCAGTTCTACCCGCGCGAGCGCTTCAACATGCCCGCGCCGGTCGACGGCGTCGTCGGCATGTCGGTCAACCGGGTCCGCACCCAGGCGGGCCTGATCAACCTGAAGGGCAACATCTTCCTGCGCTCGGGGAAGAACAACTCGGTGAAGAACGCCCCGACGGCGTCCAACGCCGTGCGCGCCCCGGTCGCCCCGAGCGTCTCGGCGGCCAACACCGCCGGCCCGATCGCGGCGTCGCTGTTCGGCACGGGCGACGTCGGCACGTGGCGCTACAAGGTCGCGTCGGTCAACCGGTTCGGCGAGTCGGCGGCGTCGGCGACGTCCACCGCGGCGATCAGCGCGGCCGGCGACGAGATCACGCTGACGATCACCAACAACGCGGACTCGTCGGACGTGACGACGGGGTACAACATCTACCGCTGCCCGACGGTGGGCGGCGGCGTCGGCACCGAGCAGTTCCTGGTGCAGGTGCCCCGCGTCGCCGGCGCGGCGACGACCACGTTCGTGGACGCGAACCGCTTCCTGCCGAACACGTCGCGCGCCTACCTGAAGCAGATGAACCTGCAGGCGATCAGCTTCCGGCAGCTGGCGCCGATGATGAAGATCCCGCTGGCGACCATCGCCCTGTCGATCCGGTGGGCGATGCTGCTGTACGGGATGCCCGTCGTGTACGCGACGCGCAAGTTCGTGATCTTCGACAACGTGGGCGACGAGTAGGTCGCCGCGGTGGTCGCGCTCAAGTTCACCGCGCTGGACGCCGAGCTTCGGAGACGAGGCTCGGACCGGCTGGTGAACCTGCCGATCGTCGAGGTGCACCCCGACGACGTGTACGTGGTCGGGGAGGTGTTCCCGGACGACCCGACCCCGGCGCAGTTCGACGACCTCGCGGTCCGGCTGTCGATGTTCCTGGAGGACGCGCACCGGTGCCACGTCGACCGGCGGTGCGCGCCGGACGACGCGCTCGCGGCGGTGTGCGTCCCGCTCAGCGTCCCGATCCTCCACCGCGAGAAGCTGCGCGCGGCCCAGGCGCGCGACGGCTGGCTCGCGACCGTCGAGGAGCACGAGGTGTTCTGCATGCTGTACCTCGCGATCCCCCACTGGCGGGCGTTCAACCGCCCCGACCAGGTCTCGCTGCTCGACGACGTCGCGCGCAGGCACGGCCTGCGCTGCGTCGAGCACGGCGTCATCCCCGGCCCGTAGCGGGCCGCCGAAGGAGCACCATGAGCAAGAAATCGAACCCGGATCGGGCGTCGAGCCCGGAGCCGACCGAACCGGCGCCGAGCGCCGAGCAGCCGACGGCCCAGGACGGACCTCGCAAGACCGTCGCGGCGAAGCTCCGCTGCCTCGACCACAGGGGAGAGACCGTCCACACTCGGTGGGGTCACGTCTCCTTCGACGCCGACGGCCTGGCCGAGCTCGAGGTCCCGGAGGACGAGCTGCCAATGCTCCGCGCCTTCAAGCCGTACTCGTGGCTCGCCGATGACCACCCGTCGTACGCGGGGACCCCCGAGAAGTAGGGCCCGATCGTGGACTCGGCACCCAAGGGCGCGACGAGCGTCACCGCCACCGCGACCGGGCTGGTGCGGCAGGCGCCGTCGCGCTTCAGCGCGCTGGTGTCGCTCGACGACCTGACCTCGCAGTACCTCAAGGACAACTACCTCGTCGGGTTCGACTTCGACGGCAACGACGGCCAGAGGCTGCCCCCGGAGTTCTACGAGGGGAAGATCGCGGACGCGATCGCGAAGCTCGAGAGCGTCGCCGGGATGGACGTGCTGGAGCGCAACATCGTCGGCGAGAAGCACGACTACTTCGTCACGGACTACCTGAACTACGCGTTCATGCAGCTGTTCAGGATGCCCTGCCAGGCCGTGTCGCAGGTCCGCGCGGTGTACCCGACCGGGCAGACGATCCAGGTGTTCCCGTCCGAGTGGGTGCGCCTGAACGTCGAGCACAGCCAGTTCAGCCTGGTGCCGACGAGCGGCTCCCTCGCTCAGGTGATGCTCGGCGGGGGCAACGGCTACCTGCCGTTCATCTTCGCCGGGCTGTCGCACCTCCCGCAGCTGTGGGAGGTCGACTACGTCTCGGGGTTCAGGTCGGACGCCGTCCCCAGGGACGTCGTCTCCGCCGTCTGCAAGCTGGCGTGCATCGAGATCTTCACGATCTTCAGCGACCTCGTCGGCCCGCTCGGGGTCGCCTCGTCGAGCCTCGGCCTCGACGGCATGTCGCAGTCGATCGCGCGTCAGCTCCCGGCGTTCAAGGCGCGCATCGACTCGTACAAGTTCGACCTCGGGCTGCCGGGGCCAGCCCTCGGCATCGACCAGCGGCCCGGCGACGTTGGCGAGATCGGGCAGCTCCGGCGCAACTACGTCGGGCTGATCGCGACGAGCGGGTAGCCCCCGCGACTGGAATTGTGCGGACGCCGGCGGCCCTGTATGCTGTCGGCAAGCTCGAACGACAGAAGGGGATGACATGACCAACTTCGCAGCGAACATGACCCGCACCGCCTCGGCGTCGCTCTCGGTGGGAGCCCTCACGGCCGCGGCCTCCAACCCACGCCGATACGAGCTCTACGACTACGTGTTCGGCCAGGCCGAGGCGTCGCCCGCCGACGGAAACACGCTCTGGCAGATCCAGCGCTGCACCACGGCGGGGACCGCCGGGTCGTCGGTCACCCCGCAGTTCGTCGACCCGAGCGACACGCAGGCGGCGACGACCGTCTGCGGCCAGGCTCACTCGGCCGACCCGACGCTGACCGCGAACGCGATCCTGCTCTCCATCGGCCTCAACCAGCGCGCGACCTTCCGCTGGGTGCCGGCCCCGGGCAAGGAGCTGCTCATCCCGGCGACCGCGTCGAACGGGCTGGCGTTCAGGACGCCGACGGCCGCGCTGGTCACGGCCACCGCGCAGACCTGGTTCAACGAGCACTGACCCGCTCATGCGGAACCCGCACGGCTCCGCGATCATCGTCGACCCGGACGCGCCGGTCCGGGAGTTCGACACGATCACGTGCGCGCACTGCCAGAGGATCGTGTTCGTGCGGCCGGGCCCGGTGCGCCAGGGGTTCGACGCAGGCGACCCCAACAACCCGGACACGAAGCACGACCCCGGCGGGTTCTGCCGCCAGTGCATGAGCGCGGTGTGCGGTCCGTGCTCCGACGACGGCCGCTGCATCCCGTTCGAGGTGAAGCTGCTCAAGATGGAGGGCCGCAAGGCCTTCCTGCGCGGCGTCGAGTTCCTGGAGTGATCGGGCCGAGCCGATAGGAGGCCAAGGCCATGGCCTACGCCTTCGTACAACAGAACGCGAACGACGCAGCCGCCGGCGCGCAGACGATCACCGTCACGCTCACGCCGACCGCGGGCAACCTGCTCGTGTTCTGCATCTCGGCGGACCAGCTCGACACGACGAGCATCGCGCTCTCGGACAACCTGGGCGTCCACAACACGTTCAGCCAGATCGCGACCGACCTGGTCACCGGTCCGGGCAGCGACCAACGCTGCGCCTGGTACTACGCCGAGAACTGCAAGGGTGGCGCGACGACGTTCACGGCGACGTTCTCGAACGCGGCGACGCGCTTCAGGACGATCTACGTCGCCGAGTACAGCGGCATCGCGACGTCGGGCTCGTTCCTCAATGGTGCGCGTCAGGAGCAGGCTACTCCGGGCACGGGCACCGACGCCGTCAGCTCGGGCGTCGCCAACGCGACCAGTCAGCCGGCGATGGTGTGGGGCTTCTCGATCGACATCTTCACCAACGCCACCCCGACCGCGGGGACCGGGTTCACCTCCCGGACGGGCGTGTGGAGCACGAACACCTGCCTCGGGCGGCCGGAGGACAAGCGGGTCACGGCGACGGGCAACGTCGCCGCGACGTTCACCACGACGTCCGGCACCGACTCGCACGGGACCGGAGTCGGCATCTTCGCCGAGGCGGCGGCCACGCCCGAGGTGAGCAGCTGGGAGCCCGAGTTCCCCGACCGGATCCCCCCGCGCCGGTCGGTCAGCGCTCTCGGCGTCGCCGTCGCCCCGGTGATGGCGATCGCCCTGGCGCCGCTGTCGTGGGCGCCGGACTTCCCCGACCGCGTCCCCGCCCGACCCACCCAGAACCTCGCCACTGGCAGCGCGGCGGGCCCGGTGTTCGTGCCGGCGGCTGCGCCCGGGGTCACCCCGATGTCGTGGGCGCCGGACTTCCCGGACTTCGCCCGCCGCGCCCGGCAGCCGGTCAACGCCGGCGGTTCGTTCCAGCCCGAGGCGACGATCCCGAACCCGCCGGCCCCGCCGCTGTCGTGGTCGCCGGACTTCCCGGACTTCGCCCCGAGGGCTCGGCAGCCGGTCAACGCCGGCGGGATGGTCGGCCCGGTCGCCCCGAACCCGGTCCCGTCGATCGCGTCGTGGTCGGCCGACTACCTGGTCTCGAACCCGCGCGGGCGCCCGGCGCAGGTCCAGGGCGGCGGCGCCGCGCCCGCGCTGTCGCTGCCCAACGCGCCGCCGTCGATCTTCCCGCTCAGCGTGTCGTCGAACGGCCGGCACCTCAGGAAGAACGACGGCACTCCGTTCCTGATCTGCGGCGACTCGACGTGGTCGCTCTCGGTCAACCTCGCCGCCGTCGATCAGATCACGTTCCTCGACGACTGCGTCTCGAGGGGCATCAACTCGGTGATGTCGAACGCCATCGAGCACTGCTTCACCGTCGTGAAGCCGCCCAATGACGTCGGCAGCAACCTGCCGTTCACGCAGCGCCTGAACGGCACGTCGTACACCGGATCGCCGAACGGCACGACCGGCACCAACGGCACGCAGGGGCAGTTCGCCTCTGACAACTACTCGTCGATCTCGACGCAGGCGCCCGACCCGACGTTCATCAGCAGCACGTACTGGAACCGGGTCGACGCGCTCCTCGGCGCGTGCCTGTCGCGAAACATCGCCATCTTCATCTGGCCCATGTACCTCGGCTTCCACGGGGGCCAGGAGGGGTGGATCTCGGAGATGGAGCAGTGGGACGCCGTCACCGGCGCCGGCGGCTTCACGGGATCGCCGTTCGCCGACCCCTCCAAGTCGAAGATGTGGAACTACGGCGCCTGGCTTGGCGCCAGGTGGGCGCAGTACCCCAACGTGATCTGGGTCGCCGGCGGCGACTACGGCACGAACGGTCAGACCCTCACCCCGGCGCAGACCGCCGCCGTCAAGTCGTGCATCGACGGGATCAAGTCGCAGCAGCCGAGCTCGCTGTGGACCGCGCACTGGGACCGGCCCTGCAAGTCCGACGACAACCTGATCAGCGGCACGACGTGGGCCCTCAACTTCTGCTACACCGATGACAACACGGCCGAGGCCACGCGCGCCGCGTACTCCTCCGCCGCGAAGCCGGCGTACCTGGGCGAGAACAACTACGAGGACGGCGCCTTCGGAGGCACCCTCCCGTTCCGCAAGTACCTCTACTGGGCGTTCCTCGGCGGGATCGCCGGCGGCTTCTACGGCCAGGAGCAGCTCTGGAGGTTCGACGACGGGTCGCCGGGCACGCTGTGGTCCACGCTGCTCACGAAGCAGGGTCGGCTAGACGCCGCGCGCCAGTACGCGTTCTTCCAGGCCCGGCCGTGGCATCGCCTCGTGCCCAACGGCCTCGGCGGCATCGGCACGCTGGTCACGGCGGGCGGCGGCACGGCGAGCCCGCAGAGCACCGACTACGTGGCGGCGGCGGCGACGCCGGAGCGCGACCTGCTGCTCGCGTACGTGCCGCCCGCGCACACGGGCAGCGTCACGATCGACATGACGAAGCTCGGCGCGACCGTGACGGCGCGCTGGTTCGACCCGACCAACGCGACGTTCACGGCGATCGGATCGTTCGCGAACACCGGGACCCACGCGTTCACCACGCCCGGCAACAACAGCGCGGGCGAGGCGGACTGGCTCCTGGTGCTCGACGCGCCGGACGCGCCGATGCCGCTCAGCTGGAGCCCGGTGTTCCCCGACCGGTGCCCGCGCAAGAGCATCACGACCGCCGAGGTCGTGTCGGGCATGGTCAGGCCCGTCGCGCCTCCGCCGCCGGCGACGCTCGACGGATGGTCGCCGGACTTCCCCGACCGCGCGGTCCGAGCTCGCCAGCCGGTCAACACCGGCGGGATGTTCAAGCCGGAGGCCACGCTGCCGGACCCTCCGGCGCTCTCCTGGGGCCCGAGCTTCCCGGACCGGATGCCTCCGCCGGCGCGTCGGTCGCACGGTGGCTTGGTGGCGCCGCCGACCGACGCCAACGCCGGCCCGCTCACGTGGCTGTCGAGCTTCCCGGACCGCGTCCTCGGCCCGGGTCGCGCTCCGGCGGGCGGATCGTTCGCTCCTCCCACCGACACCAACGCCGGTCCGCTCACGTGGCAGCCGATCTACCCGGACCGCGCGCCCGGACCTCCCCGGGTGCAGGTCGGAGGTTCGTTCGCCCCGCCATCCGACACCAACGCCGGTCCGCTCACGTGGCAGCCGCAGTGGTTGGACCTGGTCGGTCGGCCGCGGACCCAGCCGCCGGGCGGCGAGTTCGCCCCGCTGCTCACGATCGCGCCGCCGGCGCCGCCGCTCTCGTGGTCCTCGAGCTTCCCGGACTTCGCACCGAGGGCGCGCCAGCCGCTCAACGCCGGCGGGATGGCCAAGCCCGAGGCGACGATCCCGAACCCGTCCGCACCTTCGCTGAGCTGGTCCCCGGGCTTCCCGGACTCCGCTCCGAGGGCCCGCCAGCCGCTCAACGCCGGCGGATCGTTCGCGCCCGAGGCGACGCTGCCCAACCCGTCCGCGCCGCCGCTCAGCTGGTCGCCGAGCTTCCCGGACAGCGCCGTCCGCCCGCGCCAGCCGGTCAACGTCGGAGGCTCGTTCCTGCCCGAGGCGCTGATCCTCAACCCGCCGACGAGCTGGCTGCCGGACTTTCCAGACAGGACTCCCCGGGCGCGCCAGCCGCTCAACGCCGGCGGCTCGTTCCAACCCGACGCCACGCTGCCGAACGCGCCGGCCCCGCCGCTCTCGTGGTCGCCGGACTTCCCCGACCGCGCCCCGCGAGCTCGACAGCCGGTCAACGTCGGCGGGACGTTCGCGCCCGACGCCACGATCCCGAACCCCCCGGCGCCGCCGCTCAGCTGGGCGCCCAGCTTCCCGGAGTGGAGGCTAGCGAGGCCGGGCTGGACCGGGTGGATGCTTGATGCGAGCATCACCCTGGGCGCCGTGACAGACGTCATCCCGATCGCGACCTACATCCCGCGCCCAGGCGTCGGCAGGGCGGGCGTCCGCCGCGAGGGCGCCGTCCGAGGGGCCGGCGTGTCCCGCACCGGGAGCGTCCGCGTTTCGCTGCCGTCTCCGACCGGGGAGTGGAACCCGCAGCTCGACGACAACGTCGTGGACTTCGACCGCGACCAGTTCACGCGGTTCGTCGCCGACAAGGGCTACAGCATCACGTGGGAGAAGGCGGTGCTGTGCCCGAACGTGCCCGGCACCGGGCTGGCTCCGCGCGACCACGCGATCGGGTGCCCGGTCTGCGGCGGGGCCGGGTTCATCTACGTCGACCCGGTCCCGACCATGATGCTCATGCAAGGGGTCAAGCTCACGCAGAGCTTCTATGCCTACGGTCGCTGGGACGGCGGGAACATGCTCGTGACCGCCGAGCCCGAGTTCACGATCGACTACTTCGACCGGCTCACGCTGCACAACGGGATCGGGCGGTTCACGCAGCGCCCGGTCCGCCAGCTCGGCTCGACCGTCGACGCGCTCAAGTACGCCCCGCTGTGCTTCCACTACGTCGGGTGGGTGGACCGCTCCGGCTCGCTCGTGCGCTTCACCCAGGACGTCGACTTCCGCGTCTCCGCGGACGGCTCGTCGATCGAGTGGTCCAGCAACCAGCCCGACGCCGGCAGCACGTACACCGTGTGCTACGACTACCGCCCTCGCTACGTCGTCCTCGACCTCATCCACCAGCACCGCGACTCCACCATCGAGGGTCAGCACTACCAGTTCCCGGTCCAGGCCGTGGCCAAGCTCGACTTCCTCATCAGGAACGAAGGCGCAGATGCGCGTCAAGTTGTCGATCAAAATCCCTTCAAGTAGTGGTCGGTCACTCGTCGAGAAGGTGAGGGGCGAGTACGCGCGCGCGATCGCGGGCGTCGCCGGCCCTCGGATCGCGGCGCTTGTCGTCGCGCGCGGCACGGCCGCGGCTGAGAAGGGCGCGCCCGACTTCGCGCCTCGCTACAAGGCCGCGCTGCGGGAGAAGGGCGCGGTGGAGGTGACCGAGAAGGCGGTCACCATCACCATCACCGACCCGGTCGTGAAGGCGGTCGAGAGAGGGTCGGAGGCGTTCGACATGAAGCCGCAGCTGCTCATGAAGGGGAAGGCGTCCAAGAGCGGCGGCGTGTACGCCGACGTCAAGCTCAAGCACGCGGCCGGGACCATCCCGCAGGCGATGCGCACCGCTGGGCGGCGCGCCGCTCGGAGCTTCGGCGGCTCCGGCGAGGTCAGGATGACCGGCAAGACGGAGGGTCGGTCGTTCACGCGCTCGCTCAACAGGGGACCCATCTCCCAGGCGCTCGGCGCCGGGCCGCGCAAGCAGGAGGTGCGGCACAAGCGCGGGATCCACGACGACCTCATCCGCAGGTCGAGGAGGACCGTCGGCGGAGGCATGAAGGTCGGCTACACGACGATCCGCCGGGTCAGCTCGCGCAGCGCCGCGACGTCGTGGTGGCACCCGGGGTTCCGGGCGCGCCGCGTCCTCGACGACGTACTGCCGGAGGCTCGGCGGGAGATCGCGGCCATCATCCGCGAGGCGATCGCGGGAAACAGGAGGGAGTGACGTGCCGAACCCGCCGCTCGAGGATCCGACCAACAACTTCACCGTCCCGTCGACGCAGCCCGCGGGGCTGCGGATCCCGGAATTCGCCATCCGGCAGCTCATCGGGTGGGCCATCGGCCAGGTGCGCGCCAGGATCAACACCCCCGACGACGCCGTCGACCAGCTGTTCGCGCTCGTCCCGAGGGACACCAGGGACCAGTTCAAGCAGTGGCTGCTCAACAACCAGAACATCTACATCGAGGTCAGCTGGCCGCGCGAACCGGCCGGGCTCGCGCTGATCGTGGTGGAGCCGCAGTCGGAGGCCGAGGACACGAGCAACACGTTCCTCGGCGACTCGGTCGGCACCACCGAATACGGGCAGCTCGGCAACCAGGTCCCGAGGGAGGCGTACGCGTACGGCATCCCGGAGACCCGGACCACGAACATCTACGTCGCGTCCGACGACGACCGCCTGACGCTGCTGCTGTACGAGCTCGTCAAGTTCATCCTCGTCTACAACAAGGCGTCGCTCGACAAGTTCTACGACGTCCACAACCTGAGCTTGTCGGGGGGCGTCCTCGAGCACGAGTCGAGCAAGCTTCCGAACTTCATGTACTACCGTGTGCTGCAAGCGCGATACATGACCATCTTCGACTTCAACGGCCCGGCGAGCGGCCCGGCGGTGGTCAACCTCGGCCTGGACGTCGCCGAGTTCATCGACGGCGTGGAGGTCATCACCCGCGTCGAGCCAACGAGTTGAGGCGCGAGGGTAGCCAGTTGTGGTAAAAAACTGGTGCTGGGGGGTCCCGGTCTTTTGGATGTAGGATAGGAGCCAACGCATGCCGCAAGACAACCAGGACAACAAGCCAGCGGCTGCGATGGGCCGCACGTATCGCGGTCAGGCGTCGCCGCCGATCACAACCGCGGAGGCGGTCGCGAAGGTCCAGGCGACGCAGGCCGAGTTCGCGACCAAACCCGGCGCCGTCGACGTCCGGGTCTACTTCGCGGGCAAGGGCATCGACAACCCGATCCTCCAGGCGAGCTTGCTCGCGTACACCGACGTCCGCACGGCGACGCCGGAGGACTTCGACAAGCTCTTCGCCGAGCACCACGAGGTCCCGGCGCCCAAAACTGCCGAGGAGATCAAGCGCCCATGACCACGCAAGTCCTCTTCAACGGCCAGACCATCGTCCGCCCTGGCGCCTACACCCAGATCGACGCGAGCCAGTTCCAGAACACCGTGCTGCAGGGGCTCGGCATCGTCGGGCTGATCGGCGAGGCCGACCAGGGCCAGCCGAGGGTTCCGCTGTCGTTCTTCTCCCCGATCGACGTCCGCCGGTCGTACGTCTCCGGCGACCTCGTCGAGGCCGCCGCGATGGTCGCGGACCCGAGCAACGACCCGCGCATCCCGGCCGGCGCGCAGCAGATCGTCTGCTACAAGGTCAACAGCTCGACGAAGTCGACGGCGACCGGCGCCCCGTTCACGTTCACCTCCCGGCAGTGGGGCATCTCCCAGAACAGCATCACCGTGGCGATCGCGGTCAGCGCGCCCGGGTTCGTGGTCACGATCAACAACCTCGACGAGTTCGGCGCCGTCGTCTCCGAGGTCAGCCCGGTCGTCGGCGGCACCGGCAAGTTCACGATCCAGTACACCGGCGCGGGCTCCGCCGCGACGATGACCATCAACGCGACCTCGCTCACCACGACGGTGACCGGCGACGCTCCGGCCAACCTCAGCCTGACGCTCGCCGACTACCCGACGCTGGCGCAGCTGATCCAGGCGATCGCGGCCACGGGCAAGTACACCTGCTCCTCGCTGGTCACCAACAGCAGCAGCTTCTCGTCCAGCCAGCTCGACGGCGTCACCGCGGTGGACATCAAGACCACGCTGACGACCGTGAGCGCGAAGAACGCGGACATCGCCAACTGGATCAACGCGAACAGTTCGAACATCACCGCGACGTTCACCGCCGGCGCAGTCGCCTTCACGGGACCGCTGGCCGCGACGCAGCTCACCGGCGGGACCCGCGGGACCTCGGCCAACACCGACTGGTCGAACGGCTTCACCGCGCTCCAGAACATCCGCGTCAACCAGACCATCCCGCTCGCGTCCGCGGACGCCGTCGCGGCGCAGGGCACCTTCACGATCGCGTCGATCCTCGCCGCGCTCACGGCCTACGCCCGGCTGGCGTCGTCGACCGCCGGGCAGAACGAGGTCCAGGCGTGGGCCGGCGTCAGCCAGACCAAGACGAACCTCATCACGACCGCGAACACCCAGAACAGCGAGCACCTCGTGCTGTTCGGCGAGCGCTCGCAGCGGCCGACCAGCGTGGCCGGGCAGACGTACGTCGGCGGGGCGCTCCTCCAGTACACCTCCGGGCAGGTCATCTTCTTCCCGGAGTGGGCGACCGCGTGCATCGCGGCCGGCATGCGCGCCGGGGCGCCGCTCGGCGAGCCCATCACGTGGAAGTTCGGGAACGTGACCGGCGTGAGCTCCGACGCCAGCTGGTCGGAGCAGAGCAACAGCGACGTCGTGCTGCTGGAGCTCAACGGGGTCACCGTGCTCAACACGGTCCGCGGGAAGGGGTTCCGCTTCGACAAGGTCATCACGACCTACACGAAGTCGAACAACGACGCGTACACCGAGGAGACCATCGTCCAGATCTGGAAGCTGGTCGCCTTCAACCTGCGCCAGGCGCTGCAGGACGCGTTCGTCGGCCGCGGCGGGTCGGTGCAGCGCGTGTCCACGGTCCCCGGCGTCGTCGCGAGCGTCATGCAGCCGCTCAAGGACGCGGGCGCGATCACCGACAGCATCGTCAGCGGGACGCGGCTGAACGCGTGGCGCAACGTCAGCTGGAGCCTGAGCGGCGACCAGCTCACCGTCGGCGTCACGGTGACGCCGACCCCGGGCATCAACTTCGTGCTCACCACGATCGTCCTCGTCCCGGCCCAGATCAGCGGAGCCGCGGCGTAAGCAAGGAGCTGAGAGATGGCGCGTCCAGCACTACCGCAAGGCCAAGGAACCCGCGTCTTCTCCGGCGCGCGGTGCCTCTTCATCTTCAACGGGGAGGTCGTCGGGTTCGCGAACGGCATCTCGGGGTCAGAGGAGATCCAGTACGAGGCGGTCGACACGCTCGACCACCTGGAGGTCCGCGAGCACGTCCCGGTCGGGTACCGAACGTCGCTGCAGGCGCAGGTGTTCCGCACCGTGTCCCAGGGCGCGTCCGACGACGTCAACGCGCCCGGGTCGCTGAAGCAGCAGCAGATCTTCCCGAAGTTTGACGACATCTTCCGCATCCAGGGCGTCGACGCGATCATCCAGGACGACGCACGGGTCAGCGGCAAGATCCTCGAGCAGTTCCAGGGCGTGAAGACCTCGAGCCGCAACTTCAGCGTCGCGGCGCGGTCGATCGTCGGCCAGAACGTCAGCTTCGTCAGCATCCGCGTGAAGGACGAGTCCGAAGTCTCCCCGTGACACCGAAGAGGACCAGATGAGCGAGAAACCGATCGTGGAAGAGCCGGCCGCGCCGGCCGCACCGAAGGAGGTCGAGATCGTCGACGTGGCCGCGGACGGGACCAAGGCGGTCGTGCCGTTCACGAAGTCGTTCACCGTGACGTGGAAGAACCCGGAGACCGGGGTGGTCAAGGTCGGGACCCTGACCGCCGCCCGGCCGAGCCTCGGCAAGCTCGGTTCGATCGCGGTGCTGAAGGCGAAGCTGAACGGCGGCGAGAAGGTCGACCACCAGACCGACTTCATGCACGCGATGATGGCCGACCTCCACTACATCCTCGTCGACGTCCCCGACTGGTGGAAGCCGGACGAGTTCTTCACCGCAAACCCACTGCGAGAGGTGTGGGACCACGTCGGTGCGTGGCTGAACACATTTCGCCAGCGACGCAGTAGCTGACGACTACCGCCTCCTGCGGTCGGTGGCTGCCGCCCGGATCCGCAGCGAGTCCCTGCAGCGGTGGTGGTGCAAGAAGTACAACCGCCCTAGGAAGGACCCGCTGCTGGCCGAGTACACGCCGGAGGAGCTGATGATCGAGTACCTGGAGGACGTCATCGAGAACGACCCGTCGGAGGAGTTCCCGCGGAACGTTCGCGAGTCCGGGATGTACGCGCACCGGACCGGCGACCCCCTGGTCGACAAGTGGCAGCGGGCCGCGGCGGTCGGCGACCCGATCGACTTCGACGAGGCGTTCGCGGACCCCGAGGCCCTCCGGCAGTTCGAGGCAGCCAAGGCCGCCTCGCGGGCGCGGCACCAGGCGCGCCGGGGCGCGGTCGAGGCTCCCCGCGAGCCCGGCGAGGGCGACGCCTGATGACCGACGACGTTAAGCTCCAGCTCGGGATCGACGTGGAGGCGCTGCAGCGCAGCGCTTCGCAGGCCACGAACGTCCTCTCGCAGGCGTTCGAGAAGGGCATCAGCGCCAGCCTGCTCGGCAACGGCCTCCCGTCGACGTCGGTCGCGCCGCCGCCGGCCGGGACGAAGGACACCCTCCGCGGCGTGATCGACGCCCTCGAGCGCGTCGACCGGACGCTCGTCGCCGGGTTCACCGCGCTCGCCGGCGGCGTGTACCTCGGCGGCGGTGGCGGCGGGTCGGGAGGCGGCGGGCCGGGCGCGGGAGGCGAGGGCGGCGCCGGCGCGCCGGGCGGGCTCGCGCCGCCGACCCCGGGCACGGGCGTCGCCGGCGGCGGGCTCGGCATCGCCAGGCAGATCCTCTCGCGCTCGGGCGACCTCGCCGCGGCGCTCATGCCGTCCTCCATGAAGATGTTCATGGGCGGCTTCTACGGGACCGACGTCATGGGGTTCGCGCACAACCTCGCGGCCCAGGTCCCGATCGCCGGGAAGCTGCTCGGCGCCGTCACCGGCCCGTTCCACCAGGTGATGCAGCAGAACGACGAGTTCAAGAACATGCAGTACGAGACGTTCAGGGACTCGGGCGAGGACGCGATGAACGCGTTCAGCAACCTGTACGTCGACGACAACTACCGCGACCAGTTCGTCAAGCGCTACGGGTTCAGCCGGGCGGAGACGCAGCAGCTCGTCTCGGGCGCGGCCCGCCGCGGCCTCGGCCAGGGCCAGGGCATGGAGGCCGTGCTGAACATGCAGGGCACGCTCGGCCTCGGCCAGGAGTCGGCGGAGACGCTGGGAGGGCTGCGCCGTGCCGGCATGAAGCCCGGGCAGGAGACCGAGGTCCTCGCGAACGCGATCGGCGTCGCCGTCTCGACCGGCCTCGAGCGCGGGCGGTGGGGAGAGATGCTCACCATGTGGCAGCGCGCCGCCGCGTCGTCGATCGACACCGACGTCGCGTGGAGGGAGGTCGCCACGCAGCAGCAGTTCATCGGCAGCCTCGGCGCGCGGTACCGCGGCGACACGCAGGCGTCCCAGTCGATGGACCAGGCGCTCCGCCAGATGGCGAGCAACCAGCAGTCGCCGCTCGCGCTCCGCGCCGCGATGCAGCTGTCCGGCGGCGACTACTTCGGGGCGACCGCCCGCATGTCCCGCGCCGCCGAGCAGCCGGACACCGCGCTGCAGGAGCGGATCGTCGAGCAGATGATGGGCACGCCCGGGGTCCGGGCCTGGCTCGAGATGCCGGACGGCCCCGAGGCCGACCGCGCGCTCGACCGCATCGCCGGGGTCGCGCAGACGTTCGGCACCGGGCTGTCGCAGCTCAAGATCGCGACGCTGCTCAAGGCGCGGAAGGCGACGACCGGTCCGCTGTTCAAGGCGCCGTCCACCGAGGCGGCCGAGATCGGCGCGCAGAAGGTCACCGGAGGCGGAGAGGCGCTCCCCGACACCGCGCTCGGCCCGAGGCGCAGCCAGGCCGAGGCGCAGCGTCCGTCCGACATCTCGTCGATCCAGGAGGTCAAGCCGCTGGTCCCCGGCGGGCCGCAGGGGCAGCTCAAGCAGATGGTCGACGGCCGCCTGCAGCGGATGGCGGCCGGGGATCCGACCGCCCGGGTCGGGGCCGACGAGCTGCGCAGCGGCCGGTTCTCGATCTCCCTGACACCCCCGCCGGGGATGGAGGATGCCGGCTCTCAGGGCGCGGCGGCTCCGGCCCCCGGGCCTTCGGCGCCGGCCGCCCCGAGAACGCCGCCCGCGAGCTCCCAGGGGCTCCCAGGGGCCGGGGCGCAGGGTCCGCCGCCGGCCGCCTCCTACAACCAGTTCATGATGCAGGGGTTCGGCCACCAGACCGCCGGCGGGACGCCCCACCCGGGCGTGGACCTCGCGTTCCCGCCCGGGACTGCGGTGACGTCGCCGGTGGACGGCGTCGTCGAGCACATCAACCGGAGCGGGGTCGGGCTCGAGGTTGGTGCGGCGATCCACATCCGCGCCGAGGACGGCGTGCTGTGGAAGCTCTACCACATCGACCCCGCGACCTTCCCGGCGAGCTTGAGCGTCGGGCAGCGCATCGCCAAGGGCACCCCGCTCGGCCGCACGTACAGCATCAGGAACTGGCAAAACTCCTCCGGGCAGCAGGTGCGCACGCACCTGCACGTCGGTCAGATCGGGGCGGGCGGCTCGCCGATCGATCCGATGCGCCCGGGCGGGATCGCCGCCGGGTCGCTGACCGGCGGGGTCATGCCGCCGGCCAGCGCGGACCGCGGGGACCCGGGCTCCTCGCCCGCCGGCGCCCAAGCCGCGGGCGGCGCGGTGCACGTGACCGCCGACGTGCACGTCCACGTCACCAACGACGCCGCCGGGAGGCCGACGGTGCGCGTGCGGAGCGCCGCGCCCGTCGTCACGAGCTCGCCCGGCCAGCTCGTCGGGGGCAGCCGGTGAGTCGGAGGATCGTCGCAGCCGCCGGGGACGTCCGCGACGTCAACAACACGTGCAACGTGCTGCACGTGGCGCGCTCGGCGCAGTTCAACAGCAGCGACGTCCTCAGGCAGATCGTCGCCGCCCAGCAGCTCCTCGCCTCCGGGACGTCGCTGCCCGCGGCGGTCAACCAGGCGTTCGGGGCGCAGAGCGGGGCGAGCTGGCTCGGTGACGACTCGAGCGACGTCACGTCGTGCTCCTGGGCGAAGGACGTCGACGGGGCGGTCGGCACGCTGTCCGTCCACCTCAAGCCGCGCACGCGGTACCTGGAGACGATCCTGCCCGGGGACCTGCTGTTCGTGTTCATGAGCGACGCGGGCAACTACGACCCCGCCGACCGCTTCTCCAACACGCTGGTCACCGTGGCGGTGGTCGACCGCGTCGCCGAGTCGACGACCGTCCACCAGATGGCGACCGTCGACACGGTCACCGTGAACGCGCGCGACCTGGCGGTCGTGCTCTCGGAGTCGTCGACGGTGTTCGACCAGGCGTTCGCCCAGATCGAGAACGCCGCCTACACGGGCGACTTCATCGGCAGGCTGTTCGGCGAGAAGAAGCAGCTCGCGCTGAGCCCGCTGGAGAACGTGCTCATCCTGCTCCTGCTGCTCTACGATGCGGACTCTACCGGCAGCAAGCTCGCCAGCCTGCAGTGGAAGCTCGCGGCGTCGGACGCCGGGGACAACCCGACGCAGCTGGTGTCGCTGCTCGACGTCACCACCTTCGTCCAGAACCCGCTGCCGTTCTACGCGATCGCGGAGCCGCCGGGCATCATCCAGGCGGGCAACGTGTGGTCGCTGCTGGAGAGCTACGCGAACCCGGTGCTCAACGAGTTCTTCGTCGACGTCCGGGACCTCACCGCGCAGGAGCGGCAGTTCAGGGCCGCCACCTCGGCGTCCGCGAAGGCGAACTTCTACGCGGGTAACGCCGCCGACGTCGCCAGTCAGGACGCCACCGTGCAGGCGGTCCTCGGGAGCAACCTGTTCCGCCAGAGCTCGACGCGGAGCGAGGGCGGCGCCACCGTGCCGAGCTCGGCGGACGGCACCTCCGTCGTGGCGCTCGTGATGCGGCAGCGGCCGTACGACGCCGACGCCTTCAACGCGCTTCCGGTCGTCGAGGTCGACGTCACGGAGGTCGAGACCAGCGAGCTCGCCCGCTCGTCGCACGACGTCTTCAACTGGTTCCGCATCCGCTTCCCCAACCTCGACGTGAAGGTGCAGGAGCTGGTCGCCGGGATCCGCATGGTCCCGCAGTCGATCGCCAAGTTCGGCTTCCGCCGCATGGAGGCCGAGAGCCGCTACATGTTCACGTCGAGCGCCGCCTCGGTCACGTTCAGCCAGGGCAGCACCAAGACCGACTTCGGTGACGTGTTCCGCCAGTACGTCGACCTGCTGTCGACGTGGTTCGCCCAGAACGAGTTCTGGTACGCGGGCACGCTCACGATGCGGTTCAAGCCGAGCGTCCGCGTCGGGGTCCGCCTCCGCCTCACCCGACGCGGCAAGATCTACGACTTCTACGTCCAGGGCGTCCAGCACAGCTTCAGCAAGGAGCCCGGGGCCAGCCGCAGCACGCTCACGCTCACGCGCGGGCGGGTCGTCAGCAGCGCCACCGTGCCGCTCTCCCCGGTCGCCGACTTCCAGCACGACGGCTTCGACGTCAGCGAGGGGTCCCAGTGACCGAGTACAGCCACGACGGGCAGCCGATCCAGGCGGGCGCCGCCAGGGGCGACTACTCGCTGGTCGGCCAGCGAGCCCACTTCTCGATCATGGACGTGCGCGAGATGCTCGTGGTCGCGCGCTACTACGTCGACGACGACCGCAACAGGTCGAAGAGGTTCGTCGAGTACACGTGCCGCGACCTCCACACGAGCGAGCTGTACCCGTTCTGCCGGCAGCTCTCGCAGATGAGCGGGGTCGACGACGGCGACGACAACACGCTCAGGCCGTCGACGTCGTTCCTGGAGGGCTCCGGGGTCACCGGGGCGATGGTCAACGAGCAGACGCCGGCCAAGGACGTCGACGGCGACCAGGTCCTGGTCGGGTTCATCTCGGGGTCGCGCTCGCGCCCTGTGATCGTCGGCGTTTTCCGGCACTCCGGGTCGGGGTACGGCGCCACCGCGGCGGACGGGGAGCGCCGGCTGTCGCAGCACAAGGGCACGACGATCGAGGTCAACTCCAAGGGCGAGTACACCATCAAGCACAAGAGCGGGTCGATGATCGCGCTGCTCGACAGCGGCGACGTCCAGGTGAGGCCCGCGGCCGGCAAGAAGCTGTTCCACGGCGACGTCGGCGCGTCCGAGAACCACATGCTCGGCCAGCAGACCAAGCAGTTCCTGTCCGACCTGATCGACGCGCTGCTCGCCGCGACGTACCCGACCGGGCTCGGCCCGACCGGGCCGATGCTCCCGCCGCAGAGCGTGGTGCTCGCGCAGCTGAAGGCCACGCTCGACCTACTGCTGTCCGACATGGCATTCACGCAGAAGGAGCAGACCTAGTGGCGATGTCGCAGAGCGTGCTAGCCGCGCAGCTGCTCAACCTCGTGCCGTCCCCGACCGAGGCGGCGGCCGTGATCACGCTGGCGAACGCCTACGGCGTGTTCGCGGCCGGCGCGGTCGCGGGCGCCGTCGCGATCACGGCGCCCGGGGTCGCTCTCGGGAAGGCCGCGATGCAGGCGGCCCTCGTCGGGATGAGCGCGCCGAGCGCCGGCGCCGTCGTGTTGACCGCCGCGGTGCAGGCGTTCTGGGCGGCGGTCGCCGCCGGACTGTCGACGTCGTTCCCGGCCGCGACCGCGGTGACCCCGCCGCCGCACGCCGGCCTGCAGGCCCTGCTCGTGTCGACTTTCGCCGCGAACACCGCGGCGGGCGCAGACTTGGCGACCGCCACGCAAGCGGTCGCCACCGCGCTCCACAACCAGGCTATTATCGGGGGCACGGTGGCCTTCCCGGGACCTGTCGTATCCCCGATCACCTGAACCATGCCTCCAACACCCTTCATCCCATCGCAGCAGCCCGACGGATCCGTCGGGAGGCGCTACTCGAAGGCGTTCAAGTACGTGTTCGCGATGCTGAAGACCGGCGAGGACCTCACCGCGATGGACCCGAGCAGCAACTCGGGCGGCCCGGACGGGCTGATCGACGAGGGTCGGTTCGTCGTGATCGCGCTGCCGCAGGAGATCAACCTGCGCGGCCCGTTCGCGACCGCCGTCACCGTGATGCAGGGGGGAGGCAAGGTGATCGAGTCCAACGGCCGGGTGCTCAGGCCGGTCGTGGTCACCGGCACAACCGGGTTCCTGCCGCCCGGGTCCGCGGTGCCGCTGCGGTCGCCGTCCGGGCGCCTCGTGCCGAACGTCGCCGACCTGGACGGCCAGCTCGGCGCGATCTCCGGCTACCTCGCGTTCAGGAAGCTCAACTACCTGTTCGACCTCTACGGCGACGAGCGCCGGCGCGGGAACCTCGACGTCGCGATGTACTACTTCGACTACAAGAACGACGAGTTCTGGAGGATCGAGCCGCAGACGTTCGACATGAACCGCACCAGTCGCAAGCCGATGTCGTACGGGTACAACATCCAGTTCCAGTGCATCGAGCGGGCCGACGCGATGGTGACCAGGGACGACGAGCAGGGGCCGAACGCAGGGCCGTCGATCTCGGGCAACGCGCGAGTCAACACGAACAACGTCGGCGGCGTGCTCGCCAAGGTGGCCGGCGCGGCGAGCGCGGCGTCGAAGTCGTCGATCATCACGGCGGTGTCGCGGTTCGCCGACCTGGTTACGAGCGGGCTCGACTTCCTGAGGCACTGCGACGCCGTCGTCCAGCGCGCGTTCCAGTTCACGCTCAACAAGCTCGACGCGGTGGTCGGCTTCTTCGCGAACATCCACGACACGTTCTTCACGCTGCTCGACATCGTGCCGACGCTGCTGGCGCAGCTCAGCAGCTCGCTCGCCGGGCTGTTCAACACGATCCACAAGTTCGCGCCGGACAACATCGCGCAGGAGCTCAACGCCTGGGCGCTCGAGGTGACCAACCTCACCGACCACATGTCCGTCCAGGTCGGGGCGCTCGTCGCGTCGCAGTCGCAGCGCGACGTGAAGGAGACCGACCAGCGGTTCTCGGTCGGCCGGATGAAGCAGGGAGCCACCACCGACCTCATGCAGGAGCCGGCCGGCGGGTCGGGCGCGCCGGACGCCAACCCGTTCATCGGGGCCTCCGGCATGTCGCTGGTCACGGACGTCGACGGCCTGGCGAGCACCACCCAGCACGTGGCGATCGTGATCAACAGCGGGGAGGACATCTACGCGCTGGCCCGCCGCCTGCTCGGCAAGATCGAGCGCTTCTCCGACCTCGTGCTGATGAACAGGCTGGAGTTCCCGTTCATCGTCGCGAACGCCGCGACCAAGCCTCCCAACACGCTCGCATGGGGCGAGTACATCCTGGTCCCGACGCCGAGCTCGGTCCCGGTCGCCATCGTCTCCGACGCCGTCGACACGTCGGCGGTCCCGACAGCCTCGGGCACGGTCGACGCGGCGTCCCTCCCGAGCCAGCTCGTAGACACCACCGCCGAGTGGATCCCCGACCAGTGGGTCGGCTACTCGGTTACCGCGACGACCGCCGGCACGTTCCAGACGCTGCTCTGCAACGCCAACACGGCGACCCAGCTCACGCTGAGCGGCAGCTGGTCCATCGCGATCACCCCGGGCCTGACGACGTACTCGGTGGCGTACGCCAAGTTCGACCCGCGGCGGCCGACGACCGCGGAGACGCGGGCGTACGGGATCGACCTGCTCGCGGTGTTCGACACCGACGGCAAGTGCGACGCCGCGCTCGGCGCGACCGGGGACCTCGCCGTGGCGCGCGGGCTCGACAACTTCTTCCAGGCGATCGCGCTGCGCGCGCGGTGCCCGCTCGGGGAGCACCCGTTCCACAAGTCGTACGGGATGGCGGTCCCGGTCGGCCGCCCGTTCACCGACGACGTCGGCGTCCTCTACTCGTTCTTCGTTCGCCGGTCGTTGCTGTCCGACCCGCGCGTCGGGAGGGTCCGCAACGTCCAGCTCAGCCTCAGCGGGGACGTGGTCCGCGCGAGCGTCGAGGTGCAGCCCGTGAACTCGCGAGCCGCCCGGCCGATCACCTTCCAGGTGGGAGCGTAGCGGGTGCCGACCTCCCTCAGGTTCCTGACGTACCCCGAGGTGCTGGCGAACATGCGCGCCCACGCGCAGGCCCCGGCCGCGAGCGGCGGCCTCGGTCCCGAGGCCGACCTCAACCCGGGGTCGCTGCTCAGCACCATCCTCGAGTGCGCCTCGCTCTCGGACGCCGACCAATACGTTCAGATGAGCAGGCTGCTCAACCTGTTCTCGCTCGACAAGTGCCGCGGCGACGACCTCGACCAGCGCGCGATCGAGATCGGGTCGGACATCCTGACCACGCTGCGCCGCAACCCGGCCAACACGAGCGTCGCGTCCATCGTGGTCGGCAACGGGACCGTCCTCAAGAAGACGACGATCGCGACCGACGTCATCTACGGCAGCGCGACGTTCACCGTGGTCGACGGGTCCCTGTTCCCGTCCTCGGGCGCGGTCACCATCAACGCCGGGGCCGCCAACGAGGAGGACCTGATCTACACCCGGTCTGGGAACACCTTCACGGTGGTCCTGTCCGAGGGCGTGTCGACCACGCTCCAGCGCAGCCACGCGAGCGGCGAGCAGGTGGCGAGCGTGTCGATCCGGTCGACGCTGGCGACCACGGTCACCGCGGCCGTGTCGACCACGGCGACCCTGCTCGCGGGGACCGGCGCCGCCTGGGCGGCGAGTGGCACGGTCATCTTCGACCGCTCGACCACGACGCAGGAGAAGATCACGTTCACCCGGTCGGGCGACGTTCTCACGCTCGGCACGACGACGACGTTCACCCACGCCATCGGCGCCGTGGTCATCCAGGCGACCGACGGGACCGACCACGCGATCGCGGTCGGGTCGCAGCCGAGGGTCCCGCCCACGCTGTCGTCGGCTCAGGTCCTCTTCTCGGTGCAGCAGCCCGGCGGGACGCTGTTCGACGGCGACTTCGTGTCCGGGCTCATCCCGGTGCAGTCGGTGCTCGCCGGCGCGGCGACGCGCGTCGGTTCGAACCAGATCACGGAGTGGACTACCCCGCCGTTCGCCGGCGCCACGGTCACCAACCCGGCGTCGGCCACGCGCGGCGCGAACCGCGAGGAGGACGACGACTACCGCCAGAGGCTCAAGGACTTCCTGCAGAGCCTCACCCGCGGCACGCCGCTGTCGATCACGACGTTCGTCAAGGGCCTCACCGACCCGGAGACCGGCGCGTCCGTCGCCTTCGTCCAGCTGGTCGAGCCCGTGCTCCCGGGCCGCTCGCTCCTCTACATCACCGACGACACGCCGGGGTTCTCCCTGCGGCAGCAGCCGTTCCTCGGCCGCGACGTCGTCATCTCGGACGCCTCCGCCGGCGACGCCCGCGGCAAGCTCGGGACGTACGGGCCTCCGTACAACTACTCCACGACCGCGCCGGTCGCGCCGCGGCTGTTCTCGAGCGCCGGGACCACCCGCGGCCAGTCGACGTCCGTCGGGGTCAATTTCCTGGAGGACACGACCAAGTCGTTCACGGTGAACGCGTTCACCGGCATGTGGGTAAAGACCGTCGACAACGTGTTCCGCCAGGTCGCCTCGAACACGACCGTCCGGTTCGTCTTCACGTCCGGCGACACGCCGACCTCCGGCAGCTACTCGGTCTACAACTTTGCCGGGAGCCCGCTCACGCCCGGGACCGACTTCAACTTCAACCCGAGCACCGGTGACCTCGAGCTCGTGATCAGCTTGTCGGCGCACGACGGGCTGGTCGCGGCGTCGGACGGGGCGTCGCCGTCGCTCGGGGCGTACCTGTACTCGAGTGGGCTCGCCGCCCACGTGCAGAGGTCGGTCAACGGCGACCCGGCGGACTTCAACTCGTTCCCCGGGTACCGGCACGCCGGCACCCAGGTGCTCGTCTCGGTCCCGACCACGATTTCGCAGCCGTTCGTCATCTCGGTCGTCCCGGCCCGCGGGTTCACCCTCGCCCAGCTGATCGTCCCGATCCAGGTGGCCGTGCAGACCGTGGTCAACGCCCACGGTATCGGCGTCGGGCCGAGGAACGCCGACCTGATCGTCGCCGTCAAGGGCGTGCCCGGCGTCGACGACGTCTCGATCCTCCAACCCCCGTCCAACGTGTCCGTGCCGAGCGGCACGCTCATGCGGATCACCGCGGCCGACGTCTCCCCCGTGTGATAAATGGCCAACGTCGTCGTCACCATCGTCACCCCGCTGCCCCCGACCACGTCGACCACGCCGATCGTGTTCACGGTCGCCGGGGCGTCCGGCGTCGGCCTCCGGCGGATGTGGGCCAGCGTGGTGTTCCCCGGCATCGTCGGGGACGACATGATCCACAACGGCGACCGCTTCGGCGCGTTCTACACCAACGGCGTCAACACGCGCTCCTCGATCACGAACGGGTTCCAGGTCACGATCCTCCGGGACGGAGGGTGGCCCGTCGGCGCGTTCCCGGTGACCGCGTCGTTCACCATCAACGCCGTCGACACGCTCGGGAACGGCACCTGATGGGCGCCACGGTCACTAACTACCCGCGCAGCGTGCTCGACATGCGCAACGCTCTCGGGTTCGGGGTGTGCTCGCACGGCTGGCTGTGCGACGAGCTCTCCGGCAACCTGGCTCCGGTGTTCGGGCCGGACACGCTCGTCGCGTCGGGCACCGGCATCTTCTACGGCGACCCCGGTCCGCGGGGAGACGGGGTCGACCGCTCCGTCGGGTTCACGACCGGCGCCGCGACCGGGAAGTTCTCCGCCGGCAACTCCGCGCTGTTCGACATCGCGACCAACGCGACCGACCTCCTGGTGGTGTGGATCGGGCAGTGGAGGGCGCTGCCGTCCGGGTTCGGCGCGATCTTCAGCAAGGCGAGCTCGGCGTTCGGCAACGGCTGGGCGATCGGCGGCTCGGACGGGACGAGCATCAGCATGGGCCTCGGCCCCGGGGCGACGTGGAGCCCGGTCATCTCCGGCACGTCCGCGTTCCTGGTCGGGTCGTGGCACGCCGGGATCTCGGTGATCGACCGCACAGGCACCGACACCTCCAGGATCGGGGTGCTGGCCGTCGGCAGCTCGACGCCGATCGTCTCGAACGGGCAGACCGGGATCAACGGGAACGCGGCGTCGAGCGCTTCGAACTTCGTCATCGGTCGCGGCGACTGGGTCCCCGGGAACGACAACTTCAGGCTCGCCGCGGCGTACGTCGGCTGCGGCGTCGGCGTCGCCGCCGGGCTGGCGGCCAACCTGCCGACCGCGTTGCAGAACTTCGTCAGGTACATCACGAGGGCCGACAACTACAAGGCGAAGGTCATGAGGAACATGCTGCCGCCGCCGTACAAGAGGGACTTCGGGAGGACGGTCCCGAACATCCTCACGGTGATCGGTCAGAGCGACAACTTGATCGGCGGGTTGTTCGGAACCGACGACTTCCTCCCGGACGAAGGGTGACGAGAGGTGGGGTCTCCCGACGCAACCGCGAGCATGATCCAGCAGGTCCGCAGGGGCATGCTGGTGAGCAGCGCGCTCGGCGCTGAGCTCGACGCGGTCGGCAACAACCACGGCGTGCCGCGGCCGGAGAACACGACCGACGACGAGCTGTACCGCCGGGCGATCAAGGCGCTCGCGTGGCTGCCGAAGTCGATCCTGCTCTCCTACTACTCGCTGCTCACGGCGGTGCTCGGGACCCAGGCTCAAGTCAAGCTCCAGTTCGGGCGCCCGTGGAAGGTGTACGAGGTCAACGCCAACGAGGTCATCATCGAGCTCCCGGCCTCGCTGATCGGCGGGGCCCTCGAGTTCTCGACGTACCTGCACGGAGCGAGCGGGTACGCGCGCGTGACCACCGGGCCGACCAACACGTTCACGGCGAACTTCGACCTCAGCGCCTCCAGCGCCACCACGCTCGTCGGGCGCAGCATCTACGTCGAGACCGCGCCGGGCACGTGGACCAGCTACACGATCTCGACGTACTCGTTCAGCGCGGGCACGGCGACCGTCGTGGTGAGCGCCTCCACGCTGCCGACCGGCGGCGGCAGGTTCTACCTGGAGGTGCCGGGCGACGGCACGGCCAGCTACCGCGGCGACTACCTGACCACTGGCGGTCGCCAGACGACGTACTCGACCGCGGCCGGGCCCGCGACGAACACGCTCTCGGTCGTCGGCAACGTGACCAGGGACGCGCTGCCCTCGATGACGGTGACGATCAGCGTCGGCGGGGTGTTCCAGACGCGCGTCGTATCCACCGCGACGTACAGCGTATCGACCAACGTGACCACCGTCGTCGTCACGACGACCGACGTCGCCGGCGGCCAGGTCGGGCAGGCGTTCATCATCGGCCAGGAGGTCGCGGACACCGCCACCACTCCCCCTCACAACGACCGGGTATACTGGACCGGGACTGGCCTCTACCAGGTCGTGGAGTTCTACCTGGACCTGCTGGTGCGCACGGCGGGCGTCAGGGTGCGGCTCGAAATTGTTTGACCTCGGCGGCGCACCGCGTGTGAACTAAGAGGAGATCCCCATGGCCATCGGCGACGTCGCCAACCCGAAGAGAGTACGCACCCAGGCCAACGAGCGCCTGGACACCGTCGACGCTGACGCGTTCTCCGTCGCTGCGAGGGAGCACCTGGACGCGTACTCGCGCGCGATCGAGGCCACGCCTCGCAACGTCGGGTCGAGCACGCCGACCGGTTTCATCTTCCAGGGGTTCGGGCTGACGCTCAACCCGACGGGCGCGAGCGACAACAAGGTCCGGGTGCAGTCGGCGCTCGGCGTCGCCTTCGACGCCGACGGGCGCATGCTGATCAAGGAGACCGGCGTCCAGGTCGACCTTACGCTGTCGGCCGGCAACTCGCAGATCTACGCGTACTACATCGAGGACGACAGCGACACCACCGTCCGCCGGCGCATCTCGGTGTCGTCGCCGTTCACCGAGAGCGGAGCCAGCCAGCCGACCAAGTTCAAGAGCAACGTCGGCTTCTTCGTCCGCACGGGCGACCAGACGTCGATCGTGGCGAGCGACGTGGTCAACGGGGCGACCACCCCGCTGTGCTTCCTCGGCGTGGCGATCAACACCGCCGGCGCGATCACGATGACCGGCTACAACGCGACCACCGCCCCGAACGGCGCGTTCGTGACGAACCGGCTCATCTCGGTGACGGCGCCGACCACGCCCCCTCCCAACAACACAGCCAACGGGTCCATCGCGACGATGCACGGCCTGGTCAACGCGGCGCTCTACGCGGCGGGGCAGGCCGTCTGGAAGGGGTCCAAGAACCTCACGCCGAGCGCGGCGAACAACTTCGGGGCGTACACGCTCCCGACCGTCGGGCTCGACGGGCTGTTCGACGTGCAGACCGAGACGACGTTCACCCCGGTCACGAAGTGGCGGGACTGGCAGCAGAACACCAGGTTCCTCGTCGACAACCAGGGCTTCCCCGGGGGTCAGATCTCGGTCAAGGACGAGAACTGGTTCGTCCCCGCGACGGTGCCGGTGACGGTCGACCCGGTCACCGGGTACAAGATCGCCGGGTCCGCGGCGCTGACGACCTCCCCTCCGCTCGGCGTCAGCTTCACCACGTCGACGGACCAGTGGGCGGTGCCGCTCGACAGGGCGCCGATCCCGCTCGGTTCGATCGTCACGGCGGTCACCGTGTTCTACCAGTCCACCAACGCCGCCAACACGCTCACGGGAGCCTTCAACGTCGGCTCGCTGTCCTCCAACCTGGTGTCCAGGACGGTCACCACGCCGAACGCTTTCTCGTCGTTCGACGTCATGTTCCAACCAGCGTCCACGCAGTGGCGGAAGGCGATCAAAGACTCCGAGAGGATCCAGCTGCAGCTGTCGTGCACCATCTCCGGCGGGTCGATCAACATCTACACCATCCAGGTGAAGTACCTGGTCCCGCCGGTCGGCTGGACCCCTCAGCTGGGCAACGGCGGCACCGCCACCGCCGACGGGACGGTGGGGACCATCGAGACGTTCAACATCCTCGACCCGATCTCCGGCCTCAACCAGCGCCACGTTCAGCTCATCGCGAGGAACGCCAGCAGGGAGACGGTCCTGCTGAGCGAGCTGGAGCTGTTCGTCGACGACGACGTGACGCACTCGATGGAGTTCATGGTCAAGACCGGGACCGTGATCGACGGCACCAACGTCTGCTCGCCGTCGATCGGGTACGTCTCCGCGACCGGCGCGATCTGGCGGTTCTTCCGCAACCAGGCCGACGCGAACTGGTCGTTGGCCGCCAGCATCAACGGAGGGTCGACCGGCGGGAGCCTAGACACCGGGGTGGCGTTCGCGTCGAACACGGTGTACCGGATGAAGCTCGAGTTCCAGGGATCGAACCGCAACTCCACCGGGTTTGTGCGGATTCGCGGCTGGATCAACGGGACGCTGGTCGCGACCATCCCCATGGGCGCCGTCGTGGTCCCGGCGGCCGTCCAGCTCAGGCTCCGCATCGGCGTCGACGGGTCGACGGCGGGTCCGTACGACATCAGGATCGGGCGCATCCACCGCGCGTGGAACCACCTCGCCGCCGGCGACAACGTCTAGGAGGACGCACATGCACGCAGTACCTGGGACACCCATCAACATCAACGGCCGGACCGGCGGCTCGCCCGGACCCGCGGCGACCACCGCGCTCCGCGTGCCGATGCCGGTCCCGCCGGGCCGGCAGAAGCTGACCCCTTCCGGCGGGCAGCCCCTGTCGCCCTCCACGACGTTCGCGCGCTACCTCCGGGTCCGCAACCTCGACGCCACCAACAACCTCCTGGTGAGCTTCCTGGATGGCTCCCAGGTGACCGTGAAGCCCGGGCTCGAGGAGGAGTTCAGCGGCTCCATCCCGTGGATCGTGGTGCAGGCGTCGGCGTCCACCGTCCAGTGGGAGGCGCACGCCATCGTGGCGTCGTGAGCGCCCGGTGTCGGGGGCTGTGGTCGCCCGACGTCCGACGCAGCATAACGCTGCGGACCCCTCCGAAGGCGCCGCTGGCGAAATTCTCGACGAAGTAGTACCGAATACCTCGGGGACATGTGCGAGGGCGCCAGGTCAACCGTCGAGGTGTTCTTCCCAAATGCCCAGGCATCCAACGAAGCCGAAGATTCCGGTCGGTCAGCAGGCCGAGGACGAGGACGACGCGAGCCTCAGCAGCGAGAGGCACTACCACCGGTCGTGCGCTCCCGCGCGCCAGGCCATCGCCGCGGTGACCAAGCTGTCGCACCAGATGGAGGTCCATGCCGCCGACGACAACTCGCAGCTGAGCACCCTTCGCGGCGACGTCGAGGAGATCCGCGGCGACGTCGGCTCCATCAACACGCACGTCGGCAACCTGCGCGTGGACATGGCGCGCGTGGTGACCGCCGTCGACGGGATCACCGCCACCCTCGACGCCCAGAAGGAGATCACGCACGTCAAGATGATCGCCGAGGTCGAGACCGGCAAGGCGGAGAAGATCGCGGTGATCGAGGACGACGTCGACCGCAAGAAGGCCAAGCGCGCGCTCTGGTTGAAGATCGCCGTCCTCCTGGTGGGAGGCCTCGGGTACGTGCTCGGCTTGCTCGTAGAGACGATTGTCAAGCACATCCGCTGACGCGGTTCGGTGTACCATCCGGCCATGAGCTCGGACGCGCTAGCAGCCGCGGTGGTCGACTCGGAGGTCGCCTCGGCCACCGTCGAGAGCGCCGACGACCTGGTCGCGAGCGTCGCCGAGGCGACGGTCGCGCTGGTCGTCACCGTGGAGGAAGCGTGACCTGCGGGCAGCCGCCGCGAGCGCCCCTGCCTCCGCTCCGCGTGACCAGGGGCGCGAGCAAGGTGTGGACGTTCACGGTGCGGCTGGCGTCCAACAACGCGCCGCGGGACATCACGAGCGCGCGCATCTGGTTCACGGTCAAGAACCGACTCGAGGACGTGGCGGCGGTGATCTCGAAGAAGAACGTCGTCGCCGGCGGGGTCGACAACCAGATCCTCATCGTGACCCCGCAGAGCGGGATCACCCTCGGCCAGTTCAAGGTGTTCATCGACCCCGCCGACACCCCGCCGCTCGACCCGGCCGCGTCGTTCTGGTGCGACGCCTGGGTTCAGCTTCCGGGCGGACCGCCGATCGATCGGCAGCAGGTGATGGCGAACCGCCAGCTCGTCATCGACCCGGCCGTCACCACCACGTTCTAGGAGGACCACGTGACGATAGCAGGAACCGCTCAGCTCTCCGGTCGCTTCAAGTACGCACCTCCCGTCCCGACTACCGACTGGTCGTCGAACCCGACGTGGTTCTCCGACGTGCTCGAGTCGCTGGTGTGCTCCGGGCACAAGGCCGAGGAGTACATGCTCACGACCGACGGGGACACGTCGGTCAACTTCGGATCGCTGGCGGGCGCGAACCTCGTGATCGTCAAGGTCTCCCCGAACGTGGGCATCCCTCCGACGCCGGGCTTCCCGAACGGCGTGCCGGCGGCGCCGAACCCGGTGGTCGTCAAGCTCACCGGCGGGGCCGGCGCCGCGCAGGCGGTCACGGTCGACGGGTTCATGTACTTGCTCAGCGCCGGCGTGCCCTACACGTCCATGTCGATCGCGCGGGCCGCCGGCGTGCAGACCCTCGTCAGGGTCCTGCTGTTCGCGGTCGGCTCCTGACCGTTCCGGTTGACAGTGTCAACTAAAAACGCATAGAGTTTTCCCCGGCGATGAAGACGGGGGAAAGCATCAGGGATGCGCCTCGAAGACAACGAGGAGGAGCCGGTTCGAGTCCGGTCACCCCGACCAAGCGAGCGACCGTCACGCTGCTGTCGAACACGCGCTGCAGCGTGTCCTTCTCGTACCCGGGCTCGCTCGAGTCCGCGAGCAAGGAGCGCAAGCGGATCCTGAACCTGCTGGACGACGCGCTCGCTATCGAGCAGAAGGGCGCGCACTTCAACCCCGTGGTGCAGGAGGGGCGGTGGGACGGCCGTCGGCACGTGTTCCACAAGAATGACGATGACGGCACCTTCCCGGCCGGCGTCACGAAGCGTGTGAAGGCGCTGCTGCGCGAGGCCGGGTACAAGGTGATGCGGACCCGGGACCTCCGCCCGCGCCGGCACCAGGACGGCGCCAACTCGCCGGGCGATGGCGACCCGGACGCCGAGGTGGAGCTCGAGATCTCTGACGACATGCTCAGCGGCGTCACGCTGCGCGACGACCAGCTCCGCGTCATCGCCGCGGCCCTGGAGGCGGGCTGCGGCCTGCTCCACGTCGCGACCGGCGGCGGCAAGACTGAGATTGCCGTGGCCATCATGAAGGCGCTGATCGACAGGCGGTGCCTGTTCATCGTCCACACCAAGCAGCTGCTCCTCCAGGCGAGGGAGCGCATCGCGCTCCGGCTCGGCACGATCGAGGAGCACATCGGCGTGATCGGGGACGGCCGCTTCGAGCCGAAGCACATCACGGTCGCCACCATGCAGAGCCTGACCCGCGCCCGCGGCGACGCGCAGAAGCGGGTCATCGCGAAGTACCTCAAGACGATCGACCTGCTGTTCCTGGACGAGACGCACCACGCCTCCGCGAAGACGTTCTACCGGCTCGTGCAGCGCGTCGACGCGCCCTGGAGGTACGGCCTGTCGGGCACCCCGTTCGGGCTCGCCGACGGGAAGGGTCTGCTGGTCGAGGCCGCCTTCGGGCCAGTGGTCGGGCGCGTGACGAACGAGGAGCTCATCGAGCTCGGCGTCAACGCGCGCCCGGTGATCCGGATGCTGAAGGTCTCCAAGCCGCGGATCGACTCCGACCTCGACTGGCAGTCCGTGTACAAGGAGGGCATCGTCCTCAACGAGGCCCGGAACAAGCTGATCGCGCGCGAGGCCGGGGCGTTCGCGTCCAAGGGTTGGCCGACGCTCGTGCTCGTGCGCGAGCTGTGGCACGGCGACACCATCGCCGGGCTCCTCAGCGCCGCGCGGGTCCCGCACGCGTTCGTCCACGGGCAGATGCCGACCGACGAGGTGGAGCGCCAGAAGCACCGGCTGGTCGAGGGCAAGATCATGGTCCTGATCGCGTCGCCGATCTTCGGCGAGGGCGTCGACATCCCGGCGTCGCCCGGGTTCCGCGGGATCCGCGGGCTGATCATCGCCGACGGAGGTCAGTCGGTCGCGAACGTGCTGCAGAAGCTCGGCCGCGGCCTGCGCCGCAAGCAGGGCGACAACCGGCTCGACGCCGTCGACTTCGCGGACACGACGCACAAGTGGCTCGCCCGGCACAGCCAGGAGCGGCTGTCGCTGTACGAGTCCGAGGGCTTCCAGGTCGTCACCTGATCCGGCCCCGCAGTCAAGCGGTCGGGGCGCGCGGGCGAACGGCGATCCCTGTGAACAACCTGTCGGATCTGTGGACAGACCGACGAGGAACCGGCCCTGGTCGGACCTCGCTCCCACCTCAATACCCAAATACTGGCAATCAAGCATCTTGACGTTGGCGCTCGCGCCGCGGTACCCAATCAGTGTGCGTCCAAATCGTGCGTCCCAGACACAGGTGGTCGGCAAGGGGCGGGTCTCAGGGGCACACGGTGTACCGAACAGGCGGAGGATCGCCGGCGAGATCTGCGAGCTCTACCACGAGGCCGTGAGGTCGGAGGTGGCGTCGCTCACCAAGGGTGGGCGCCTCCCTCCGCCCAAGAAGCTCGACGACATGGACGACTCCGACCGCGAGTGGTTCATCCGCGCCGCGACCGCGTGCATCGAGCTCGGGGCGGACGCCCGGGAGTTCGTCGTCGCGCAGTTCTCGCGGTGGCGCGAGGCGAGCGCGTACCACAAGAGGCTCCTGCTGCCGCAGCCGCACCACCTCGGCAAGGTCGGGGCGCGCATCCGGTACCTCCAGCACAAGGTGGACGAGCAGACCCGCCGCGACCGCGTGGTGACGATCGACGAGCAGCCGAGGGGGAAGCGGTTCTTCGTCGAGGAGCGCTCCCTGCGCGGCCTCGCCCGCGTCCAGCGCAAGGACCCGGCGGACGTGCTCGCCGACCAACCGGAGAGCTTCTCGCGCGACTTTCTGAAGCACAAGGGCGCGTGGGACGCCGTGAAGGACGTCTGGGAGGAGAGGAACCGAACGTGAGCGTCTACGTCGACAAGTCGGTCTACAAGTACGGGCGCATGACCATGTGCCACCTCATCGCGGACACGCCGGAGGAGCTCCACGAGATGGCGGACAAGATCGGAGTGCAGCGCCGCTGGTTCCAGAAGCCGCCCGAGGCGTCGTTCTGGCACTACGACATCTGCAAGACCAAGAGGATCCTCGCCGTGGCGTGCGGCGCGCTCGAGTGCGACCGCAGCGAGTTCGTCTCCGCCATCGAGCGGATCCGAGCGTCGAAGGCGTTCGTCTGATGGCGGACCTCGCCCAGAGCGTGGTCGGCATGTCCGTCGACCGCAGCCACGCCGCCGCGTGGAAGCACTACGGGCTCTTCGGCAAGCCGCCGCGTCCGCGCGGTCTGCTGATCGGGGAGGCGCCCGGTCCGAACACCAACGCGCTGCTGCCGCTGTTCCCGCACCCGAGCAACTCGACGGGCGCCCGGCTCCTGCGGTACGCCGGCGTCGGCGCGGCGGACTGGCTCGGCAAGCTGGCGCGGATGAACCTGTGCGACGGAACGTGGTCGGCCCGGCGGGCCGTCGCCGGCCGCGCCCGCGCCCTCGCGTACCTGTTCGACGAGGCGAACTTCCACGACGGCGAGCCCCTGCGCGTGCTCCTCCTCGGCGAGCGCGTGGCGCGCGCGTGGTCGTGCCACGGGCGGTTCGGGTACGAGGTCCACCGCTACGACGCGCGGGCGACCGGGCGCGCCGACTTCGAGCTGCGCGTCGCGTGGATACCGCACCCGTCCGGCAAGAACCTGCTCTACAACCTGCGGCGGAACCAGCTGCGCGCGAAGCGCGCCGTGCTCTGGGCGATCGGCGAGAGAACCACCCCGTGAAATCGAAGGAGAGGACGCGCTTCGACGCGGTCGCGGAGGAGATCTCCGCGCCGTCGTGGAAGGTCGACTACGGCAAGGACTTCGAGCGGCGCATGCTCCGCGTGATGTTCGGCGACCAGGAGTTCGCGACCACCACCGGGCTCCACCTCGACCACCAGCTATTCTCCACGCCGCCGCTGCGCTGGCTCGCCCAGAAGATCGTCGGCTACGCGCGCGAGCACGGATCGGGCATCAGCAAGGACGCGCTGCGGATCGAGCTGGAGCGCGACGCCAAGATCGGCCGGATCACCTCGAAGAACCGCGAGTCGACGGAGGTCCTCGTCGACACCGTCGACAACGTGGTGAAGGACCGCACCTACGTCAAGGGCGAGCTCTTCAAGTTCATCAAGAACCAGGTCACCGATCGCGCGGTCCGCGCGTGCCTCGACCACCTAGACGCCCAGGACTTCGACTCCATCGACCTCGAGCTGCAGAAGGTCCTCGACGTCCAGGCGTCGCTCGACGGAGGGCTCGGGCACTTCTTCGTGCGCGACCGCGGCCTCCGGCGCGAGCGTCGCAAGAACTACAAGTTCAACGGCATCTCGACCGGGTTGTTCCTGGACGAGAAGCTCAAGCCGAAGGGCACGCCGCCGAAGTCGCTGACGACGATCGTGGCGCCGTCCGGTGTGGGCAAGTCGGGCGTGCTCATGTACATGTGCAGGAGCGCCGTCATCAACAGCAAGGCGAAGTGCCTGTACGTCACGACGGAGCTGTCGGAGGAGATCATCTGCGACCGCCTGGACGCGTCGTTCACCGGCTTCTCCATCAACGCGCTCGAGAAGGAGCGCAAGAAAGTCAGCGCCAAGGTCCGCAACCTCGGCCTGAAGTACGGCGAGTTCCTGGTCGTAAAGGAGTTCCCGCCGGCCACGCTCACCCCGAGCGGGCTGCGCGCGTACATCCGGCAGCTGGAGCGGGTCGGCTTCTACCCAAACTCGTTCTACGTCGACTCGGCGGACGACATGGTCCCGGACGCGTCCGACCGCGGGCGCGACAAGGACGGGTACGAGGACTACGGCGCGGTCTGGCGCGGCCTCCGCCGGCTGAGCTACGAGATCCTGGCTCCCGGCCACACCGCCAGCCAGACCCAGCGCGGCGCGCTCAATAAGGAGCACGTCGACTGGGACCAGATCGCGGACTCCGCCAAGAAGGTCATGGTGTCCGACGTCGTCGCCATCCTCCAGCAGACCCGCGAGGAGCACCGGCAGGGCGTGGGGCGCTTCTACATCGGCAAGAACCGCTTCGGCTCCGCGAAGGCGGAGTGGAAGGTTCGCCTCGACTGGGGAAAGATCGACATCCGCACAATCGGGTAGGAGACAGCAAAAGATGACCAAGAAGAAGACAGCAGAGGACAACCGCGTCTCCGTCGACCGAGACGAGTACGCCGCGCTGGTCGAGGCCAGGAACCAGTACGAGGTCGTGGTGGCGTCGAACGCCAAGACGGTCGCCCGCAACCACGACCTGACCATCACCTGCAACGCGCAGTCGAGGCGGCTGGTCGAGGTCGACCAGATCATCGGCCACCTCGAGCGGATCAACGGGCTGCAGCGGATGTTCATCGACATGATGCGCGTCGACCGGCCGCAGGTGGCCACGATGGAGGAGCTGTCCGACTTCTGGCACCGCTGGGTGCTCGCGGTGGAGAAGCAGCCGCAGAAGCGCGACGAGGTGGCCAAGCTGGAGCCGGACCTCTTCCGCTCGTGGCGGCTCTGGGTGCGGGACCTCGCCAAGCAGGACCACCAGCTGTCCATCGCCGGCACCCGGGCCGAGGTCCAGGCGCAGCAGATGATCCCGCAGGCGACCCTGCAGGACCACGTCATCGCCAACTTGAACGAGAAGACCGCCTCGCTCGGGGCGCGCGTGCGCGAGCTCGAGGCCGAGGTCGAGGCCTACAGGAAGAGGCCCCGCCCGTGAGCAACCCGGGGGACAAGAGGACCGAGCCCGGGCAGGCCCGCTACGTCCGGGCCGCGGGCGACCACTTCGTGCTGCGCTGGGCGTGCCGGTGCCGCCGGCACCGGATCTTGCTCGGCAGGTGCATCGACTGCGGTGGGGTCCTCCTCACCCTGGACGAGCGCGCCGCGGCGTCCGAGTAGAGGGAGCCGATGCCGATCAACTTCCGAGCGGTGGACCGCGCGTTCGACGTCGAGCGGTACGTGCTGGACCAGCAGCCCGACGCGCAGCGGAGCGGAGGCAACCTGATCGTCACGTGCCCGCGCTGCGACAAGGCCAAGCTCTGGGTCCTGACGGTGGACCGCGACGACGTCCGGGCGCCGGCGTGGCGGTGCTTCTCGGGCGAGTGCGGCGACGCAGGCCGCACGGCCCTGTCGCTGGTCCGCCGGCTCGAGGACTGCGACATGTTCGGCGCTTTCGAGCAGATCGCGAAGTACGCGAAGGGCAACCAGCCCGTCGTTGACTTGCGGAGGCTCGTGGAGGACCGCCTGTCCGGCGAGGTCGAGGTGTGGAGCGACGAAGGGGAGCTCATCGCGCTGCCGGACCAGTTCATCCCGGTCGCGGCGGGCAGCCGGTGGCGCGACCTCCCGGCTTACTTCAAGGAGCGCGGGATCGGCCCCAAGAAGGCCCTCCGGTACGGCATCGGCTGGTGCGAGAGCGGCTACTTCAGGAACCGGCTGGTGATCCCGGTGACCCGGGGCTCCGACGTGGTGTTCTTCGTCGCCCGCTACATGGCCGCCCGCCCGCCCGTGTGCAAGGCGCCCGAGCTGCCGTGCAAGCGCTGCGGCGGCGTGGACGCGCACAGGCGCCTGAAGAAGACCCTGTACCCGAAGGGAGCCAAGCCGGGCCGGCACCTGTTCAACTACGACCGGGCCCGCAACTGCAAGACGATCCGGATCGTCGAGGGCGTGCTCGACGCCGTCCACGTCGGGCCGTCCGCGGTCGCGACGTTCGGGACCAGCTTGTCCCAGTACCAGCTGGAGCTGCTGATGCGCACCGCCGCGGAGGAGATCGTCATCATGTGGGACCTCGACGCGATCGAGAAGGCGCGCGAGCTGGCGGCCCGGCTCGCCGACTTGTGGCGGATCCGCGTGGTCAAGCTGCCGGACGCCCGCGACCCGGATGAGCACTCCCGGGAGGACCTCCTGGAGATGGAGCGGGAGACGCCGGTGCTCGACGCCGCCGGCGCCCGCCGGCAGTACGTGATCGGGAGGCTCGAGAGCAGAGCCTGACCGTTTCTGTTGACAACGTACTCCCTTAAAGTACCATCTCCGCTCGGCTCGCGATAGCCTCGGCGAGCCCAGGAGGCAGCGTGAAGAACAACAAGTCCAAAACAACCAAGAAGTCGAAGAGGCCGAAGAAGGCCAACAACGCGGCGAAGCCGAAGGCGTCGAAGCCGAAGGCCGCCGACAAGAAGAAACCGGAGGAGATCATGGACCGCGCGACGCTCAAGGGCATCGCCAGCCAGCTCAAGGGCGCAGGGGCGACCCTCAAGGTCCTGAAGAGCGACACCGACGAGGCGCTGCAGCGGAAGGTCAACGACGCGCTCAAAGCCCTCCCGTCGGCAGAGGTGCTCAAGAAGCTCGAGTCGATCGACCCCGACAAGCTGGTCAACGTCCTCAAGCAGGACTGCATCGGCATCTTCATCGACCTGTCGGACGTGAGCTGCGTCCGCTGCCCCGACGCCTCGAAGTGCGTCACCAGGTTCATCGAGAACCTGAAGGACGGGATGAAGGTCGCCCAAGGCGCGATGGCCGAGGCCGCCGGTCAGCCGGAGGCCAAGAAGGAGGCCGCCAAGCTCGCCGCGGTCACGCGGTACGAGCCCAAGCGCGCCATCTTCATCAGGGACGTCCCCAACCCGAACCCCGAGGGAGACGACTACCACGACACGATCCAGCGGGTGCTGGACGAGGAGCCCGAGAACCTCGGCGAGCTCCGCGCGATCGTCGAGGACGACTTCGACCTGGAAGGCGACGGCGACTTCATGAAGTTCGTCACCGCCATGCGGGACCCCAAGGAGGGGATCCTCAAGCTCGACGTCGACCTGACCGAGGAGAACAAGGTCGCGCTTCGGAAGGCCGGCTACGACGTGTGACCGAGGTGTACGACCACCTGACCGACGACTGGCAATCCTGGACCGGGATCCTTAACGAGGACCAAGCGAAGCAGCTTGTGAAGACGTTGGCGAGACGGTCTTTCAATCAACCTGAGGAGACAGAAATGGCGAAGACCCTGTACGTAGTGACCCAGCCGACCACCATCACCGCGGTGGTGGCCGCCAGCGACGACGCAGAAGCGGGAACCGCAGCGCTGGCGAAGATCAAGGCAGTCCTCGCGGCGACGCTCGGCGTCATCACCGTAGTCGGCGAGGCGAAGGTGACCGCGGTGGCGAGCGGCAAGGCCAAGGCGTCGAAGGACGACGAGCTCGCGAAGAAGAGCAAGAAGAAGGACGAGCCCGAGGAGGAAGAAGAGGACGGCGAGGAGGCCGAGGAAGAGGAGGAGGAAGAGGAGGACGGCGAGGAAGAGGAGGAGGAAGAGGACGGCGATGAGGCCGAGGAAGAGGAGGAGGAAGAGGAAGAGGAGGACGAGCCCGTGAAGAAGAAGTCCTCGGACAAGAAGGCCGACAAGTCGGACAAGAAGAAGCCGTCCGACAAGGACGAGGGCAAGAAGAAGGTCAAGATCAAGCTCAACGGGAAGTGATCAAATGGGTGAGCGACCGCCGGCACAGTTCGCGGAGACGCCGAAGCAAGCTCGGCGCTTCATGGACGAGCTGTACCGCGAGTCATACCTCAACGGGAGGGTGACCGCGGTCGACACCGAGTTCGTCCCCGTCACGCACGAGCCGGTCCTGCTGTCCTACTCGTGGGGCCGCGGGATCCGGCGCGTGGTGCGGGCGGAGCTGGTCAAGGAGTTCTTCGGCGACTGGTTAACCGACCCGCAGACCAAGATCGCGTACCAGAACTACAAGGAGGACGCCGAGACCATGGAGGCGCTCGGCCTCCCAGAGTCCGAGCTCGTCCGCAGCTTCTACATCGACGTCATGGTCGCCGGCGTGCTTCGCGACGAGACGCTGATGAAGCACGGCCTCAAGGCTCAGATGCATCACTTCCTGAAGTGGTTCCGCCGGGAGTACGCGCAGATCTTCTGCTACGTGCCGCCCGGGAAGAAGAAGGCCATTACGATGGACCCGCGGCAGGTCATGGACGACCTGCCGGCGGACGCCCTGACCGACGCGGTGATCAAGTGGGGCGGCGCCAAGGGCGTGCACAAGACCGGCCCTCGATCGGCGGACGGCTGGCGCGAGGCGATGACCAGCTACGCCGGGGACGACGCCGAGGGCACGCAGATCCTCGCCGTCGACCACCGCAGGTACCTCAAGAAGACCGACTACTGGGACAAGTACGTGAACGTCGACCGGGAGTTCACGAGCACGCTGATGCAGTGCGAGGAGTCCGGGGTCCTCATCGACCAGCCGGTCCTCCACAAGATCCTCCGCAAGCAGCGCGTCCGCATCATGCGCGCTACGCGCTGCTTCCGGGCGGCGGCCGGCAACCCGAAGCTCAACCTTCGGTCCGGGCCGCAGATGAAGAAGCTCCTGTTCGACGAGTGGGGCTGGCCCGAGCACCCGACCGTGGAGACCGACTCCGGCGGCGTGTCGATGGACAAGGAGGTCCTCAGCTGGTGGCTCAAGGAGCACAAGCTCGAGATGGCCGAGGTCAAGCTCGCGTACAACAACGCGAGCACGATGGAGGGCACGTTCCTCTCGGGCATCCTCGGCGGCGTCAGCGACGACGGCCGGCTGCGCTCCGACCTCAACCAGATCGGCGCCAAGACCTCGGGACGGATCAGCTCGCGCAAGTTCGACAAGCTGATCGAGGTCACCAGGGTGCTCAAGAACGGAGACGTCCGGGTCTCCATCAAGAAGAAGAAGGTCGGGGCGAACCTCCAGAACATCCCCGCCCGCAAGGAGAAGGACCCGGACGGCATCCGCGGAGCGTTCCGCGCGCCGCTGGTCGGAGAGGTCACCGCGTGGGGAGACCGGGCCTCCGAGCCGCACAAGCTGCTCGTCGCCGACTACTCCGGCTTCCACCTCGTGCTCGTCATCCACTTCGTGTCGAAGCTGACCAAGCAGTCGGCGATGCTCGACATCATGAAGAAGTACAAGACGCCGAGCGCGGTGCACGTCTACACGACGATCCAGATGTTCAAGCACGCGAAGCCGCACCGGTGCGACCCGTCGACGTGCAAGGACAAGACGGGCGCGTGGAAGAAGCACCACGGCGAGAACAAGAGCTTCTCGCTCAAAGAGTTCACGATGGACGACTGGGGCCTCGTGAAGCCGCTCTTCCCGGACCAGTACACGTACTCGAAGAACACCAACTTCGCGCTGATCTTCCTCGGGTCGCCCTGGACCCTCGCCTACAACACCGGCCGCGACGCGAACGACCCCGAGCAGCTCGAGGAGTGCAAGCGGCACTTCGACGACTGGTACGAGCTGTACCCCGAGATCCCCGTCTACCAGAACCACTTCATCGACCACGGGTACGAGCACGGCTGGGTGCCAACGCTTGGCGGTCGGCGCGGCCACGTCCGCAGGATGCTCGAGGGGTGCGACCTCAACGGGAAGTACATCCAGGACGAGGACAAGCGCAAGAAGATGATCAAGCACGGCGAGCGCGTGTGCACCAACACGCCCGCCCAGGGGAGCGAGGCCGACATCGTCAAGATGGCGATGAACCTCCTCCGCAAGAGCAAGAAGCTGATCGAGCTGCGCGTCGCCCCGCTGTTCCCGGTCCACGACGAGGTCGTGTGCGAGGGCCCGGCGAGCACCGCGGCGCCGGGGATCGAGGAGCAAGTCCGGTTGATGAAGGAGCCGTACAAGGACGAGCTCGGCGTGGAGCTCGCGGTCGAGGGCGGGGTCGGAGACAATTGGATCAGCGCCAAGCCGTAGCGGTTAGCGAAATCAGATGAGGAGCAAGAGATGAAGAAGACGAAGACGTTCTGGGAGCGCAGGGAGGTCGGCCCGATCAAGGCGATCCACCCGATGACGAAGAAGGTCATCGAGGTCTACCCGCAGCGGGACGCGCGAATCGGGGACGACCTCGACCTCGAGCTCCGCCGCCTTCCCGGCCTGCTGAGCTGGTGGATCTCGCTCCGAGACGAGGCCGAGACCTTCCTCAAGGAGGCGCGCCACGAGGAGCACAACGCCGAGGAGGACCTCTACGAGGCGTACCGCTCGCGGAGCCAGAAGGGCTCCACCGAGACGGCCTTGAAGATGGCGGTCAAGCGCGACGAGCGGATGCGCAAGGCCTTCCGCGCGAGGATGGACGCCGAGAGCATGTACCGCCGCCTCAGGAGCGCGGTGGAGGTGATCTCCGAGAAGCGATGGAGCCTGCAGGGGCTCGTCAAGAACGCCGCGCTGGAGCGCGGAGCAAAGGACCACGCCTGATGAGAGAGGACTCGAAGTATGCCCAGAACAACCTGCACTGGCACGACGGCGGGACGTGCCACGGATTTCCGACGCTGGAGGAGTGCGTCGACAACGCCCTTAACCGGGGCTGGGTTGGGAAGGTCCTCGAGAAGGAGGACGCGTACCCCGACGGCAGGAATGTGAAGTGCTACAGCACGATCTCCGGCTACTTCGACCACCACGGCAAGTTCGGCCGCTACGTCATGGAGTTGAAGTTGACCGCCGTGCCCATCGTCGATAGTGTCGATCGGCTACCTGACAACCCTGAACCAACGTGAACCGAGGAGACTGAACGTGAAGAGCAGCAAGACGAGCAAGAAGAAGAGTGAGCGGGAGAGCGACGACCTGGAGGACATGCGCGAGGCGTTCCGGCGCCACAAGGAGCGCGCGAAGGGCGGGGCCGGGAAGAATGACTGGGACAAATTGCAGGACGGGAAGAACCTGCGCCGGGTCCTGCCACGCCCCGGCGTCCGCAAGTTCTATACGGAGGGCTGGACTCACTTCAACGTCGGACCGAACGAGAGGGCCATCCGCTGCATCGACGAGGCGCACATGGACCCGGAGAAGGCAACCCCGACCTCCGGGACGACGTGCCCTCTCTGCAAGAAGTTCCTCCGCGAGCAGGCGCGCATCAACAGCGAGTACCAGAAGGGAGACGAGGACGGCCAGGCCGAGTGGAAGCGAGCCAAGGACAAGTACGTCCCTCGCCACCAGTTCTACAGCAACACGCTCCGCGAGGATGACGACGGCGAGTTCGAGGTCGTGATCACGAACTACGGCCCGCAGGTCTGGGGCCAGCTCATGAACTACTACCTCGGGGACGACACCGACACGGGCGACTTCACCGACCCGGACAACGGGACGTGGATGAACATCAAGAAGGAGAACAAGGGAGGCGGCGGGCGCAACAAGAGGCGCAACATCGAGTACAAGGTGTTCCCGGTTGAGGGGCCCGACATCGGCGACGCCTGGGACTCGATCAAGGAGGCGCTCCACGACCTCGACGCCGCGGTTGGCAAGATCATGTCCGCCGAGGAGGTCGTCGCCGTCATGAAGGGGATCGACGTCGACAAGGACTCGGACGACTCCGCGAGCGACGACCGGAGCAAGCGTCGGAGCAAGCGTCGGGACCGCGATGAGGATGACGAGGACGAGGACGAGGATGAGCTGGAAGATGACGACGGAGAGGACGACGACGATGACGACCGTCCCGTGAAGAAGTCGAAACTCGGGGACAAGATCAAGAAGCGACGCCGGGACGACGACTAAGCTCATGCCGAAGAGCAAGCCCAAGACCCGCGCCCAGGCGGTGTCCTCCCTGAGGGCGCGCCACAGCGAGACCGTGCGCGGCGGGAAGGTCGTGTCGCTGCTGACCAAGAGCAACGACACGGCGTTCAACGCCCTCAGGGCGGCGCTCAAGAAGAAGTACAAGGGCGAGGTGTTCACGACGATCGCGAACGGCAAGCGCGTCGACAACATCGTCGCCGTGAGGAGCGGGTGGAGCGCCCTCGACGACCTCATCACCGGGGAGACCGACGGCGAGTGCCGGACGATCCCCGGGACGGGTCTCGGCTGGCCCCGCGGGCGCATCATCGAGATCTACGGCGACGAGGGCATGGGCAAGACCACCCTCGCGCTCCAGATCATCGCCGCCTTCCAGGGCGTCGGCGAGCGGTGCGCGTTCGTCGACGCCGAGCACGCCCTGGACACGAGCTACGCGGCCAAGCTCGGGGTGAACCTGGCCGAGCTGCTGCTCAACCAACCCGACCGGGGCGGCGAGCAGGCGCTCGACATCGTGACAAGCCTGGCCGAGAGCGGCGTGTTCGGATGCATCGCGGTCGACTCGGTGGCCGCGCTCACCCCGCTCGCCGAGCTGGAGCTCGACTTCGAGGACAGCTCGCAGCCCGGCGGGCACGCTCGGCTGATGTCTCGGGCGCTGCGCAAGCTGGTCTCGGTGTGCCGGAGGAACAACGTGCTGCTCGTGTTCCTCAACCAGACGCGCATGAAGATCGGCGTCAGGTTCGGCAACCCGAAGACCACCACCGGAGGCAACGCGCTCAAGTTCTACGCGTCGATCCGGATCGAGATGGTCAACGTGAAGACCAAGAAGAAGGGTGACCGGGTCGTCTTCCGACGTACCCGGATCAGGACCGTGAAGAACAAGGTGGCGTCCCCGTTCCGCGACGTGTACGGGGACATCGTGCCCGGGAGGGGGATCGTCGCCGTCCACGGGGATCCCGGGTTCGGCGACGGCGGCGGATCCGACGACTGACAACCGCGAGAGGAGGAACGACATGAGACTGCTAACCGTGACGGACAGCGACATCATCGAGGCGATCGGGTTCGGCAACTTGAACACCAACCCGAGGGGAACGTCCGGGACCCTCGGCGTGGTGTTCAAGTCGTCGCCGAGCGAGGTGTACGAGTACGCCGAGGTCAGCGCCGACACGTACGCCAAGCTCGTCGGCGGGGACAGCATCGGCAAGGCGTTCCACGAGCTGTTCCGCAAGACGAAGTACCCGTTCACGAAGAGCGCCCGGCCGCAGCCGACGCTCAAGAAGAGTTGACAACGTCACCGCTATCCGCGTAGGGTAGCTCGCGAGGATCAAGAGAGCATGGCCGACGTCATCCCAGTCGCTCAGCTTCACCGGCGCGCCAGGATGCTGGTGGAGCGCCTGCGCGCGCGGATTGCCGCGGCAGGGCTCGGGGTGACCGTCCAGGGTACCCACGTCACCGTCCGATTGCTGGACAGCCAGGGCAGGCTAGCCTCGGTGACCATGGTCGTTACCGACGTGCAGGACGCTCAGCCCGCCGACGCGTTCGACGCCGAGGTCGACAAGTGAGGATAGCCATCTTCAGCGACGCGCACGTCCACGCGTGGGCCGAGCACTCCCAGGACGACAGCGGGACGCCGAGCCGGCTGCTCCACTGCCTGAGCGTGCTCCAGCGCATCCGCCATCACTGCGTCGACGACGAGATCGACAAGGTCCTCTTCGGCGGCGACCTGTTCCACAAGCGCGGGGTGCTCTACACGCTCCCGTACAACCTGGTCGTGGAGGAGCTCGCCGAGTGGAAGCGGCGCGGGCTCCAGCTCTTCGCGGACGTCGGCAACCACGACGCCGCGGATCGCCTGGGCAAGGTGCACGCGCTCCAGGCGCTCGCGAGCGCTGGGTTGCTCAGCACGGTCGGCGGGGACGGGTGGGCGAACTGGATTCTCGACGACGAGAAGACCGACAACGACGGGGTCGTGGTGACGGCCGTCGCGTACTGCTCCGAGGCCGCCGAGCTGCGGCGCCGAGCCGACGCTGCCCTGAAGGAGCGCGGGACGGACCAGCTCGGCCGCCAGCTGTTCACGATCGGCTTGTTCCACCACGGGTTCCGAGGAGCCCGGGTCGGAACCTCGCTCGAGTACCAGGTTCGGGAGGATGCGGACCCGGACGAGTACGCGCAGCACTTCGGCGTGATGTTCTCCGGCCACTACCACGCGCACCAGGAGATCGGGTCGCTCGGGAACGCCTGGTACGTCGGCTCCCCGATGGAGTTCGTCCGCGGGGAGACGTCGCCGAAGGGGTTCCTCGTGCTCGACACGGAGGAGGCCGAGTTCGAGCGCGTCGACCTGGAGCTGCCGAGGTTCGTCAAGCTGACCGGTGAGCAGATCGCCGACGACGACTTCGACGTCGAGGGCCTCGTGCGGGGCAACTTCGTGGACGTCGTGTTCGAGGACCTCCCGATGGAGTGGGAGAAGGTCAACCGCGTCCTCCTGCACCTGGGAGCGCTCGGCGTCCGCCCGTGCCCGCTGCGCGCGGACAAGCTGCCGAAGTCGTCCCGCCTGGAGGTCGACCCGACCGCTGGCGACCGGCAGCTGCTGGAGGCGTACATGGAGCACGTCGGGGTCGACCCGTCCGAGCGCGACGAGCTGCTCAGGGTCGGGGTCGAGCTCATCGAGGAGGCAATCAAATGACGCAAGCGAGCTACAAGAGCACTCGGCTGCTGATCGAGGCGGTCAACCGCGAGATGGACTCCGTCCGCAAGGCGGCGATGGGCAACATGGCGCTCGGGGCGCTCAACGAGCTGCGCGACCTGGTCGGCCAGCTCGCCAAGAAGGCCGAGCGGCCGACGCTCGAGGAGGTCCAGGAGATGGCTCCCGCCGACTACGTGGCGGCGATGAAGCCGCTGGTCGCGAAGTATCACCTTCAGCTCATGATCGCCGGCCAGCTCGCCCCGTGCCTGTGCATGGACCTGCGGCTCGCCGCCTGCGTCGTGATCTTGGTGGGCGACGAGAGCTCGATCGTGCGCGCCGCCCACGACCCGGAGCGGCCGGACGCCGCGCTCATCGTCGAGACGATCATCGCGTCGCTCGACAGCGGCACCAAGCGCGTGGCTCAGGAAGCCGCGGAGCTTCAGGAGAAGTCCTCGTTGGTGTACGACGGCATCGATCGGCAGGTCGGCGAACCCGTTCAGTACGAGACGACCCCGCTGACGATCGAGACCATCGAGGAGGGCGCTCGGATCACGCTCTCGAGGGGAAGCATTGGGGTAGTTGTGGACGAGGTCGGCAACGTGACGCCGGAGCAGGTCGAGGACGTGAAGCGCCTGCCGGACGTCACGTTTCGCGCTGGGTACCTGGTCGACGACGAGAGCGACACTGAATGAAGAACACGATGGACAGCCGGAACCGCGACGCGAGGGAGGTCCGCGACGCCCTGCTGGCGATGGGCGACGGCATGCGCCGGCTGGTCGTGGTCGGGTCGCACAACCTCGTCGCCGACGAGACGGCCGACGCGCTCCGCGACCAGTGGTCCGCGATCGTCAAGCTGGTCGGGTTCCGCCCCGAGCGGATCGTGACCGGGTGCTCCCCGGTCGGCGCGGAGAAGGCGGCACGTCTGGTTGCGAAGAGCGTCACAGGCAAGCTCGCGGCCGTGTTCCACCGGCCCGAGCTGGTCAACAGCGCGAAGGACGCCGCGATGTTCATGAACATCATGCTCGCGAGGACCGGCGACGCCGCCCTGATCCTCGCGACGAGCTCGAGACCGACGTGCGCGAACCTCCGCCGGCAGCTCGGCGAGTTCGGCAAGCGGCTGTACCAGGTCGAGGTCGGCTGACCTCGGGAAGGATTCCGACGATGAGTGATGGACCGAGCGACGACGACGTTAAGAGGGCCGAGCGCGCAGCGCAGAAGGCCAAGGAGACCGCCAAGGCGATGGCTCCGTTCCTGGAGACCAACAGGCTCAACCCGCTGCTGCTGAAGAGCGTGCTCGACGAGCACGCGCCCGGGAACGACGCGGAGGAGGACGCCATCTACGCCCAGCCGTGGACGTCCGCCGACACGTTCTACCGCCACACCGAGGAGTACGTGGCGCTCGAGAACCGGCTCGCGTATAAGCACGCGCTCGCGGCGCGGTTCCCGGACAAGAAGGTGTTCCCGTGATGCGCGTGTCGCCCGGCAGGTCGGTGCTCCAGGACTGGACCAACGACCTGTCGTTCATGATGCAGTCGGTGCTGATCGCCGCGGTGCGCGGGCCGGACGGGATCCGCAAGGACCACCCGGTCAAGGTGCTGTGTCGGTACCTGCGCCGTTGCTTCCTCATCTGCGCGTTCGACCGCAAGGTCCGGTGGAGCCCGTATGAGCCCGGCGGCGGGTCGTTCACGGGCCCGCTCAACCTGAAGGGGCTCGGCGAGGCCGAGGGTCACCTCGAGAAGTTCATCGAGGTCTACCTCCGGCACGTCGACGAGCTGCCCCACCACTTCCAGCTGCACCTGATGCACGCGGCCGAGATCCTCGGCTACAAGCACCCGGACGACGACGTGCGCAAGTTCTGGCGCACGTTCTACTTCGCGATCGTGAACGACGCGCACCTGCGGCCGGAGACCGAGGAGGCGATGGACCGCCGGCTCGGCGACAGCGAGGCGGCGTGGCGCGAGGCCGAGGGCGGCGTCACCGCTCTCTGATCGGAACCCCAATGACCACAGAAAACGATCCCGAGGCTCAGCCGGCGAAGGAAAAGGCGATCCTGCGTCGATGCCAGGTCCCCGGAGGTTGGCTGTACCAGGCTCGATACGCCGAGGGGCCAATGTTGTGGAGCTCGCCAACGTTCGTCCCGAGCGTGCCTGAGCCGGAGATGAAGCTGGCAGCCGAGAAGGCGATCAAGTTCGCCACGAGCGGCGACGACCTCAACACCATCAGGCTCGCCGACGTGGTCGTCGACCTCAAGAGCGGGACGGTCATCAAGAACCGGTTCGGGAAGTCGTCCATGATCCGAGGCAAGGCGCTCGCGAAGCGGAAGCGCCGATGAAGGGCGACTTCGAGCCGATCGAGTGGCTGCTCGCCTGCGCTTCGATGGGCGCGGCTGCCTCCAATTTCAAGGTGCTCCGGCAGGGAGTCGGCTACGTCGAGCTGCTCCACAAGGAGTCGGGTGCGGTGTGGAGGTTCAACGCCATCGTCATCAGGAAGGCGGCGGGGTGACGTGTCGGACGTGGTGAAGAGCAAGCCGGGCGACTGGCGATGCAAGATGGAGCGCGAGAGCGTCGAGGCCAGGGCCAAGGGTCGGCTGACTCTCCTGCTCACGACGACGGCCGACCACGCGGTCGCGCTGTGCGCCTGCACCTTCTGCTGCTCGCTTCGCGACTTCGCCGAGGGCAGGTCGTGAGGAGGAAGCGCGCAGCGGCCAGGGTCCGGGTCATGTCGATCCGGATCGAGAACTTCCTGTCGTTCAAGGAGGCGACGTTCAGCCTCTCGGACGCCGGGTTCGTGCTCGTGGAGGGCGACAACGGGGCGGGCAAGAGCGCGCTGATCGACGGCGTCGTGTGGTGCCTGCACGGGACCACGCTCCGCGGGTACGAGAAGGACGAGGTCGTCAACCGCCGGGCCGGTGGCGACTGCCTGGTCAGGATGACCCTGGAGGTCGGCGGCGACGAGATGTACACCATCACCCGCGCCCGCCGGCACTCCAGGCTGAAGGACTCGCTGCGCGTCACCCGCGACAACTTCGGTGAGGACATGAGCAAGGCCGGCGTCAAGGAGACCCAGGAGGTGGTCGACAAGCTGCTCGGCTGCACGCGCAAGACGTTCCTGTCGAGCGTCGTGTTCGGGCAGGACCGCGCGTACCGATTCAGCTCGCTCACCGACGGGGAGCAGAAGAAGATCCTCGACGAGGTGATCGGCGTCGAGCGGTTCGCGCAGGCGTGCGACAGGGCGCGCAAGCTGGGTTCCAAGCTCGAGGACGAGCTCGAGGTCGCGCGCCGCGCGCTCGAGAGGGCGGAGACGGTCGCGGCGGACGCCGAGGGCGAGGCCGTCGACCTGCAGGTGAAGCACGTCGACTTCGAGGACGTCCAGCGGAACAAGATCAAGGCCGAGCGGGACAAGCTCGCCGAGGCCAAGGACTGGCTCGGCAAGGCTCGCAAGCTGCCGAACATGCCGGTACTCAAGGCCGCGTCGGAGGCCGCCCTGAAGGCGCTGGCGGCGGCCGAGAAGGAAGCGGACTCGCTCGGCGACGCTCTCAGGAGCGCCCAGGCGCGCGCGGCCACCAGCGCCAGCCTGGCCGCGCGGGCGCTCGACGACAGGAACGAGGGGAAGCTGTCTTCGAAGACGTGCCCGACCTGTGGACAGAAGGTCGACGCTAACAACGCGAAGCTGATCGCGGACGTCGCGCGCGACGCGCTCGCCAAGCTGAAGCGCGACGCCAAGGCGGACGCGAAGGCGCTCGACTCCGCGGAGGTCGCGTACGCCGAGTCGAAGCGCAAGGTCAAGGAGGCGCGGGAGGCGATGACGGTCGCGCAGAAGAACATCAACGTCGGCGTCGGCGTGGAAGCCAACTTGATCTCGTACCGGAGGCGGGCCACCGATCACGAGGAGCGCATCGCGGAGCTGGAGCGCGAGACCAGCCCGTACGCCGAGCTCGCCGCGAAGGCGAGGAGCAGGCACGCCAAGGCCGTCGCGGAGTCCGAGGGTCTCAGCAGCCAGATCTCCGGGCTGGAGGGGCAGCTCCAGCGCGTCGATTTCTGGGTCAAGGCGTTCGGGGCATCCGGCCTGCGGTCGCTCATGATCGACAGCTCGCTGCCGCTGCTCAACGAGGAGGCGACGCGCGTCTCCCGGGCGCTCACCGGAGGGGCGATCGCGGTCGAGTTCTCCGCCCAGTCCGAGCAGAAGTCCGGCAAGGTCGTCGACCGCTTCGAGGTCAAGGTCGACAACAAGCACGGCGCCGGTGACTACCGCGGCAACAGCGCCGGCGAGCGCGCCAAGATCGACCTGTGCGTCGGCCTCGCGCTGCAGCGGCTCGTCGCGTCCCGTTCGCCGGCGTCGTTCAACGTCGCCTTCTTCGACGAGGTGTTCGACCACCTCGACTCGTCGTCACACGAGCAGGTGGTCGAGGTGCTGTCCGAGCTCGACAAGGAGAGCGTGTTCGTTGTCAGCCACGACGAGGGCCTCAAGTCGTGGTTCCCGGCCACGCTGCGGGTGGCGAAGCGCGGCGGGTTCTCCGTCGTGGAGGGCTCGTGATGCCGCGGCTGCTCCGCTTCCACTCGGACGATGGGACGCTCGCTTCCGGCGGGCGCGACGTCCTCGTCGCCTACGCCGAGCGGGAGCGCTTCCGCCGCGCCATTTGGAACGTCGTGCGCGAGTTCACTCACGTGGCGCTGACCGACCTGATCCGCGACGGCCTGTACGAGATCGCCTGCGGGTACCACTACTGGAGGCAGGAGAGTCGAGACGTCGAGCGCGCTAAGAAGCGCCTGGCCAACCTGAGGAACGCCAAGTGAAGCGTGCCGAGCTGGTCAGGGTGATGCGCGCCGACCACCTGCGCCGGGCGACGTACAGCCCGTCGATGTGGCGCGATAGTCGCCTCGAGCAGGAGAGCGGCGGAGGGTACCCGGTCACCGGGCCGTGGTCGTTCCGCGAGACGTGCTCCCACCACGCGGCGTGGAGGGAGGTCGGCGAACACTGGCTCCAGTGCGTGCTGTGCCACTGGTGCAAGCCGAGGCTCGGCGACCCACCCGAGCTGGAGCGGCTGCCGGCGATCCTGAAGGGTCGGGTGCTGCCGCCGCTGTCCGGCAAGGTGGACCTGCACGCGGTCTACGCCAACGCCGGGTTCGTGGTCGACGACAACCGGCGGTCGGTGTTCTCGATCGTGCGCGTCCGCGTCGTCCAGCACACGTGGGCGTCCGACCCGATGATCCGGCGCTGCGGCGTCGAGGTCAGGTTCCGCGGGCGCGGCTGGCGCGAGGCGGCCGTGTTCATGGAGACGCGCCTGCACCGGCTGGTCGAGGTCCTGCGCAGGGCCGCGCCGCGCCGGCCGAAGGCGCTGTGGCGCGCGATCCAGGCGGCGATGGAGCAGCGCTGGCCGCCGCCGTGGGAGCGCGAGGACTGGAACCGGTGAGCGAGAGCGTCAACGACGACCTGCTCCGCTGGAACCCGAGGTTATCGCGCTGCGACCACTGCGGGGCCAGCAGGGACAAGGTGACCCTCAACATCGAGGCGTGGCTGCACCATCACCATGGGAACATGAAGGTCGTGTGCGTTGACCGCAAGGCGTGCGAGCGCAGGCACCGCAGAGAGCGACGAAGGTCGCGAAGGAGCAAGAGGGCATGAGCGTCATCGAGATCTACAACCCGAAGTTCGACGAGTTCCACGGCCGCTCGATGGTGACGTGGAGCGAGAAGTCCGGCGCGCCCCGGATCGCCGAGAACCTCCTCGACCAGTACCGGCACTGGCGGACCAGCCGGGCGGCGAAGGACGAGCCGCACCCGGCGTTCTGGGAGGCCAACGGTCCGGCGATCGCGCGGGCGCTCGGCTTCTGCGGCGCCAAGGCGCTCGTGTTCAACTACGCCACCGACCGGAGGGTCTCGTACCGGTGGTTCGGGCCGGCGCCGCGCGACTCGCCGGGCAACCCGGGGTGGTTCTGCATCTGCTCGGTCAGCGCCGAGGGCGGGACCAACGGGAGCGACACGCGCGTGACCGTGACGCTCCCGACCGACGAGGACGTCGTGTTCATGTTCCACTGGAAGCAGATGCAGAGCTGGCTCAAGCCGAAGCCCGTCGAGTACGCCTGCGCCAGGTGCATGAAGGGCTTCGCCGACAAGGCCGAGCTCGACGCGCACGCCTCCACGATCTGCGAGAAGCCCGAGCCTCCCGGCCCGGACTACAGATTCGGGGAGGGCTAGCGATGGTGACCTTCGGCGACACCGAGATCGAGTGGCGCGACGCGCAGGGCGCGACCCACGTCATGGTCGCGACGGCGGGGTCCGCCTGGGACTACCTGTGCCACGCGGACCCGGCGAGGTACGTGGTCTGGGACAACGAGGCCAAGCCTCCCGTCGAGGTCCCGACCTCCGAGGCGGTCGTCTGGAAGCACGACCGGAAGAAGGTCACCTGCGAACACTGCGTCGCGGTTCTCGACGGCGCCGTTGTCGAGCGCAGGAGGGTAAGCCTGTGATCGTCAAGCCGAGCGCGCTCGCTCGAGTGTTCGCCGCCGGCGGGGCGCGGACGCCGTTCCGCGTGGTGTGCGCGGACCCGCCGTGGCCATTCAGCGACAAGCTCCCCGGGGCGGGCCGAGGGGCCGCCACGCAGTACAGCCTGCTCGACGACCCCATCGCGGCCAAGCAGTTCGTCGGCGGCGAGCTCCTCGACCAGGTCGCCGACGACGCCTACCTGTTCCTTTGGCGGGTGAGCGCCGGGGCCGGGATCGATCTCATCACGATGGTCGAGCACGCGTACGCGGTCGCCCGCGCGTGGGACTTCGCCCCGAAGACCGAGGTCATCTGGCGCAAGCTGACCAAGAACGGCAAGCGCCACTTCGGAATGGGGCGGCAGTTCCGCATGGAGCACGAGGCGTGCATCGTGGCCACGCGCGGCAAGCCGAAGCCCCTGGTCCGCAACATCCGGTCGGTGTTCGACGCGGCGGCCCCGTCCGGCGCCAACGGCAGGGCGGTCCACAGCGCCAAGCCGGAGGCGTTCTACACGGACGTCGTCGAGCGGATCTCCCGGGGCCCGTACCTCGAGCTGTTCGCCCGGACCCGCCGCCCGGGGTGGGTGTGCGCGGGCAACCACTGGGTGTAACCTTCAACGAAAGAGGACCAAGATGAGCGACGTCGACGACATGGTTGCGAGGGCCCAGAAGCAGCTCGACGAGCACAAGGTGTGGCTCGTGGAGGAGATCGAGAAGCTGCCGCTGAGCGACGAGTTCACGTGGGACTCCAAGCTCCTCCTCCTCGGCCAGGTCGCGGAGATGCGGGTCCGCGTGGCGATGTCCAACGGGCGCGTCGCGTCCGTGATCCACGAGTACCCGGACGAGCTCTACGCGTACCTCCGCTCGGCCGCCGCCCCGGACCACCTGCGGGCCTCGGTCGCCGACGGGCACGTGGTCGACCCGAACCAGCCGGCGTTCACGGCGAGGCGCGAGCTGTGAAGGAACTCTCAGCGCTCAAGACGGAGCTGCGCGAGGCGGCCGGCAAGGGAGCCAGCCGAGGCAAGGCGGGTCGCGAGCCGGTCACCTCGATCGCGAAGGTCCAGGCGGATCGTGACCGCAAAAACAGCCGGGTCAAGGGCTGCCGCGGCGAGCTCGACGTCGCGGCGGCGTTCGCGCGCTGGAGCGGCGAGGTCGTGCGCCGGACGCCGGGGAGCGGTGGGTGGTCGAACGCGAAGTTCGGCGTGACCGCCGACCTCGTGTGTGTGAACAAGGCGTTCCCGTTCCACGTCGAGGTCAAGCACCGCGAGGGCTGGACGCTGGACGACCTCGTGACCGGGGCCCGCTCCGATCACGACAAGAGCATCGTGCAGTGGTGGAAGCAGTGCGTGGACTCGTGCCCGAAGTTCCGGCAAGTCGGGTCTGCTACTGAGCTCGCCAAGGAACCGCTGCTCGTGTTCCGCCGGAATCGGCAGCCGTGGCTCGTTATGATGAGGTGGGACGCGACCGAGATCCAGGAGGCCGGCGGGACGTTCACGCTGCCGTTCGCCCCGGCCCCGCACGTCACGGTGATGCTGCTCGAGGTGTTCCTCGACCTCGAGCCCGTGCCGAAGGGGCTCAAGAACTTCAGGAGGTCCGCGTGAGCCTGGAGAAGCTCGCCAAGGTCCTGCACGTCGACGAGGTCAACGTGATGCACGGGCCGCGGGGCGCGGCGGTCTACGTGCGCATCGACAAGTCGTGGCACAGCACGACCATCGACAACGAGACCCTCGGTAAGGGCGAGCACCGGCTCAGGGTGCTCGCCGAGCACCTCGGGCACCTCGCCGACGCCTACGTGCCCAAGGTCCGCGACAACCTCCGCAAGAGTGTGGCGGACGCGGCGACGGCCGCCGCGCTGCAGGCTGACCGCGACGCCGACCTTCGCCGCGGGCGGGGCTGGGGCACGGACTGGTTCGAGCGCCCGTACGACGGTCCGCTCCGCCAGGTCCAGCGGGAGGAGCCCGCGGCGCCGGCGTACGTCCCGCCGTCGACGCCCTCGCCGGAGCCCGCCACGGCGGCGCCGCTGCCCGACCGGTTCCACGCCATCGTGGCGGAGCTGAGGAGCCTGTGACGTCCGAGCACCTGAAGATGTGCGAGTGCAACTCCCCTCGGGGGCGGTACTCGTGCGCGCGCTGCCGGCAGATGTACTGCGTCGGGTGCGACCGATCGCGCGACGGCGGCGAGGTCAAGACCGTCGTGCGCTACTGCCAGGACTGGCGCTGCCAGCGCGAGAAGAAGATCGAGCGCGGCGAGCTGGTGGTCGTCCAGAGGCCGGCGTCGTGACGAGTAAGATCCAGCGGCGGCTCGCAGAGCTCGTCGAGGTCGACGAGGTGCGCACGTTCAACTCGCTGAACGGCGTCGGGTTGGCCGTGCGCGTCGGGTCGGAGGAGGCGTCGGCGGTGGTCCCGTTCGACGTCATCAGCGAGCGGATGGAGCGCGCTCTGGCGAGGACCCTAGACGACCTGGCCTATCGGGCGAGGCTCCGCGCGGAGATGAAACGCAAGAGCGCTGAGATCGCGACCTGGCTCAATTCGCCGGTTGGGCGGATCGCCGCGCTGGTCGCCACCCCGGACCCGACGGTGCTGGTCGACGCCGTCGAGCTCCGCGGAGCGTCGCAGACGGTCCGGTTCGTCAACGTGGACGAGCCGGCGCCGGCGAACCGGTTCGAGGCGATCGCAGAGGAGATGAAGAACGCATGAAGCAATACCGCAACAGAGACTTCGAGTGCCCGGCCTGCGGGGCGACCAGCACGCGCTTCGTCCTCTACGACACGGAGGTGTGCGCGCCCGTCGAGCCGGAGGTCTGCGGCCAGGAGCTCGTCGGGTACGACATGGACATGAAGTGCGGCGACGGAGATTCGCCCGCTGGTCCTCCGGTCGCGTGCCAGGGAGTGCTCACCCACCAGCAGATGTGCGGCGTCGGGTACATGAAGACCATCGTCAAGGGCAACAGCGACTTCAGCGAGCGCGAGCGCGCGCGGCTGGAGAAGCGGGCCGACGACCACTGGAGGCGCACCGGGAGGAGCGACGCCATCGAGCGCGAGCGCGTCTTCCTGAGGAAGCAGGGCGTCGACGGAGGCGTCCGGTGAGGAAGCTGCCCGGGGACCAGCAGGTCGGGTTCATCACGAAGCTGCTGCGCGGCAACGTGGCGGCGATCGTCGAGCACGAGGACGACATCGAGATCGCGGCGACGCGTTTCGACCGCGACCTCCGGGTCGACTTCGTCGTCCGCGTCCACCACGACGACATCGGGCTGGTCATCGGGGAGCGCGGCGCCACGGCCGACGCGATCCGCCGGATCGTGTGGATCGCGTGCAAGAAGACCGACCTCCGCGTCGGCATAAGGTTCGAGTGAGCTTCGTCAGGACGCCGGTAGGCTTGATCCTCCACGCCGAGAACCACCGGGCACTGGTTGAGCTGGCCGAGGAGAGCGGCTTCCGGGGCGCGCTCAAGCTCCTGACTCCAGCCGAGCCGGTTGACCCGGCCAGCATGTTCGAATCCAGGTCTCGAGACACAACAAGAAAAGAGGAAACATGAAGAAGCAGAGCAAACTGACCCTCGGCAGGGAGACGATCCGTCAGCTGGGCGGCGTCAACCTTCGCGTGGCGGTCGGCGGGTCCAGCGGACCCATCGACCAGTGCCTACCAGCGTCGCCCTACAACACGTGCACCGGGTGCAACATCGGCTCGCAGGAGCCGTGCGGCACCGGGTGGTGCGGGCCTGGCGGAGGCAGCGGCTACGAGTGCGGTAACTCCTTCGGCTGCACGCTGGTCACCAACACGCAGGACGGCGGCCGGTGATCGAGCGTCCCGCGGCGGATCCGCGGGACGTTTGAGGTGCGCCCCGGGCGCACCCTCCGACCGAGGCGAAGTGGTTGAAAATCCTCCCCGGCGGGAAGTGTTGCGTGCGCCCGCGCCCGCCGTTACGCTGGACACGTGAGCCGACGCAGTCGCAGGCGCCGCAGGGCGGTCGTCAAGCTGGACCTCTTCACCAAGGCGAAGTGGCTGGTGTCCAACGGGATGCCTCCCGCCTACGTCGCGTCGAAGCTCGGGATCTCGCGCACGACCGAGCTGCGCTGGCGGCAGCTCATGAACCACGACGTCGCGGTCCAGGAGCTCAGGAGGCGCGTCCTGCAGCTGCCGCCGCGGTACCGCGACCAGATCGCCACCACCATCCAGGACGCGCGGAGGGTCGCTTGAGCGCGTCCAAGAAGGACCGAACGACGGCGCCCAGGCTCGGCACCCGCCCCAGCAGGGCCAAGCACATCGACGACCGCAACGTCAAGCCGCCGGCTGGGTACCGCCGCCCCGGCAAGCCCAAGCCCGGCGCGCGCGCCATGGAGGCCCAGCTCGCCGCGCGCGCGGCCGACTGCTACTGCGGCCACGCGTACGAGACGCACGACCTGGAGGACGCCTGCTCCGAGTGCGACTGCCGCGCGTGGTCCCCGGCCGACAATCCTAGCCCAGCTCGTGATCCGGTGGTGGGCACCATCGCTTCGTCATCGACCGCAGACCTCCCGGCTGGTGACGCAGGTGCGACGTCTCACGAGCAACTCTCCATCGTCGCCGCCGACCCCGACGACCAGGCCCCTCCCAGGGACCCTTGGTGGACCGACGAGCGCGAGCGCGCGTTCGCGATGGCGCTTCAGGGCGTCCCGCAGCACCAGATCGCCGCCGAGCTCGGCCGGGACCGCCACACGGTGGGGCGGTGGGCGGACGACGAGCGGTTCCTCGAGCGGCTGCACGACGAGAACGTCTCCCGCTTCAAGGCCAGCCGACAGCGCCGCTCGGTGCAGACCGTCCGGATCACAGACAAGGCCGAGCGTCTCGCCGGCAAGCTGCTGGACAAGGCGCTCTCGCTCGCTGAGAAGGGCGAGGACCAGCTCGGCGTCCGGCTCGCCGCGCTCGACTGGTCGCGGCTGTTCCACGACTCGAGCCGGCGCGAGGATGAGATCTTCGGCCTCGACAAGCAGCGCGTCGACGTCAACGTGCACGGCCAGGTGCAGCACCAGCACAGGGGCAAGGTCGACGTCAGCTTCAAGGCGTTCCTCGCGACGTCGCTGCAGGCGGTCGGCGTCGACGTCGCGGCCGAGGAGGTCGACTCGTCGCGCGCCGACGAGGCGCTCGTCGCCGTCACCGAGCGCGCCCTGACCGAGGGGAGCTTCCTGGATGACCTCGTCAAGCGCGAGAACGCGGAGCGTCTCGAGGCCGCCGCGACCCGCGGCGGTCGGTGAGATAAACCCAAAGGGAAACGGAGGAAATCGTGGTCAAGAACAGCAAGAGGATCAGCAAGCTCTCCCTGGGCAAGGAGACCCTGCGCGTGCTCCGCTCGAATGAGCTGAGCATCGCCCAGGGCGGTCAGCTCGGCCAGTCGGTGTGGGTCAGGTGCCCGGGCACCACCGACCCATCGGTACTGCGGATCAACTGCACCCAGACGGTGGAGGCGACGTGCACCGAGGGCTCGGGCAACAGCTGCCCGAGCGTCGAGCGCTGCGGCTCGACCGTGGACTAGAAGTCGTCGTCGTCGCTCCCCTTCGTCAGGGTGCGCATCTGGTCCTCGGTCATGGAGCTGTTGCGGGTCGGCTCCTCCCACCGGCCGGGCTCGACGTCGCCGTCCACGGCGGCGGCCCTGGTCTCCCAGGGCTCCGGGTAGTAGTCGAGGGCCGCCATTCGGACCTGCTCGGCGGCGAGCGACTTGCGCAGGTTGTTGTTCAGCCCGCGCTCCATGGCGAGGTCGCGGTTGGCCTCGTCCAGCTTCCGCTTGAGGTCTCCGATCGTGCTCTCGGCGACCTCGAGCTGCACGAGCGTGATGGTGAGCCCGTCCGAGATCGCCTTGACGTCGGCCGCGTCCAGCAGGGCGAGGGCGCCGGTCGCGCGGTCCAGTCCGTCGCAGAGGTGGGTGATCATCCGGGACCCGCGGTCGCCCCGGCCCCACAGCTTCTTGATGCCGCGCTTCCCGAGCTGGCGGAGCCGGGCCATGTCCTCCTGGGTGAGGTTGGCGATCTGCTTGGCCTCCTCGCTGAGCCGGACGCCGAGCGCGGCCAGGCGGTGGAGCCTGCCGCGCGGCGTGTTCGCCGGGGCCCGCGTGAGCCGAAGGTCGGTCCGGGTGGAGCCCTTCACGGAACCCTTCGCCATCGGAATTGGACTTCTATCTCTCTTGTCGCTCATCGTGTTCAAGGTCCCTTCCGTTCTATGGCTTGTAAGCGAGTTCCATTAATTCTGGATCGATTTGCGAGCGCCTGCCATCCGCCTCGAAGTAGGTGTGGTCGACGTACAGCATGGTCCCCGAGGCCGACTCGAGCAGCTTCCTCGCCCGCATCGGGTTGGACGACCGAGCGAACGGAGCGACCTCGGGCGGGGTCGTAACCCGGGCCATGTCCCGGAGCTCCATGACCCGCCGGCGGAGGTCCTGGTCGACGCGCTCGGTCGACCCGGCCACCCACAGGAGCTTCGCGTCATCGCAGATCGCCCGCGCGATCGCTCCGACGATCCCCATCGTGGTGCGGCCGGTCTGGCGGGCGTACTGCGTCGACCGCAGCCTGTTCGCATTCTCGTTCCGGCGCCTCGCCTCGAAGAGGTCGGGGTTCGTGAGCCCGAGGCGGTCGTACAGCTTCGCGACGTAGCGGACCGCGGTGGGGTCCTCCGCCGACGTCTTGGCTCCGATCACCACCCCGAACCTCCGGGCTCGCTGGAGCGCGAGCTCGCGCGCGTCCCGCTCCGCCCGCAGCGCGGCGTCGTCGTCGAGGATGTCGGAGAACATCTCGTCGTCATCCGCGGAGTCGAAGTTGATCTTGGGCAGCGGCGTGCGTTTGGCGAGCCTCTCGACGTCGCTGAGGATCCTACGACGGCTCTCGTTCTCGCTCTCCTGCCGCTTGATCTCCCGCTGAGTGTCGTACGTCTCGTCGACCCACCGGAAGATGGACTTCCTTCCGGGGAGCACCGGGTTGGTCCACGGGGTCGGCTCGTCCTGCCTCGCGTGGAGCGTCAGCGCCTTGCACCGGAAGCACTGCAGGTTGGCGTCGCTGATGGACAGCGTGACCTGCCGGTGCACGCCGCACCCGCCGCAGCGGTACCTGTTGGTTTGAAGCTTGAGCCCGATCGGGAGGTCGTAGGTCGGCGCCGTCGCGCACGCCAGGCACACCACGACCACGTTCGACGTGGCGCTGGTGTCCTGAGGGACTGACTCGAACGCCCCGTTCCCGCAGCGCGGGCACGTTAGGTCGACCCCTCCGTCGATCGGGTCCTTCTTCAGGGTTAGCCTGGGAGCCGAGGTCGGGATGACCGACGGCCGCACCTCGGTCGTCATCTCCTCGGCGATCATCGCGAACCGCGGGTCAGGTCTCTTGTCGTCCGACATGGTGAACGACAACCTACCAGGTTCAGGTTGACGATGTCAACTCGAATTGTCCGGTCGGTCGCTCAGCCCTCGCTGGACCGTCGCAGCTGGTCGCGGGCGTCCGCGATCATCAGGATGAACTCTTCCACCTGCCGGAGCGTCATGCGGCGGGTGGGCGAGACCACACCTCCGGGCACGTCGACGTCGTAGCTGATGGAGACGGCGCCGTCGCGCGCCTCGGCCGCGAACCCGCACACGGAGGCAAGGAGACCGCCGCCGAGCGTGTCTCGAATCGCCGCCTTCTTGACTAGCGGCTTCGGCGCGTAGACGGGGACCTCCGAGTCCCGCGGCGCGACCGCCTTGGGCTTCGGAGGCGGAGGTACTTCGTCGTCCGACGGCAGCTCCAGCTCGCGCGGCGCGACCGGGGAGAGCGTCGGCGCCGCGGACTGATCCGCCGCTGCCTTGGCGCGCTTGCGGATCTCGAAGCGGATGTCGGCGAAGCGGGACTGCGCCCTCTCGTCGTTCGGGTTCCTGCCGACGACGACCGACAGCGCCCTCAGCTCCGCCGCCAGCTTGTCGTCGCTCGCCAGCGCGAGCGGCGTGTCGGCCTCCTGGACCTCCTCGGCGGGCGCCTCCAGCGGCTCGCCTCGACGCTTCAGCTCGCCCTTGAGGGCGGTCACCCTGTCGATCTGCTCGAAGGGGATCCCCTCCGGCCACGTCAGTTGGATGGTCTTGAGGTCGTTCCTGATCTGTTGCGGTGTCATCAGTTTCACGGACATTTGATCTCGATCTCCTTCGGAAGTTTTCTCACGTTCAGTAGCCGATCGCCTTACGGACGTTCTCCTCGGCCTGCATCAGGTCTACGGTGGCGGAGCGGAGCTCGGGGCTGCCCGGGCCGAGGGGCGAGCGCCGCATGACGACCTTCCAGTCGTCGAGCAGCTTCTCGCGCAACCACACCAGGTTCGCGAGCGCCGCGAGCGCTTCGGTGTTCGTCGCGGAGGCGGCCGGGCGCTCGCGGGCGTCGGCGACGGCTTCCGCGATCTCCTCGAGAGTCACCGCCCTGCCTCGGGTGTCGTCTTATCTACGACCACCATGCCGGCGACCTCGCACGCTGCCCGGTGCAGCCGGACGATCCAAGCCGCGGCGTCGCCGCTCGCGCCTCCCGGAGGGACGTCGCCGAGCGCGGCTACCATCTCGCGGATGGCGTCGTTCGGGACCACGACGTTGTGCCGGACGACGAGCGCGAGGCGCTCCTCGGCCTCGCGCAGCGCCTCCCGGGCGATCGTGGCTTCGACCACGAGCTTGGCCTGCTCCGCCTCCATCGCGATCGCTTTGTTGGTGAGGACCTTGACGACGTCCTCCGCGCCGGCGGTCGGCTCCTGCGGTGGCTGCTCGTCCTTGGTCGACTTGCGGCGCTGGAGGGCGGCGCTGACCTGGCGGAACCGGCTCTGCTTGGCGGAGAGCTGCTCCTCCAAGCCACGGAGCTCCGCCTCCAGGTACTCGGTGCTGTACGTGTCGTCGATCGAACTGACCATGACGATCCCGCTGCTGCCGAGATCGAGGATCTCGGCGTCGTTGTTTCCGGCGATGTCCAGGCAGCCACCATCGATGGTGATGATTCCGTTGCTGTGTTTGTTCATTGCAGTCATCTCCTCTTGCTTGTTTACTAGCTCGTCATTCGAACGAGTACCCGAATCGAGACGATTTGGAGAGCTTCTCCATGCCCAGGATCGCGCTGCCGAGCGCGTGCGCCAGGTGGTCCTCCCCGCTCGTCTTGACCGTCTCGACCACTTCCTTAGTCTCATCGTCCACCTCGCGGAACGGGGTGAGCGACTTCAGGTGCCTGACCAGGAGCTGGACCTCCGGGATCTCGAGCGACGCCAGCCCGAAGTCGCGCTCCTTGACGGCCCTGCACACGTTCTTCAGCGTGAGCGTCCGGTCCACGGTCACGCGGGCGCGCTCGGGGTCGCTCCACTCCGGCACGAACGTCTTGCCGTGCTTGGCGCTCGAGTTGTAATACTGCGCCCAGAACCGACCCTCGTCCCCGTTGGGGCACAGCATGCGGAGCAGGTACGAGTTGCGGTCCTTGCCGTAGCCGGCGTCCGCGATCGTCACCTCCGGGTTGAACGGCGCCAGGTAGTTGTAGACCATCTTGGCGCTCTCGAGCTCCACGGCGGTGTCCTCGACGACCGCGATGCCGATGAGGTAGACGCGCTGGTTGACCGCGGACCTGCCGAGGACCACGACCCAGTTGTAGTTGCCCCAGTCGATCCCGACCGAGACCATCGACCACCGCCGGTTCACGCGCGACTCGAGCAGCTGGTGGCCGGCGCAGGCGCGCTGGGCGTCCGCGTCGCTGACCATCATCATCTGCCCGCCGGCCGGGATGCCGATGACGTAGGTCAGCCACAGCTCCGGGAAACGCATGTCGATCTTGTCCTGCATGATCTGCGTCGCGGAGATCCACGCGGCGATCATCTGGGACATGTGGTAGCCGCGGATGTGCTTGCGGTCGGGGTACTTCGCGACCCACTCGCCGCTGTACACCCGGTCGAGCTTGCCTCGGCAGGACAGCTTGCGGCACAGGAACTCGTAGCTCTCCGGCGGGAGCTCCTTGGTGCCGAGCGGGAAGCTCTTCACCTGGACGATGTTCTCACGGTGGTCGATCGGCTGGCGCTCGCCGCACTTCAGGCAGCGCACGATCCACGTCTGCTGGTCGCTCTTCTGGAATGGGAGGTCGATGCCCTGGTTCGGCAGGGTCGGCGTGGAGATCTCGCGGAAGAAGCCCCACTTGCTGGACTTGAGCGCCTCCTTGAAGGCGAACTCGACCTTGTCGCGCATCCGGTCCTTCTCGTCGAGCGTCACGCCGTCCGCCGGCTCGCCCTCGCCGAGGTTGGACTCCCAGGCGCTGCGGAACAGCCAGTAGCTGTCCCCGACGCGCCGGGTGAATACCTGATTCGGCGTGCCGAGGAGCGCGCTCATGCGGGGCGTGTCGCTGAACGCCGCCGCGACGCGCGTGTTCGAGAAGTCGATGAGCTGCTTCTCGCGCGGGAAGGTGGTGATCCACTTCGTCCCCGGGTGGGTGGCGAGGAAGTGGGTGACCTCGTTCTGGCTCACCTCGGTCACGCCGACCTGGCGCGACTTCTCGTAGACCTTGTGCGGGTGCTGGTCCCTCAGCGGCTGGCGGTGGAACGGCCGGTGCCGGAGGAGCCTGGCCTTGAGCTCGCGCTCGTAGTCGCTGTCGATGAGCGTCTTGCGGATCGGCGCGAGCGACTCCTCCGTGAGGGCTCGCGAGTTGTCGAAGATGATCGGGTCGCCCTTCACCCGGCGGTTGATCATGCACCAGACCACCGGGTCCTTCTCGGCGATGGCTTGGAGGCCGGACATCGCGTCGGTGTCCGGGGGCAGCTCGATGAGGTTTGAGATCTTCACAGGCCTCGGATCATCTCACCGAACGCCGCCGGCTCGTCACAGGAAGATCTCGGTGACCGCCCCGGCGGGGTCGTCCCTGTGCTCGACGACCACGCTCGAACCGGCGCCCTTGACCTGTTCGAGCACCTTGCGGACGTAGTCGCGCTTCCCTCCGACGACGCGGACCCGCACGACGCCGGGCTTCAGCGTCTCGACGTCGGCAGCCGTCACGCCGGGGATCGCGCGGACGATCAGGGCGAGCTCCCGCTGCGTCGGCATCAGGGGATCGCGCTGTACGTCGAAGCCACCCACCGCGGCCTGTCGCCCGCGTAGTTGTACCAGGTGGAGCTCGACGGGCACTTCAGCCACAGGTCTCCCCTCACTCGGGGCGTCTCCCTCGGAGGCACGAAGCGGACGACCGGGTCGTCGACGACCTCGCTCCACCTCCGGGACTCCGCGCGCTCCCCGCACTGCACGCCCGCGTACCAGCTGACCACTCCGATCGACAGCCCGGCCAGCCCTAGCAGTAGCGCGGCCAGCAGGCGGCGCCGGGGCGGACCCACCACAGGTTTCAACGTCATCTTTGTCCTCTTCTCTTGGTTCAGGGTTGCCGGATGGTCGCCGCGAGCGCGAGCAGCTGCTCGCGGAGCGCCTCCGTGTTCTGCAGTTCGAGCGTGACCAGGCCGACGAGGGCCCGGCCCGTGGTCCCCTTCCCGAGGTCGACGCCGTCCCCGAACGCCCGCCTCACGATCTTGACGGCCTCCGGCTCGAGGTCGAACGCGGCGTCGACCTTGGCGCCGCGCCTCGCCAGCTCCTCCCGGAGGGTGCGGAGGCCGCGGTCGCCCGCCTTCCTGCCTCCGGGCACCTTCTTGAGCTGGACGACCGCCATCGACAGGGCGAAGAACAGCGTGTCGAGCTCCGCCGGCTCGTAGTCGCGCCTCTCCATCCGCGGTCGTCCGTTCGGGGCGTCGTTGTCGGCGTGGATGGCGGACGCGTCGACGACGATCTGGAGAGCCCTGGCGATCTGGGCGTCGGCCTCGGAGCGCGGGTCGACGTCGCGCCGCGGGCAGCTCGGGTGGTGCTTCCCGTCCGGCGTGAAGTCGCCGTCCGCGGCCGGCCACGTCGGCGGGCACCCGCAGGAGGGCGGCGAGCCCCGGTCCTCAGCCACGGGTCACCGCGCCTGGCGCTTGGGGCAGGCGTCGTTGACGACCTTGCGGATCCAAGCGCTCACGTTGGGGAAGCCGGCCCTGCCCGCCTCCCTGACCCAGACGTCGAAGTCCTTGCTGGCGCACCGGAGCTGGTGCCGCTTGTCCAGGTCCGGCGGCAGGACCTTGGGTCTGCCGGGCGGCTTCTTTGCGGCGTCGTTGGTGTCGGAGTCGTCGTTCCTGCGCTTCTTCTCGGGCATGCTCATGTTTGTATCGTTTCCTGTTGACATCGTCAACGCCTAAGTGGGCCGGTCATCGGTCGCGCATCGCGCAGTCGTCGGAGCAGTAGACCGCCGGCCACCGCGGGTGCAGCGGCCTCGCGCACGAGTCGTCGTGGCAGACGTTGCCGAGGCTGCCCAGCGTCTCGCACATCTGGCACCGCTCCTCGCCGAAGATCGGATCCCATGGCCCGTGCGCCGCGACCAGGTCCGCCCGCCGGAGCCCGAACTCGACCACGAGCGCCTCGATCTGATCCAGGGTCAGGACGGCGCGGGCCTCGGCGTTCGGGAGGTACTGGCCGAGCTCGGCGAGGTGCCTCGCGCACACCGACATCTGGCTCCCGACCAACCTGTACATCGCCGGGCCTCCCGGGATCGGAGGGTCCGCGACCTGGGCGGCGTCCATCTGCTCGACGCGGATCACGATGCGGTCGGGTGGCGGGTTCACCGGCGCAACCTCTGGAGCAGTGCCTCGACCTTCGAGACGAGCCAGACCGACAGGACGATGATGGCGACCGGGCACGCGAAGTACACGAGGGCGCCGGCGATCCCGCGCGCCGTGTTCGGCCACGCCATGTGTATGGAGATGCTGGTGTCGCGGCTGTCGCCATCTCCGTCGTCGCCGTTGCGCATCCGCAACTTGCGGATGCGCTTCCCCTCCTTGATGTCTATGACGTCGCCCACGTCAGCGCCGCGGCTTCCAGCCCTTCGGGGCGATGTGGCGGACGTGCGCTCCGCGGGTGTGCTCCGGCACCGTGCATTTCGGGATGTCGATCGCGCGGAGCTTGACGCCCCCCTTGTGAGCCTCGCGCAGCAGCTCGGCGCGTCGCACCAGTCGGTTGATGGCCTTCTCGAATTCCTTCTGAGTCATTGCTTGGTCCTCTTGGTTATTTCGAACAGCTTCACAGCGCGGCCTCCTGGGCGGCACGCGTCCAGAACCATGCCGGTGGGTTGCGAAAGAATTGGGTGTGACCGCACGACAGCGGTTCCCCGGTGCTCTTGTCGATGTAGTGCCGCCGGCCGCACTGGAGGCACTTGGGTCGCGGGTCGTACGCGAGGAGGTTGTGAAACACCGGAGAGTCCGTCACGAGGATTCTTGAGCACGCGGCCAGGACGCCGTCCAAGCTGATGTCCCGCGCGATGATCTCGTCCACGATCTCGCACGGCGGGTAGTTGTGGAGGATCTGCCATGCTTCGGTCTGCGCCCCTGCGAGCGCGTTGGCCATGCTCAGGGCGCCCCACACAGGCGAGGTGACGAGCGCGATCGCTTCCACGAGCGCGGCGTTCGAGACAGGTCGGGTGACGGTACTGGTGAGCTTCACGACTTCCTCCGGCTCTTCGCGATGGCAGCGCGTACGCGCCTGCGCTCGGCGTCCTCGATTGCGACGATCGCGTCGAGCAGCTTCTGGTCGACGTTGCTCGCGATGGCGGCGTCGACGAGGCGGTTCATCTCGCGCGGCGGGAGGGCGTCCACCTCCCAGCTCTGGTCGCCGTACTTCTCGATGTAGGCCTTCGCGCGGCTGTCCGAGACCTTGGCCGGGTTCGGCGGTGGGTTGAACCGGCGAATCTGCGGCATGGTGAGCGCGATCTTCTCGACCTCCAGGTTAGGAACGCCGAACTCCTCCAGGCGCTCGCGGATGTCCCGCACCATGTCCTCGCCGCTCGGGTCGTGGTCCCCGAGGTAGAGCACGCGGACGTCCCTGTCGATGCTGACGGCCTCGTTGCCGTCCGGGTCGTCGTAGCGGAACATCGCCTTGGACTTCTCCCCGCAGTCCCTGCATCGTCCGTCGGCGCAGCGGTAGCTGAAGTCCGCCGCGCACTCGCGGCACTGCACCCGGGCGGAGACGCCGCACGCCTCCAGCATGCGGTCGGCGGCTGCCTTCATGGCGCTGGCGCTCGAGTAGCCCTTGTTTACGACCAGGGGCACGTGCCAGCGCCGGGCGATCGGGGCGAGCACGCCGGCGAGGGCGTCCTTCTCGACCCAGAGCTCGACGTACCGCGGCTGGTCCCTCCAGCGCGGCAGGCGGAACTGCTCCACCGCGGCGTCGACGATCTCGTCCACCGAGCTCCACTCGCCCGGCACGCGCGGCTCGCGGCCCCGGTCCTCGATCGCGTCCCAGCTGATGAGCCCGGCGTACCTGGCGTCGACCAGCATGCCGATCAGCCGCTGGTAGTTCTTCTCGGTGTTCTTCGTGTCGTCCGGCAGGTTGCGCTTCCGGTTGTACTCGACGTCGATCCAGCTGTCCGGGAGCAGGTTGTCGCCGATGAAGCGGTAGTACACCTGGCGGGCGCTGAGCTTCTGCCCGCCGTACTCGGCGACGATGGCGTCGGCCTTGAGCATGATCGCCAGCTTGTCTTCGCTGAAGTTGGTGGTGCGGAACTGTTGCTTGCTCATCGCTCTTGGTCCTCTTTGTACTCGTTCGGGTTGACGACGTCAACAGTATTGGTCAACGCTTCTTGCGGATCGGGATGTTCTGGAGCGGGGCGCGCTCCTTGGGCGCGCGTCCACTGACGGATTCCTTCCACCGCACCTTCGACGGCATGCTCGCGAAGTCGACGATCGGCTGACCCGTCGACTCCGCGCCGCGCCTGATCAGCTCCCGCTGCAGCTTGGCGCCGTCAGTCTGCGCGTCGTCGTCCCAGCTGTGGGTGCCGGCCTCGCGGTGGTGGCGCACGAACTCGACGGTGTTGGCGAACACGCTGTCCCTGTCCTGCGGCATGGTCGGGAAGCCCTTGGTGCGCGGGCGCTGGATCTTGTTCGCCATGAAGATCAGCGCGCCGGCGCACATCGATCCGGTCTCCTGCGCCGACCACCGAGCGAGCCAGTCCGGGTCGTCGTAGTCGATGGTCTGGTGGCACGGGAGCGGCTCGTCGCGCTGCATGCAGTCGATGAAGCTCTCGGGAGACCCGGCGCCTAGCCAGCCCGGCATCGACCGGCGGCGGAACGGGCAGTCGGAGCAGGGCTGCTTGGTGGGAGGGCGGTACGCGTTCGTCATGTCAATATTCCTTGTCCTCGAGCTTGCCCAGGAGGTCAGACACGTCGCGGGCGGCGCGCTGGGCGTCCTCGTTGTCGCGCCACGCGGCCTGATTGGTAGCCTCCCTGAGGAGGTAGACGTTCAGCTCACCCAGCCGGAGCTGGATGCGGTTGATGATGTCGATCTTGCTCATTGCTTCCTTAGGTTGACGTTGTCAACAACGCTCCGGGCCGGAGGTTGACATCCGACATCGGCGCGTGCTGGTGTGAGGGCGACCAATTACGGTCAATGGAGAGCGATTCCGATGAACAAGAAGAAGAACAGCAAGCTGAACCTGCGCGTCGACACCGTCCGCACCCTTCAAGGCGCGGGTCTCGAGCTGGTGGCCGGAGGCGCCGTGCGCTCGGAGCGCGGCGAGTGCGGACCGGGAACTTTCAAGTGCCAGGATCCCGGAGGGTGCAGCGACATCCTCAAGACCGAGTCTGCCCAAACGCAGGGCAACTGTTAACCCGAGGAGGGGAGGGGACGATGATGAAGATGACAGCATTACTCCTCGCGTTGGCGCTCGGCGCCTGCGCGCTCGACACCGTGACCGACCCGCCCGTGACCGATCCGCCGAGCACCACGCCGGACGACTGGGTGGTCTTCGTCATTGATCCCAGGTTGTGCAACGTCAACCCGGACAACTGTCCAGGCTACCCTGTGCTGATCGAGCTGGCGGAGACGACCGACCAGGCCGGGCGCGACGAGGCTCAGGCGTGGGGCGTCTCCTACATGCCCGACAACCTGAGCTGCCACTTCTTCCCCGGGGTGTCGTCGTGCAAGCTGCACGTGCACCTCGTCCCCGGGTTGGCGGTGAACATCGTCTGCGCGCAGGCTAACAATCGGAACGGCGAGCCGACCGGGTCGCCGTCGTGCGATTTCTCGCTGGTGGCAGAGTAGATCCTTCGCAGCTCAGCCTGATGTGAGTGTCGACTCGGTTGAGCTTGCCGAAGCGCTCCGAGAAGCGCTCGGCGCCGCGCCTGGTCTTGCGGACGGCGACGCGCACGCCGCCCGCGTTGCACGGGAAGCTGGCGATCACGTCCCACCGGTAGCCGGCGCGGATCATGTTGCGCTCGCCGAACATCAAGTCGTCGTCTCCCAGGTGTTTATGATCGCCCACGCGAGGGTCTCGCACTTCTCCTGGCCATCGCTGAGCTGGTGACCGAGCATGCGGACGAGCGCGAGCCACCGGCGGTTGCGGCGGGTGTTCCTGAGCCCTCGCTCGAGGACTAGTCGTTTCTTCGCCATCGGATCACGAAGAGCACCGGTCTCGCGGCATCAGCTTGAACACGCGCCCGTTGACGAACGTCGTCCCATACAGCGTCGTCCCGTGCAGGGCGCAGTCGGCGGCGACGAGCCCGCCGTACGGGTACCCGGAGTCGAACCCGAACGAGCGCAGCAGCTGGAACCCGGTCCCATCCCGGGCGAACCGGTAGGCGGCGCCCGCGCCGCTGGCGCCGCCGTACAGCGTCGTCCCGTAGATCATCCCGTCGCACCCCTCGGTGAGCATGCCGTTCGCCATGCCTCCCGTCGCGTTCGAGAACCTGATGGGAGGGCCGGGTACGTTGGGCTGCAGCGGGTCGAACTCCCGGAGCACGTGGATCCCGGAGGCGTCGAGCCTGGCGATCAGGCCGGTCCCGGTCGGCCCTCCGAACTCCCGCGCGACGATCAGCGTCTCGTCGCGGTCCGACAGCCGCAGCGGGGCGACGATCGGCGTGTTGTCGTCGCAGCAGTGGGGCTTCCCGTGGTCCGGGAACGGGGCGACCACCGTGATCGCGAGCGTGTCCGGGTTGAACGTGAAGTAGGTGCCCTTGTTGAAGGCGCCGCCCCAGTTGGTCACTCCGTGCAGGAGGCCCCGCGCGTACGTGACGCCTCCGACGGGGCCGCCCGCCGCGACTGGCATTCCCGCGTACGTGAACCCGGACTCCGACCAGCACCACACCGCCCCGCTGGAGAACTGCCCGGCCTCCTTGGAGGCGCCGCACACGCGCCCGTCGGGAAGCGGGGCCGGCGCGCCCATCGGGTACAGGCCGTCGCGCGCGAGCGCGTCGGAGTAGAAGTGGTGCAGCACCTCGAACACCTGGCCGGTCGGGTTGAAGCGGTAGAGCACGCCCGACCCTCGCGCCCCGAGGACGGGCGTGCCTCCCATCTGGGTGACCCCGTAGAGCCACCCTCCGGGGCCCTTCACCAGCGAGCCGTACGGGTGGTACCCGTCGGCGTTGCGGAACGAGTCGTCGAGCTGGGTGAACGCGTGCTCCACCCGGAGGAGGCCGTCGACCCCGATCGAGAACAGCGACCCCGGGCACCGCTGCTTGTGCTCGGCGGTCGACCAGTTCGCGCCCGAGTTGCACTCGGGCGTCCCGTTGGGTCCGCCCTCCCCGGCGGCCCCGTACAGGCGGCCGTCGACCTCGACCAGGGCGCCGCGCACCGAGTTGCCCTCGGCGAGGGTGAACGTGTGGACCCAGGTCAGGTCCGGGTCCTCGACCGCCGCGGTGCGGACGGACGTCGACGCGGAGTGCCAGCAGGCGGTCATTAGCAGGAGGAGCGCTGTCTTGCGGATCATCGATTGCCCTTTCAGTTGGTCGGTCACGGTGGTCACGGTGCGAGGGTCCCCACGAGCTTCCAGGTCTCGATCTGCGGGCCGCCCGGGTTCGGGTACGGCAGGTTCACGGTGCGGATCCCGTGCAGGAGCCCGTCGACGCAGTCGCGCCAGACGGTGAACTCCCACGTGTCGGTGTCGCCGAGGATCCACACGTTGGCGCTGCTCGCGTTGAGCCAGTCGAGGTTGTACTCGTACGTGGTGACTATCGGCGGCGCCGACGTCGACGTGTACGACGTCTCGATCTCGACGAGGTGGTCGCCTGCGATGGTGAGCTGCTTGAAGTACGTGAAGCTCGGGCGCAGCTTCGACGCGTGGTCGGTGGCCCACGCGAGCCCGCCGTAGGTGCCGTCGGCCAGCTCGCAGCCGGGCTCGGGGACCGAGCGCGCGCCCGTGGTCGGCGGCGGCCACGACGGCACGTCGTCGCACACGAGCTCGCTCCCGCGCCCCGAGAACACCGGCTGCTGGCCGTTCGGGCAGCCGCCGGTGTCGACGCCGAAGGACGACGCTCTCGTGGAGTCTCCGGCGGACTCCACGCACGCGGGCGCGCAGAGGACGAGCCCGATCATGACGATGTTCCTGACGCTGTTCTTCACGACACGACCTCGATTTCTGGTTCGGAGAGGGCCTGCACCCGGAGGCGCTCGGCGTGGGAGTGGAGGTGGGAGACCGCCGCGGGGAGACCGACGCGGCCCTGCTTGGTGCGGGCGATGAGCTTGAGCTCCAGGAGCGTCGGCTCGATGATGTCCTCGATGACGCCCTTCTCGATGCCGAGCTGGGCGGCGATGGTGAGCACGCCGACCGGCGAGCCGAGGCGCTCGCAGAGGATCTCGAGGTACTCGCGGTCCTTCTGCTCCAGCCCGAGCGAGTCGAGCCCGAGCGCGTCGAACGTGGCCTCGGCGATATCGAGCGTCAGCAGCGGCTCGCCCGCCGACTCCATGAAGTCGCGGCAGTTGCGGACGAGCTTGTTGGCGACGCGGGGCGTGCCTCGGCTCCGGCGGCCGATCGCGTCGGCGATGTTGTCCCCGAACGCGTTGGTGCGGATCCCGAGCCTCCCCATCGTCCTCTTGGCGATGGTCGCGAGGTCGGGCACCGAGTAGTGGCCGAGCTGGAACGTGTACATGAAGCGGTCGCGGAGCGGCCCGGTCAGCAGGTGGGCGCGCGTGGTTGCCCCGACCAGGGTGAACGGCTGCAGCGGGATGCGCACGGTGCGCTTGCCGGCGGACAGGTCGACGTGCCCGTCCTCCATCGCGGTGTAGAGCAGCTCCTGCATCGAGGCGCTGAGCCCGTGGATCTCGTCCAGGAACAGCACGTCGTGCCGCCCGCACGACGTCAGCAGCCCGGTGAGCTCGCCCTTGTGCTCGATCGCCGTGGCGACCGCGGCGTGGAGCTTCGTGCCCATCTCGGCCGCGACGATCTGGGCGAGCGAGGTCTTGCCGCAGCCGGGCATGCCGGCGAGCAGCGCGTGGCCGCACGCGCGGTCGCCGTTGCGGGCGGCGGCCACGGCTCGGCGGAGCACGCCGATGGCCTGGGGTTGTCCGACGTACGCGTCGAAGGAGTGCGGTCTGACGTCCTGGTCCTTGATCATCTGCGCTGTCCTCTCTCGAACTTGTGGGGTCCGTCGTGCCCGCTCGGCAGCGAGCAGTATCTCCCGCCGCCGCCCGCGTCGCACCAGTCTCGTGGCCGCCGGGCCGGCGGCTCGGCGTACTTGTCGAGGTGCCGGCGGCCGAGGTTGCCCGCGCCGTCGCGGCCGACCGGCCGCCGGCTCAGGGCCGCGCGGCGCCGGCTCACAGCTCTTCCCAGCGGTCGGCGACCTCGAGCCTGAGCATGTTGGCGTCGCCGATCGCCGCCTGCGCCGGGCTGCCCGCCCCGTGGCCGTCCTTCGCGAGGTCCTTGCTGAGTTTCAGGAGGATGGCGTGCTGCTTCTTGAGCATCGCGCGGACGTCGTCGGCGTCGACCGCGCGGCCGTCGCTGAGGACGACCACCCGGGTCGGCTTCGCCGGGCGGTAGACGCTCCAGCCGCCCTCGCGGGCGACCACGGCGCGGCCGGCGCGCACGAGCGAGTCCATGAGGCGCTGGGTGTTGGCGGGCTCGTCCCACACCCACCCGCACCGGATGTGCCACGACCCGTGGCGCACGAGCGACTCGAGGACCTCGGCCTGGACCTTGCCGAGCTTCCTCACGACGCGACCCTCGGCCGGCGGTTGGGAGCCCTCGCGATCCGGCGGACGATCGCGTCCGCCTCGGCGCGCTCGCCGTCGCCCCAGCCGTCGACTCTGTCGAGTCGCGCCTCGAGCGTGGCGACCTCGGCCTCGAGCGCGTCCGCGATCGCGACCTGCTCCTCGAGCTCGCGCTCGCGCTTGGTGAGAGCGTCCGCGACCAGGTCGCGGTCGGCCTCGACGTTGCGAGCGCGGTCCCGCTGCGCGAGCGCCTCCGCGGACGCCTTGTCGGCCTGGTCCCGGAAGAACGCGAGGTCCCGGAGGGCGTCGTCGCGCTGCCTCCCGCACTCGGCGAGCTTGGCGTCGGCCTCGTCGGCGCGCGCGTTCGCGGCGCGGGCGCGGGCGTTGGCTTGGTCGCGCTCGTCAGCGGTGGCGTGGAGCTGCGCCTGCAGCCCCTCGGCGTTCTGCTTGAACTCGAGGGCGTCCGCCTCGAACTTCTCGCACAGGTAGCGCACGGCCTCCCGCTGGTCGGCGTTGTCCTTGCGCAGGCGCTTGGCCTCCTCGAGCGCCTCGGCGACCGACTCCGCCTCGAGCGCCTGTCGGAGGGAGATGCACATCTCGCTCAGGTTGGCCTCGGCCTCGTTAAGCTTGCGGTTCGCCTCGGCGAACAGCGTCTCGGTCTCGGACACCTCCTTCGCGACCTCCACGAGCTGGGCCTTGATCTCGACGTGGTCGGCGTCGCGCGACTTCGACAGCCAGTCGCGCTGCGAGATCAGTTGTGCGACGCGCTCTCCGATGAGGAGCTCTCGCTCCGCTCCCTCGCCGCCCTCCAGGGCGGCGATCTTGCGTGGGACGTTGGCTGCGTCGAGCATCGCTGCGATCGTGTCTTCGATTGTCATGTTCGTGATCATCGGGAGTCCTTGGCGCGTGCGGAGCATCGCCAGCAGAGGGGTTGTTATCGTGACGATGCTCGCGTATACGACCGCTCGCATCAGGAGAGGGATGAGGAGGAGCGCGCGCCTCACGACTGCTTAGAGACCGCTCGCCGCAGCGCCGACTGCACCCACGAGTCGATGCCGCCCGCGCGCTCGGCGAGCGTGCAGTCGTCGAGGGCACGCTCGGCCTCGGCTCGCTTGAAGCCGGCCCCGGTGAGCGCCGCGACGGCGTCGGCGCGGATCGCCTTCGCGGTCTCGGCCGGCGTCCACTCGCGGGCGGCGTGGTCGGCGATCGACGGGATGTCGTCGGCGACGGTCGGGATGGCCGTGGCGCTGCGCTTCGCGAGCGGGATGACGCGGGACCTGCTCTGCAGGATGCGCTGCGCCCGCTGCTGGCGGAGCGGGTTGCCGGCGTCCCTCTCGCTGAGGTCGCCGAACGGGACGTGCTTCGCGTCCCGGTGCGTCGGGACCTTCCGCCGGCTACCCCAGCGCTCCACGCGGACGCGGAGCCGGTAGCCGACCCACAGGAAGACGAGGGCTCCGACGGAGAAGCCGATGACGAGGAGGTCGAATTCGCGCTGGGTCATGGGTCAGTCCTTTCTGACGGCGGCGCTCAGCCGCTCCTTGACGTGGGCGTGGTAGCGCTCGCGCTTGCGGATCCGGCCGCGAGCCGCTGGGTGGACCAGGGCGACGTGGTCGATGCCGAGGCGCGCAAGATTCGCGCTGACGCGCTTGCCGAGCGCGACGATGACGTTGCCCTTGACCTTCAAGGTTGCGCGCAGCCGAGCTATCCGCGCCGGCGGAATGAACGCGAGGTCGGTGGGCACGCCGTCCATCCACAGGTTGGTATACGCATGCTGCCTGGGGTCGATCCCCATCGCGGCGAGCGCCTCGAAGAGGGGCTTGGCGGCGAGCCTGCCGTCCTTCCACGTCCAGCCCTTGCGCTGGGCGGTGAGCGAGCGGCACTCGCCGACGAACAGGAGCCGGGGCACAGCTAGCCCCTCCCGAGGCGGGCGACGAGCGCCCGCGCCTGCTCGAGGGTCAGCGTCACCGACGCCGGGAACTCCTCGATGGTGAAGTGGTCGGAGTTGCCTCCGAGCTCGCGGGCCAGCTCGTCGGCCTCGCGCCACGCCTCGCGCATCGCGGCGGGGTACCGGAAGAACCAGGACGCGCGGCCCGCCCTGCGCACGCCGACCTCCCCGGTCAGTCCGCGGAGGGCGGAGCGCACCGTGCGCTCCGGTATCCTCTCCCCGAGCGTCAAGGTCAGCTCGGCGACGACGTCGTTGGCGGAGAACTCCCCGGTGTCGGGGAACCGCGCGGCGGTCGCGTCGACCGCGGTCAAGAGTTGTTGCTTGGTGAACACGTCGGTCTCCCCTCCCAGTGGTGGGCGGTGCAGTTGAACATCGGGACGCCGCACGCTCCGCACCACCCGCACTGCTGGTGGAGGATGCGCCCGGCCCTCGGACAGTGGATGCGTTCGTCGCAGTCGCAGCAACCGCGCGGGCGGTCGCACCACCGGCAGGTGCGGCACGCCTCGGCCTCGGCCTCCGCGCGCAGCCTGTCGAAGATGAACCTGGTCAGGTTCCTGAGGAACCACACGTCAGTTTGCCTGGGGCGAGGGCTCGGCCTCGCCCTCCCTCGCCTCGCCGGCCGGCTCGGGCGGCGCCATCCGCTCCATGAGGTCCAGGAGCGAGTGGTTGACCTGGGCGAGCTGCTTGCCGAGCTTGGCGATCTTGTGGTGTCGGGCGGCGACCGACTCGCCCGGGTCGAGCGGCCTCTCCTTGAGGTCCGACAGCGCGAGGACCTCGGCGGTGAGGGCTCGCATCTGGTCGAGGTGGGCGTTGGCGATCTCTTCGAGCGAGAAGACGAGGCGGGGCATGTCAGCCTCCTCCGGTGTGGTCGGTGTTCGCGAACTCCTCCGCGATGTCGTCGAGCGTGGCGATGATCAGGTCGAGGCGGTCGGCGGTGCGCCGCGCGGTCGGTAGCCCGCGGATGCGCTCGCACGCGGAGCGGAGCTTCCCGCTGCACTCCGTGAGGGTGTCGCCGACCGAGCTGAACAGCGGCGGCTGGTCGCCGTCCTCGGCCGGCTCGAGGGTGCCCGGGGTGGACCAGAACCCGGTCTCGGCGTTGAAGTGGAGGGAGGCCCACGTGTCGACGTGGGTGGCGTTGTACACGCAGCGGTGCCCGTTCCTCGTGGCGGGGCAGCGCGGCGCTCCCTCCGTCTTCATCCAATCGTTGTGAGGCACGGCTACTCCTCCTCGACGGGCGCGTCCAGGGTGGTCGCGTCGTCGCCGTTCGGCGCGCCCTCGGGGTCGCCGTACTGGAACTGGTTCCAGAGCCGCTCGATGTCGGCGCGCGAGATCTCGCCGCGGTCGACGAGCCACCGCACGAACCCGCTCTCGAGCTCGATGCGGGCCATGAACTGGGCGAGCGACTCCTCGGTCGGGACCAGCGCCGCGGCGAGCGCCGCGTACTGCTCAGCGTTGCCGGGGCCGACGCGGTGCAGGCACGGGTGGTCCTGGCCGACCATCTCGACCACTGTGTAGAGCATAGTCGCCTCGACGCGGGCGCGCTTATCGTCGGGCAGGCGGGCGAGGTCCAGGCCGGCGAGGTCGCGGCGCTGCTCGCGGACGATGAACTCCTCGCCCTCGCTCCAGATCGCGAGAGCGCGCCAATCGCGCGTGCGCCGGCGGTCCGGGGTCGGGTTCTTCACGCTGCGGGAGAGCCGGTACGACCCGGCGGGGATGATGATGCTGGTCATGGTTCATCGTTCCTTGCTCGGGCGCGCCAACGCGCGCCCGGCGGTGGTGAGTCGGTCGAGCGGTCCGTAATGGCGCCCGTACACCTCGGCCCAGCCGTGGTCGCGCAGGGCTTGGCGCGTGCGAGGGTCACCGCTAACGACGCGCCCATCGTCGCGCCGCGCGGCCTGGTCGATGAGCCTCTGCTGGGCAGGGGTCGGGCGAGGGCGCACGGCTCAGTGCCCCTTGTGCCAGGTGGAGCCGCCGTCGTGGCTGTGGTGGCCAGCGGCGACCGCGTGCGGGTTGACCTTGCGCCCGGCCAGCTGCTCGGCGCGCGCCACGGCCTGGCGCAGCGCGAAGCTGCTCGAGGCGGAGAGCGTGCGGTAGGCGCAGACGTCCGTGACGTCGTCGCGGTCGCTCGGCGACCGGTTGGTGAAGGCGATCGCGCCGTTGGCGCTGATCTTGACGCCGACGCGGCCGAGGTTGAGGTCGGCCTCGAGCTTGGCGAGCGCCTTCTTGATCTCCTCGTTACGCTCGGCGAGCGTCTGCCCGTTGCGGAGGTTGCTGTCGCACGGCATGGCTTACTTGACCTCTGCGTTGGTGATGGTGAATCCCTCGACTGCCGAGTAGTGGTCGTGCATCGCGTTCTGCAGCGTGCCGTCGTCGAGCACTCGACGGGCGGCATCGTAAGCGTCGGGCAGGCTACCCGTAAACGTGAGCACGATGGTCAACTGATATTCTCGTTTGCTGTCGCGCTGCATGGCTACTTGACCTTTCGCAGGTTGTGGCGCTCGGAGGCGCTGGCGATGACGGCGAGGCGGATGGTGCGGGCGTGCCGCGGCGTGCGCGCGTCGCGCTCGGGCAGCGGCAGGACGTGCTCGTCGGGAACCACGAACGTGCCGCTGAACCGGCGCTTGTTCGCGGAGAACGAGGCGACCTTCGTCTTGCCCGGCGAGCGCGACGGGCCGACGACGTAGCCCACCTTGAAGGCGCTGCGCCCGCCGCCGAGCACGCAGAGGTCGCCGGGCTTCACGGCTCGATGTCCAGTTGCCGCGCGCGCAACCCGGCGAGCGCGAAGTCCTGCGTCGACGTGCTCGGACGCTCGTCATCTGCGGCGGCCGACTCCCCGCGATTCTCGGCGATCCACGCCGCGGCGTCGATCTCGACGCCGTCGGCCTTGAGGCGTTCCCGGGCCTCGGCACACGCAGCCACCAGGTCGGTCTCCCCGGACAGCTCGAGGTCGGCGAACCGCTGCTGGTTGACGGCGGGCAGCGGCTCGTCGACGGGGGCGGCCTCGCCGCCGCTCAGGTCGAGGAACGCGATCCGGGCGCTCTCGATCTGGCCGCGCTGGATGTCCAGCATCACGACCTCGCGGGCCTTGCCCTCGGTCTCGAGGTTCTTCGTGATGGTGCGCGCCGCGGCGCGGGCCTGGGCGATGGCCGCGGAGATCTTCTCCTGCTTCTCGTCGCTGAGCATGCCGCTCAGCTCGCGGGCGCGGTTCGCGGCGGCGCGGATGGCCTCCGGGTCGAACGCCGCGATCCCGGCGGTCATCCGGGTCACGAGCGTGCCGATCTCCTGTGTGATGGCGCGCGCGGCCTCGGCGTCGTCGGAGGCGACGCGACCCTTGAGCGCGTAGACGCCGACCCGGGTGTGCTTGGAGGTCGCGTTGTGGGCGTCCACGAGCGCGCGGGCCTGGGCGATGGCGGCGTCGAGCGCGCCCTCCCGGTCGGACGGGCAGAGCAGGCCGAACGAGGTTGCGTTGCAGCACTTGCGGATCAAGCCGAGCGCCTTCGAGCGACACTTGACGGCCGCGGCGTGCTCGTCCTTGTCCTCGATGACGCGCTTCGTCTCCCAGCGGGTGACCTCCTGGCCCTCCTCGGCCGGGTTGTCCGCGTCGAGGTCGACGCGCTGGTAGCTGACGCCGCCCACGACGGTGGACTTGATGGAAACGAGCAGGCCGGGGCGGATGACGGATGCGTTGGACATGTTCAGGTTCTCCGGTTCAGGGATTGTGGGGTATACTGGGGACGTTGTCAACAGAATCAGCGCCGACGGGTGCGGCGCGCCTCGCGGGCGGCGAGCGCGTAGAGGCTCTCGCGCTGCGCCTGGGCGAGCACGAACAGGTACGGGATGAGGGCGCGTCCGATCTTGTCGAGCATGGCGTCGCTCCTTGGTTCGAGGTTTTGGAGTCGCTGGGTGGAGCCCGTCGGCGCGCGCGCCGACGGGCTCTACTCAACGGGCCACCGGTTGGGTGGCCGCGCGCGGTCCTACCGCGTCTCCTCCTCTCCGAGCATGCTCTCGGCGAGGCCGGGAGGCATGCCCTTGGCGTCGCCGACGCCGACGGTCATGGTCTCGCCGTCGGCCGCCGGGGTCGGTCGCGCGATCTCCGTGGTGTCGGTCCCGAGGATGTGGACGCCGTGCGCGGTCGCGAATTCGACCACGGCGTCGACGGCGTCGGCGAGGCTAGCGCGTAGTCGCGTCGTGACGGCGTCGGGCGCGCCCTGCACCGGGGTCGGGAGCGTGGTCTGCACCTCGCCGACGGCGTGGCCGTTGTCGGTCTGGAACACGGGGATGCGGATGACGAGGTCGTAGAGTTTCTTCACGGTTGTCTTCTTTCGTTGTTGTCGTCGTCTACAGGTCGTCGAGCCACGTCTTGATCTTGGGTGTGGCGCCGAGCTCTCGGAGCTGCTCGGCGAGCCTGAAGACCTGCAGCTTCAGACCCTCCTGGTCGTGGTGCGCCATGTTCATCAGCCGGAACGCCGCGTGCGCGTGCTCGATGGCGTGCTTGGCGTTGCCGTCTATGGTCGACGTGTACAGCAGCTTCGGTTCCGCGGTGACGCGGCCCCACATGTCAACGGTGCGGATGATGTCCGGGTCGATCGGGTCGGGGCGCATGTTGAGCGAGGATTCCACGCTTAGCAGCTCGCACAGCGCGCTCTGGATCGCGGCGTACTTCGCGACGCGCGTGGTGTCGATCGGGTCGCTCATGGTCGGCCTCACAGGTCGAGCGTGCGGTGGTCGCCGCTCACGACGTTCTCGGGCGTGCTCGCGAAGCGAGCGCGGCCCTTGGCCCACTCCCTTAGCGCGTCGATGCGCTCGCGAGCCGTCTTCGCGAGCGGCACGACCGTGCTCGCCGCGGCGCGGAGGTCGTCGGTGGTGATGGCGCGCTGGCCGTCCGCGAACGCGGTGAACAGCGCGTCGGGAACAATCGCGGCGATCTCGGCACCCGTGAAGCCCTCGGTGAACTCCGAGACCTCGGCGAGGTCGATGGAGTCGACGCCGCGGCTGCGCTGCAGGAGCGCGGTCGTCATGATCGCTCGGCGCTCCACGCCGGTCGGGAGGTCTACCCAGAACAGCTCGTCGAAGCGGCCCTTGCGCAGCAGCTCCGGCGGCAACCCGCGCACGTCGTTCGCCGTGGCGATGACGAACACCGAGCCCTCGCGCTCCTGCATCCAGGAGAGGAGGGTGCCGAGCGCGTCGGCCGCGACGCCGCCGTCGCCGGCGGGCCCTCCGGCCCCGGCGAGGGCCTTCTCTAGCTCGTCCGCCCACAAGATGCATGGCGATACGGCTTCCGCGACGCGCAGAGCCTTGCGGATATTGGCCTCCGAGTCGCCGACGTACTTGGAGCGCAGCGCGCCCATGTCCAGGCGCAGGAGCGGCATGCCCCACGCCGCGGCGATGGCTTTCGCCGTGAGGCTCTTCCCGCAACCGGGAACGCCCACCAGCATGGCGCCCTTGGGAGCGTCCAGGCCGAACGCCCGCGCGGCCGGGGTGAAGGCCTGGCGCCTGGCGACGAGCCACGCCTTGAGGATGTCCAGCCCGCCGACCGCGTCGAGCCCGCGCGGGTCCGGGTCGTGCCACGTGAGCACGCGCTCCCGGGCGATCACGAGGCGCTTCTGGTTCGACACCATGCCGGGGTCGATCTTCTTGCTCGTGACCAGGGAGCGGGCGTAGCAGTTGGCGATCTCCTCGGCGCTCAGCCCGAGCGCGGCGTCGATCGCGGCGTCGCGCGTCCCGTTCGGCGCGGCGTCCTCGCGGACGCTCTCGGGGAGCGCGACGAGCACGTCGTCGAGGATCCGGGCGCCCTCCGCGCGGTCGGGCAGCGGGTAGTCGATGACCGACGAGCCGGCCAGCTCGGGCGGGACCTCGACGGTCGGGGTGAGCAGGATGATCGCGCGCGCCTCCTCGGGCCTGGCGCTCTGCAGGTCGCGGGAGAGCGACCTCAGCGTGCGCAGGATCATCGGGTCGAACCACTTGTGCAGGTCGCGCATCACGAGGACGCACCTCTCCTTGCGCGTGCGAAGCCAGCCGAGCGCGGCGATCGGGTCGCGTGCGTCCTCGACGAGCTTGTTCTGCGCGTCGGTGATGCCCGTGGCGCAGTCCCAGTAGCGCACGCCGTACCTCGCGACGCCGCACGCGTCGACGAGCGCCCGCTCGACGCGGACCTCCTCGCGCGAGGTGATCCACAGGAGCGTGTTGCGTGCGCGCAGGAGCGCCGTGATGTCTGCGTTGACTTGCTGAGCGTTCATGTCTGTGTGTCCTCGATTGCGGAGGTGTGAGTCGTGGGTGGGAGCATGAGGCTTCCGGTTGACGTTGTCAACAGGAACCCTGACGCCACTACCCGGCCGTCGAGGCGACGGCCGCGTCCATGCGGGACAGCATCGCGCGCGCCGCGTTCAGCTTCGCCAGCCCGCGCTCGTCGAGGCTCTCCTCGACGGCCTCGGTGTTCTCGACGTACTGCGCGAGCGCGTCCCAGAGCGCCTCAAACGCCGCGCTCACGGTCACTTCCTGCGGCGCGAGATGCGTCGTAGTTTCTTGCTCACCTCGTGGGCGAGCCAGGCCGGGTTGACCTTGAGGCACTGCGCGCCGAGCCGCACGGCGTCGCTCGCGCTCAGCTCCTCGACGTCGTCGGTGCGCGCCGCGCCCGCCTCGGTGGCGATCCAGCGCACGACGTCGGGCTCGCGCACGAGGACCCCGTCGACGTTGCCGCTGCGGAACGCCTTGTACGCCTCGGGCAGGAGCGCGATCACCCCGTCGTGGATGACTCCCTCGTACCCGTTGCTCACGGCGCACTCGTCGCAGCGGGTCGGGAGTCCCGACTCGCCGTCGATGAACCAACCCTTGCACCGAGGGCTGCATCGGGTCTTGCGCTTGCGCAGCGTGCTTCGCGTCAGGCGCACGACGTGAGGGACGAGCGCCCTCAGGTGAGCGAGGGCGATCTTTGGACTCGGGTTCTTTGTCGTCATGGCTTGTTCGTCCAGTCTCGCACGAGCGTGTCGAGGTCCAGGATGTTGAGGACCGTGCAGACGTAGTCGGCGATCGCGTCGCACGCGACCGGCGACAGCTTGGCGTTGCTGCGCTCGTCGACGATGCGCTCGATGCCGAGCGCCTCCGTGCCGTCGAGGCTGAGGGTCCGCCCGTGGCGCGTCCAGCGCGGGGCGTCCGCGAGGAGGTCCTCGAATTCCTCGGCGACCTCGGCGACGAGCGCGACCTCCTCGGGCGTCGCCGGCTCGATCGGGAGCGTCGTCTGAGCGAGTGCGGCGTTGTGCTCGCCGATGAACTCGCGCGCCGCGGAGCGGGCGGACGACCAGGACGCGAACCGGCGCGCGCACCCTCGCGCGTCGCGCACGCCGTGGTGACCGACCCACGCCTTGAACGGCTTGTCGCGCACCATGCGGCCGTTCGCGCCGATGGAGTCGCGGGTGATGCGGATCATGTCCTCGGTGAGCGGCTTCTCGCTCGGCAGCTTCGGTGTGTCAGCCACGGTCGGTGTGTCAACCACGGTCGGGATCCGCGGGTCTCGGTGGCAGCGCAAACACACTCGCTGAGCCGGGTCGGCCTCCAACCGAGCGACGAGTTTAACGTTGAGAGCGTTGCAGAATTCGCATGCTCCAGTGCTCATTTGGCTATCGCCTCCGTCGTGGAAGGATGAAGAACGCGAGGAGCACCGCCGCGCACACCATGGTGAGCACGAGCGGGTCTCCGTGGATGGTGATGGTCATTTGCCCTCCACAATGGCTGAGATGCGGTCGGCCTGCTCGAAGCCGACCACGCCGACGCGGAGCGCGTAGTAGAGCGCCTTCGCGAGGTCGCGCTTGGCTTCCTTGCGCAGGGCGTGGAGGCGCGCGGTGTGCTGCGCGTCGGTGTTCAGGGTTGGCATGGCTAGGTCTCCTTCGGTGGGACGTACTTGACGCGTCGTCCGCACGCGTCGCAGGCGAAACCCTCGTGGCCGAGGGCTTCCTCAATCCGCGAGAGCATCTGGCGCATGAGCACGCCGCGGCACTTGCCGTTGGTGGCGACCATCCTGCTCGTGGTCGGGGTGACGCTCGCGCCGCACGCCACGTGCTCGATCGGCTTGTGGGTGACGACGAATCGCGGCGGGTCCGCTCTCTTGGTTCGGCGCACGGCTACCTCCGCCTGAGGTGAGAGAGCAGGTCGGCGGCGAGCTGGCCGCTGACCTTCGCCTCAGTGAGGTTGTCGAGGAGTGCGGCGCACGCCTCGAAGGTCTGCGCCTTGCCCTCGGCATCGGTGAACGCGTCCGCGCTCTCGTAGCTGCACGCTCCGAGGTAGGTGACGCCCCTGAACCCCGACCATTCGGCCGTGGTCTTGACGCAGCACCAACCCCACAGCGAGCGCCGCGACATTTCGCGGACGTTCGCCACGGCCTGCATGTTCTCCTGCAGGCTGGCGTAGCCGAAGTGGTCGGCCGGGTCTGAGTCTTCGACCTCGGCCTGGTGGGTGACGCTGGCCAGCTTCGCCAGCTTCGCGATCAGCCTCCCGCGTGCAGTGCTCGACATTGGCGATCCTCTCGTGTGTTGTTGTTGAGTCGTGGCGTCCATCCAACGCTCTGCGAGAGCGCTCGACGGGCGCAGCGCCCCTGCGGTCAGATGCGGTACTTCGGGTCGGCGTAGTTCCAGCATGCCCAGCACACTGCGCCGACGTACTGCAGGCGCTTGCCTTGCTCGGCGGCGTTGCGGCACGCGCTGGCCTCGTGGGGACACGCGCTGTTCTCGCAGTTGCACCTGCGAACGTTCGAGGCGCGCTTGGCGTCGCAGACTCCGCAGGAGTGCGCGCACTCAGCCTTGGGCGCCTTGCACAGGAACGCGCAGGACGCGTCGTGCACGCCGCTCGGCGGAACGAACCCGTCCGCCACGGCTACTCCTCCTCGCCGGGGAACGTCGGGATCGTGCTCGCGTCGATCTTCGCGAGCCACACCGAGCCGATGATCTTGCTGTGCTGTGCGACGACGAGCGCCCGACCGTCGTCCCACACGATGACGTGCACGTTGATGGTGTCGTCGTCCACGTGGATCGTGTTGGCGCCGATCGCTGCTATGGCTTGCGGCGTGAGCACGACGTCGAGATGGACGCGGCGCCCGCCGAGCAACTCCACGACCGCGAAGCTGGACAGGCTCATCGGTCCGGTGTCTCGCGCGGCGCGCCGATCGTGGCGCCAGGAAGCAACGGGCCACGCGTGGAGCGTTCGGCTCTTGTACTTGTGCTTGCCGTCGAGCTCGACGATGGTCTCCTGGGCGACCACGTCGCGCCAGTTCAGCCACTCCGTGACCGGTTCGCGTGGTTGCCTCACGACGCACCTCCGCTCGCCGCGGCGTAGCGCACCTCGTCGCTCTCGACGATCCACCGAGCGTCGCTCTCGCTCCACTCCACGTGGCGCGTGAACGCGTACTCCATGGTCTCGTGGAGGTGGTCCTTGACCTCGTTGCGGTTGGGGCCGGACACGCTTACGCTGATGCCGCTGAACGCGGGGCGGATCGTGATGGTGTGTTCGGTCCAGCCGACGTAGTAACCCACGTCGTTCATGTGGTGGTACCCGACGTCGAACCGGATCGCGTCCGGCTTGACCTCGACGCCGTGCTCGCTCCGGGGGCCCTGGTCGATGCCGCTCCCGCTCGGGATCAGGTCGACGAGCGCGTTGAGGCGCTCGTGCCACCGAGTTTGCCACTCCTCGTTTCCGCTGCGCTTGCAGTTGTCGAGCGCGGTCTTGCAGCTCAGGAACGCTGCGGCCATGGTTTCCTTCATGTTCATCCGTCCTCTCTGGTCGTGGGTTGGTTCGTGCGGTCGGTCGAGCGCAGCAGAGGTGCCGTCGACCCGTGCTCCGTGTTACGCCTCCCGCCCTGTCAGCCCTAGGCTCGGGGGGAGGCGCGCGGTTGTCGGTGTCTCAGGGGTTGCTGCGTTCGACGGGTCGCGCGGACCCTGCGTGTCACTCGCGCTCGAAGTAGTACGACTCGCCGCTCCAGATGCAGACGCTGCCCTGGTAGCGCTCGCCGTCCATGCTCGGCTCGTGGTCGATGAACTCGACCCGGATGTCGCCGCAGCAGTTCGGGATGTGGCCGTTTGACTCGTCGATGTCCAGCCCGAGGTTTCCAGCGACCTCGTCGGCGAATCGCCGCTCGCTCATGACCTCGTCGTCGGCGAGCGCTCGGGAGAGGTACACGAGGCCGGCGTCGGGTCCCTCGTTGCAGTAGACGACGACGTGCATCGTGTCGCCGCTCACGACGCGCCTCCGTTGAGAGCGACGATCGCCTCGCGGCACCTCGCGGCGATCGCGTCGAGCGCGACCGCGTGCTCGGCCATCTCCTGCGCTTCGTCGCGGCGCCGCGCGTGCTTCGCGCGCCTCACCCGGAGGCGCGCTTCCTTGGCCGCTTCGCTCGCCTCGTTCTCGAGGCGCTCGGCGAGATACGCCAGCCATTGCTCGTCGGTCATACGCGCGCCGTGGCACGCGCGGCACTGCTCGGTCGGCGACGTCCAGCCGCACCCGAGGCACGCGTCGCACTCGACGTGCGGGCGGCACCTCTCGAACGGTGAGCGCTTGAGCGATCCCGTCGAGGTGATCGCGTACAGCATGCTCGTTATGCCGTCGTGCCACTGCTCGGCGACCTTCAGTTCGTCGTGGTCAAACTTGATGCTCTGCATGTTCATCCGCTCCCGTCTGGTCGTGGGGTTGTGTGTAGGAGAGTGAGGCTTCCGGTTGACGATGTCAACAGGAACCCTGACGCCACTACCGCGTCCTCGGAGGTCATCGCGCCGTCGACGCGTACGCCGCTCGCTCGCGAGCGCGGTACGCTTCGATGGCGCCGTCTCGCACCGCTTTCGCTCGCGCCAGCTTGCCGGCGGCGTCGAGCACGATCAGGTCGCCGTACCCGCTTGCCCGGCCGACCCACACCACGCGGTCGGCGACCTCGACGCGCAAGATGTCCTTCCAGTATGCGTGGCCGATGCGCGCGGTCACCGGGCCGGGGGGAACCTCCGAGGCGCTGACCACTCGCAGGCGACCGCTCGCGAGCCAGTCCGCGACGTACGCGAGCGAGCCGACGTGCTCGCCGCAAGCCGTCACCATCGCCTGCTCGGCGTCGCGCGCGTGGTCGTAACCGACCTTGCACGCGTAATACACGTGCGGGTCGCGACCCCGGATAACGCTGCCGCTCCACGTGCTGCGCGTGGACGGCGATCCATCGTCCACGAGGACGGCGCCGTCCTCGAACGAGGCGCGGCAACGCTCCCACGTCGCGGCGCGCTCGGCCGCTTCGGCGCGGCGCTTGCGCTCGTTGCGCTCGTCGCGGAGGTCGGTGTACTTGAGGCCGCGAGACTCGACCTCGTCGCGCTTCTCGGCGGCGTCGATCTCGACCTCCGACGCTGCGCTCAGCCACGCGAGGCCAGCCTCGCGGCGAGCGGCTCGCTCGGCATCCTCGCGTTGCCAGCGCTCGCGACGCTCGGTCGCCTCGCGCTCCTCGACCCGCGGATCGATGTCCCACGTCGGGTGCATGCCCGAGCCGTTGCGGCTCTCCTGGTAGCCCGCGTGGTGCGGGTGACACAGGACGCGCCGCAGCGGCTTGCCGTGCCAGTCGCCGCACTGCTCGGCCGTCGTGGTTCCGAAGCAATCGTAGTCGGTCGGCGCCGTGGTCCAGCGCGAGACCCAGCCCTGCGAGGCGAGGTACTCGACTTCGCCGTCGTGGTGCGCCGCGCGCCACGACTCGATGTGAGCCTCGTAGTCGTCGTGGCTGCACACGTAGTCCTGCACAGCGTCGTCGCTCGTGAACTGCGCCCACGAGAGCCCTGCGGCGCCCTGCGAACGAGCGAGCGCCGCGATGTCCGGCGCGCTCACGACTCGCCCGCCATCTCAGCCGCGTACTCCTCGGCCCTGCTGTCGGTGTACTTCGCGACCTCAACGACGTAGCGCCCGGCCGGGGAGTGGTAAGCCTCATCGAACGCCTCGCGGTCGTCGGCGCCGATCTCGTCGAGCGTGTACGAGCCGAAGAACCCGAGCACGAACGCGGCGCGCATGTGCTCGGGCATCGCGTCCACCTTGAACGCGGCGAGGTCGGTGGACTCGTAGGCGTTCGCGTAGTTGCCGCGGTCGAACGCCCGCGACATCTCGGTGCGCTTGCGGAGCGTGAACTGCGGCTCGGAGGGAGCGTCGCAGATGCCGCACAGCTGTCCGGCTTGGCAGCTGCACGTGGTGACGTAGTCGGTCATGTTCATCCGTCCTCTCTGGTCGTGGGGTTGTGTGTAGGAGAGTGAGGCTTCCGGTTGACGATGTCAACAGGAACCCTGACGCCACTACCGAGGTGAGCGTCGTCGGGCGCTCAGCTGAAGACCGGCGCGCAGTCGAGCGAGGTCGCGGCGCGCGGCGCGGTCGGCCAGAACGGCGCCGTCGAACCGTCCTCGTCGATGCGGAGGTGCCGGCGGTCGCGCGGTCCGTAGTGGAGCGTCCCGAGGACGAGCGCGCCGCTCGCGTCCAGCATGGGCGCCTCGCTCTCGTAGTCCCACTCGGGGGTCTCGACCGTCACCCACCCGGACGCCGCGGCGGTGTGGCGGACTCGGCCGGGGTAGTAGTGGTCCGCGATCCACACTCGCTGGCCGACCCTGAACGAGGTCGGCTCGGGGAGCGTCGAGAACGCCCGCTTGTGCGCCGCGACGTAGGCGGGAGACTCGGATGGGTGCTCGGTGACGGGGGCCAGCTGGCCGGCGGTGTCGATGTCGGTCGTCGTCATGGTGTCCTGTCCTCGCGTTGGGTTGTCGGTTCGTGCGGTCGGTCGAAGCGCTCGGCGCGGAGCCGAGAGCCTCGACGGGTCGCGCGACCCTCGCTCGCCTCAGAGCGCGTAGTCGAGCTGACGCCCGACGTACCACGCCGGGAGCGTCATGTGCTCGCCGCTCTGGAACGGGTCGAGCGCCTCGACCTGCTGAGCGTGCGTCGAGACCTCGCTCCACCGCCGCTCGGGCGACCCGCTCGCGGTCGGGTTGGCGTGGTCGACCACTTCGATCGTGGTGACGGGGCACGAGGGGTAGGCGTCGCGGACCCACGCCGCGAGGCCGTCGGCGGACGCCGCCTCTCCCTCGTCGAGATTCGCGGCGTACTCCTTGATGCGGACTCCGGGGGGCGCCGCTCGGCACCACCGGCAGTCGCCGCACATGCTGTCGAGAGGCGCGCCGCTCACAGCGACACCTCGACGCTCGGCGTGTTGGCGAGGCGCATGCGCGCGGTGTCCATGCGGATCGCGTCGCCGAGGTGGAGCTCGCCGCGCTCGGTGCGCTCGTTGTCCCACGCGCGCAGGAGCGCCGCGGCGAGAGGCGAGAACTTGGCGACCTCGACGAGCGTCGGGTCCTGCGGAGTGACTAGGTCTGTCGGCATCGGCTTGCTCCTCGTTGAGATGGGGGCTGTCGGGTTCGCGCTCTGGAGCGAGCGCTGCGCGCCTCAAGCGTTTCGCCTTAGTGTGGCTGGCGTGCCAGCCAAGGATCCGGCTAATGCTGTGTCGGAGCGCAGCGCTCGCTGCAGAGCACGACGCTGGGGCGTCGGTGCTCTGGTTCGTCTGTGGAGGGCCGACGGTTCGCGGCAGTCTGGCCAGTCCACTCCGCGTTCGATGACCTCACACACTCCGCCACGCTCGCGGGTCAACCGCAATCGTGCGTCTCAGCTGGGGCGGTCCAGGACGGGCGGCTTTGGGCGCACCCCTCCCGGCGGCACACAGGGAGGCATACCTGTGTGGCACAGACGGATCGTGTTTCGAGTCACGCGGGATTCAGTTTTCAGCGGGGAAACGGAGCGACGCTCGGCGCGCAGGTTGCCTTGCCCCTGCGCCTCGCCTCGGTCCGGGTTTCCCGTCCGCCGCTCTCAACGGCGAACCAGGATTGTTCACGTACCGTGCCATTCGTGTGTACGACGTCACCACGAATGATCCCGAGGGGTTGCGAGGGCGCTCGGTGTCGCACGTGCGCCAGCTTGGCGCGATCCGAAGCGAGGAGCGTCGCCTTTCGCCACGGCCCCTCCCAGGGCCCTCGGCAGCTCCTCGCCGGGCCCCCGGATCCGGTCGTCGGAGGGCCCTCTCGCGAGGGCCCCTGGGAGGCTCCAGGAGCGCGTTTCCCCAGGCCTCCCTCCCAACGGAGCGCCCTCGCCCGCGAGCGCTCCCAGGGCCCTCCCAGCGAGGCCTCCCGCCCAAGCTCGCGGGCGCCCTTCCAGGAGCGCCCGACCGGAGGGCTCTCCCTCGCCAGCCCGGGCGCGCCGCACTGCTCCCAGGCCAGACCTGACAGCTCCCAGGGCCCTCCCAGGGGAGACACCTCCGAGCGCTCGCCTCCCTCCGCTCGCCCATCGGCCGGTCGGTCGGGCGCTCCGCTCGCAATCGGTCCGCCATCGGTCGGCCGTCGCCTCGCTCTCCCTCCGCACCCGTCCCCCCGAGCCCTCCCTCACGCCAGCGGACCAATGGTCCTCACGAGGCCCCCGAAGCGTGT